>Ga0164315_10002534_pt1 | contig 13992 bp, 13 predicted proteins | sample GuaBasSedimGuay6_FD_113737 | JGI IMG/M metagenome (GOLD analysis project Ga0164315, IMG submission 113737) | Subseafloor sediment microbial communities from Guaymas Basin, Gulf of California, Mexico - Guay6, Core 4569-2, 0-3 cm | ecosystem: Environmental > Aquatic > Marine > Hydrothermal vents... | reverse complement strand
GCTTCAAACCCCAGATCAGACGAACCGGTTTCACCCTCCTGCTCAATCCAGTATCTTTGCTCAATCCCTGTTCTTTGTTTTATCCATTCATCAGAGGTATCCAGAATTTTTTCAAGATCATGATTGGTAATGACATTGGGGGGAACAAACATACCCGTACTTTTTATGACACTTTTTTTCATTGAATTTTCCTTAAGCCTAAACCATCGTATTGATAAAATTATTTACTACTATAATCATGTACGCTTTATAATATTAATTTTCTGATTAGGCAAGATTCTTAAACTAAATTTAAATAGTATTGACAATTTGGTCAATTTCTGGTTTTTACACATATAAAGTTAAACAGATCTTTTATATGGAGAAACGGGTATAAAAACTTCCCTTCATTATTTAAGAGGCATATAATGGCAGATCCAAGCAGACTTCTGATAGTTGATGACAATGAAGACATTTTAGCCACTTTTTATGAATTTTTCAATTCAATGGGTTATGAAGTAAAAACTGCGGTGGATGGCTTTGCTGCTTTAAAAGTATTAAGAGAGAGATCCAATCATTTTGATTGCCTGATTACAGATCTTGTAATGCCGAATATCAGTGGTGTCGGATTAATCTCCATAGTAAAAAAAGAATATCCGCAGCTTAAAATAGTTGCTATGACAGGATATGGTGATCAACCTGGAGCACTGGCATCTGAAGCACAAGCTGATATTGTTCTTTTTAAACCCATTGACCTGTTCAAAATAGAAAATACAGTTTCCGAATTGATTAACCCGGATAATGATAAACAAGAAAATTAAAATTAAGCTATGAGCACACCTTTAATTGGCGTCAGCAAATCAATTTTAAAAATAAAAGAGCTTATCAATCATGTTGCCGATACCTGCTTGAATGTATTGATAACTGGTGAAACCGGTGTCGGCAAGGAAGTCGTTGCTCAAAGTCTTTATACAGAATCAAACAGATCAACTAAAAATTTTGTCAAAATCAATTGCGCTGCATTGCCTGAAACACTCTTGGAAAGCGAACTCTATGGCTATGAAAAAGGTGCTTTTACTGGTGCCCATAAAAAGCGAATGGGGAAATTTAAAACTGCTGATCATGGCGTTCTTTTCCTTGACGAAATCGGTGATATGCCAATGGCATTACAGTCAAAGATGCTTCATGTCCTTCAAAGCGGGGAATTCTCTCCCTTAGGTTCTGACCATGATTTTAAAACCGATGTATGGGTGATTGCAGCAACCAATCATGACCTTGAAGAAAGTATGCACAATAAAACCTTTAGAGAGGATTTATTTTACCGGTTAAATATTATTAAAATTAACATCCCGCCTTTACGTGAAAGAAAAGAGGATATCGCCCCTCTTATTGAATATTATTTTAAACTTTATAAATCAGAATATCCTGCTAATCATGGAACCAAACCTGATTCAAATATTTTTGCTAAACTTTGTGATTATCCATGGCCCGGGAATGTTCGACAGCTTCAAAATTGTATAAAAAAACAAATGGTATTGAACTCATGGACGAAAGTATATGATGAACTGCCACATGAATATTTGGAGGATTCTCCTGATATCCAAACAGACGAGCAACCCAGCGAGACTCAACCTTTTTCAAATCATGAGTTAGCAAATAATCCTGCCAGTATGATTTCTCAATTTGTTGATCTGTCCACTAGCTCTGACAAATTATTTGAAGACATCTCCTTGAAAAAAATTAAAAAAATGGCCTCGGACAGGATAGAAAAAGAAGTCATTTCTTTTGTTCTGGAAAAAGTTGGCTGGAACCGATCCAAAGCCGCAAAAATACTTAAAATAAGCTATAAAACCATGCTGTATAAAATGACTGAGTTTGATATTCATCCTCCTGTAAAATAGTTTTGAATCCCTGGTTATTATCCCTTTACTTATTCTATATTTTTACATATAAATTAATCTCGCAGTGTATTTTAAAAGCTTGTTCGAAAAAGTTTTTAAAAAAATAAATTAATATCTTTTAAGGAGGTAACATGAGAAAAATTGCTTGTTTAGTAGTTGTAGCCTTTGCCTTTGCCATGATGTTTACACCATCGGCATTCAGCGCAAGAAAAACGATTATCAAAATTGGTATCAATGCCCCTATGACCGGAGATATCCCAAAAGTTGGTGAAGGGAGCAAATTTGCTGCTCTGTTATGGCTTGAAGACATTGAAAAAGCTGGAGGACTTGAAGTTGGCGGTAAAAAGTATGAAGTTGAACTTGTTATTGAAGACAATGAGTCAAAAGCAGAATCCGCAGTAAAAGCAAATATGAAAATGATTACCCAGGATGATGTTCTTGCCATTGTTGGTCCCCAGTCTTCCAAACAGGCAATTCCTGCCGGTGAAGTTGCCAACAAATATAAAACTGTTATGATCAGTCCCTGGTCTACCAACCCCAGCACAACCCTTGACAGGCCTTATGTATTTCGTGGTTGTTTCCTTGATCCGTTCCAGGGACCTGTTGTCGCAAATTTCATTACCGATGAATTTGGGTTTACAAAAGCCGCTGTTCTTTATGATGTTGCCTCTGATTATCCAAAAGGACTGGCAGAAGTGTTTAAAGAAGCGTGGGAGAAAAAAAATGGAGCAGGATCTATTGTCGCTTACGAAAGTTTTACAACAAAAGACACAGACTTTTCTTCTCAGTTGACTAAAATTGTTAAATCAGGTGCACAGGTTCTTTTTACCCCTCAGTATTACAATGAAGTTCCCTTAATCGTTCGACAGGCCAAAGATCTTGGATGGAAAGGACCCATTGTAGGCTCTGACTCCTGGGGATCTGCTGAAACTGTAGAATTATGCGGTAAAGCATGTTACGGACTGTACTTTTCATCACACTATGCAGCAGCAGGTGCAAAAGGGGCTACAAAAGTATTTATCGACCGATATACCAAGGCGTACGGTTATGTTCCAGATGATGTTGCAGCCCTGACCTGGGATGCTCTTCGTCTTACTCAACAGGCCATTCAGGATGCCGGGAAAATTACCGGTAAAATTGAAAAAGACAGAATAGCTGTTAAAGATGCCCTGGCAAATATTAAAAATTTTGCAGGTATTACAGGAAATATGACATTTACCACTGAAGGTGATCCAATCAAATGCGCTGTTATCGTTAAAATTAATGACAGCGGTGAATATGAATTTTACAAATCCAGTTGTCCATAAGCCGGCCGGGCAAACTAGTATCGTTTAAGTAATCATATGACTGCCATGCATTTTGTGCATGGCAGTCATAATTCTATAGAACAGGAGTTGGTGAATGGAATCTTTTATAGAATTAGGTCAATATATTCTTCAAAACCTGATTAATGCACTCCAGAGAGGCAGTTTCTACGCTGTGATATCCATTGGTTATTCCATGGTATACGGAGTTTTAATGCTCTTTAACTTTGCCCATGGTGATATTTTTATGGTGGGCACCTATATCGGCTTTGGGATAGCAACACTCTTTCTTGCACTATTTGCAGGATTCCTACCCGGGCCTCTTATCTTTTTAGCCACAGTTATTATTACCATGTTTCTGGCTTCCTGGGTCGGCGTTTTTGTTGAAGTTGCAGGATACAGACCCTTAAGATCTGCACCCCGGGCCTCAGCCGCCATTACCGGTTTGATGATCGGTATTATTTTTGAAACCGGTATATTAATCCTGCTGGGCGCAAAAAGATTGAGTTTTCCACCATTGATGGAATCTATTGCCTACAATATCGGTGGTATCTATTTTACAAACGTAAAAGTGATGATCATTGTCATATCCCTTCTCTTAATGATTGCCGTTCACACATTTATCCAGAAAACAAAATGGGGTATGGCCATGAGGGCCATGTCATATGATTTTCTTGCTGTTCCATTAATGGGGGTATCCATAAACATTATAGCCCCCTTGACCTTTGCAGTCGGTGCAGGCCTTGCAGCAGTTGCAGGTATTTTATATGGGCAGGCCTACCCTATATTAGATCCCTACATGGGAGTTATTGTCGGTTGGAAGGCATTTGTAGCAGCAATCCTTGGTGGGCGAGGCTCCATTAAGGGTGCAGCGCTTGCCGGATACCTTATCGGATTTATCGAAATATTTGTTGCAACGATTTTCCCGTCAACCTTAAGGGATCTTATTGCCTATTCCATTATTCTTCTTATCCTGACATTCAGACCAAGAGGATTTTTTGGAATGGAGCACAGCACAAAATTACGGCTTTAATTTTTTAACTAAAGACTATACAGGAAAATTATATGGAAACAGCAAGAAAATTTATCAACATGTTTTCCACAGTGCCGGTGCTGGGCTGGATGTTAGGTTTTTTTACAGCTGTACTCATCGAGTATTATTGGGGCTATGATTATATCTCATACTATCTGGGATTACCCAAAATACCGGTTTTATTCGGTACTCTGGTTATGCTTAAAAATCCAATGATGATACCCGGCGTGGTCGGGTATGATCTTATTGTATATGTTATCCCGATTCTTTTGATAGCAAAACTATCTACATTTTTCACCAATCCCATAGCTGTTATCCTGGAAAAAACACCTTTATGGGTATCCTCTATTGTTCATTTAATCCTTTTTTACGGTGTGCTTCATCTATGGGCCGGGATCAATGATTACAGGGTATTGGTTGTTAAGTTGACGCTTATCTCCATCATCTTGACCATCAGTATCAATGTGATTAACGGATACCAGGGAGAGTTCTCCTGCTCCCACCCGGGGTTCATGGCAATTGGCGCTTATGTTTCTTCCATCATAACGCTTTATTTTTTTGTCAGTGACAAAACATTCGGTGCCGCTGTTTTATCCCCGGTCTTAGGTCCATGGCTCTTTCCCTTTGCCTTGCTGGCAGGTGGACTTGCAGCAGCCTTAGGTTCGCTGCTTGTGGCTATTCCTTCCTTTAGAACCCGAGGCGATTACCTGGCGATTATATCTCTTGCATTCATGTTTATTGTCAAGAGTGCAATTGAGAACCTGAATGTTATCGGCGGGGCCAGGGGAATGGGCGGACAGCCTGATTATGCACCCCTGCCCATCATCTTTATCTGGACCATGCTGTGCATATGGGTTGTCCATAATTTTGTCACTTCTATCATGGGGAAAGCTTTAAATGCTGTTCGGGATGATGAAGCTGCTTCGGAATCCATGACGGTTAAAACCCGGAAAACAAAAATGACGGCCTTTATGTTCGGTGCCTTCTGGGCCGGGATTGCCGGGGGATTGTTTGCCCATGTTCTGACCTATATCAATCCAGGTATGTTCAGTATAAACAGACTTGCTGAAATACTGGCCATGGTTTATTTTGGTGGACTCAATTCCATTGTCGGCTCCATTGTCGGTGCCGTCACTATCAATATTCTGGGTGAGGCCTTAAGACCACTTGAGCTCTTTAAATGGATTATTATTCCTTTAATTTTAATTTTTGTTATGATTTTTCGTCCATACGGCCTGATTTCATTTAAGGAAATCAATGCCAAAAGATTGTTAAGATCCAGACACAAAAAAGAACAAGGAGCGTAACCATGTCAGCATTGCTCAATGTAAATAAAATGACCCATTATTTTGGCGGGTTGCGAGCTGTACATAATTATAATTTAAATATTGAACCCCTGCAGATCACAGGTCTTATCGGCCCTAACGGTGCCGGTAAAACAACCATATTCAACCTGATCACAGGCGTCTATACGCCCACAGAAGGTTCCATCACCCTAGACAATGAAAATATCAAAGGGCTTGAAACCAATGAAATTGCCTCCAAAGGATTGGGCAGGACTTTTCAGAATCTTGCATTGTGGAGGCACATGAACGTTCTGGATCATGTTAAAATGGCTCACTATTCACAATTATCCTACGGGCTGGTCGGATCTTTTTTTAACACTCCGAAATGCAGAAGGCAGGAATCTAAAGCTACAGAAAATTCCTATCGGCTGCTTGAATTGTTTGATATCAAGCAGCATGCAGATCAACTGGTTACCAGTCTTCCCTATGGTGCACAACGGCGGGTAGAAATGGCAAGGGCCATGGCAACTAATCCGAAAATTCTCTTTCTTGACGAACCCACTGCAGGGATGACACCGGATGAACTGGTTCAGATGATAAAAATTATCCGGCAGGTCCACCAGGATTTTAAAGTTGCCATCTTTCTGATTGAACACAGGATGAAATTTGTAATGGAATTATGCCAGCATATTCAAACCCTGGTATTTGGAGAACTTATTGCAGAGGGACCGCCTGAAGAAATTCAGAATAATCCCCAGGTAATTGAGGCTTATCTTGGCAAGGAGGATGTAACCTGATGCAGCTTAAAGTTAAAAATTTAAGGGTTTCATACGGAACTATCAAAGCACTTCACGGAATTGATTTCAGCGTTGAAGCGGGTGAGATTCTAACCATTATCGGTGCCAATGGTGCCGGGAAAAGCACTACTTTAAGGGCAATTTCAAGAATGATTCCAGCTGAACCCGGATCTGTTCTTGAATTTGAAGGAAAAGATCTTCTTAAATACAGCACGGATAAAGTGGTCTCAAAATTAGGCATATCTCATGTACCCGAAGGAAGGAGAATTTTTGGAAACCTCACAGTAACAGAAAATCTTGCCCTTGCCTGCTTTGCCAGAAAAGACAGTGATCAGATCAAGAAAGATAAAAAATGGGTGTTTAATCTGTTTCCAAGGCTTGATGAGAGAAAAGATCAACTTGCCGGAACTTTATCCGGTGGTGAGCAACAGATGCTGGCCGTTGGAAGAGGGTATATGAGCGGTCGAAAAATCATGCTCTTAGATGAGCCTTCCATGGGACTGGCCCCGATTCTCATGCTTGAAATGTTCGATGCATTAAAAGAGATCAACAAATTGGGCACAACCATCCTGCTGGTTGAGCAGAATGCTCGACTCGCCTTGAAATTTGCCCAGAGGGGGTATGTAATAGAGAATGGTTTGCTTATCCTTGAAGGGCCTGCAGATGAATTGCTAGATAATCCGGATGTTAAAAAAGCGTATCTGGGTGCTTAAATAAAACCAATAAAAAGCCGTGAGAGAGGTTTTCTTTGAGGTTTTTATTCTTTTTATATTTCATGATTTTTGTAAAGGGATGCCCCATTTTTTCATGTATTTCCATATGGAGGTTCGGCTTTTTTGAATTCGTCGACCCACTTCTGCCTTATTCCAATTGCAGTCTTCCAATAATTTTAAAAGATCTGATTTTGTCAACTTTACAACTTTATCTGTATTAAACGAGCTGGTTTGGGCTGAATTATAGACCGAATTATCAACCGGATTAGTCATCGGGCGAGTAATATGAGGAACATTTTTCACGTAATCATGATTTTCCCTGATCTCCACCGGCAGGTCTTTAAGTTCAATCTGATTTGAGTTACAAATTACAAATGCGTGTTCAATGGCATTTTCAAGCTCCCTGATATTCCCAGGCCATGAATGTTCCATCAATCGTTTCATTCCCTGTGTATCGACCTTTTCAATGGATTTATTCTCCCGCTTATTTCCCTTCTTAATAAAATGATTCACAAGTAGCGGGATATCTTCGCGACGCTTTTTCAAGGGAGGAACAATTATGGGAAAAACTTTTAACCGATAAAATAGATCTTCTCGAAATTTTCCCTGCTGAGTCAGTTCATAAAGGTTTTTATGGGTGGCTGCAATAATTCTGATATCGATTTTTCTTTTCTTTGAGTCCCCTACCCTTTCAATTTCTCTTTCCTGGAGGACTCTCAGCAGTTTTACCTGCATATATGGGGTCAATTCTCCAATTTCATCAAGGAAGACAGTTCCACCGTCGGCTTCCTCAAATCGACCTTTTCGATCTTTGTGGGCCCCTGTGAATGCCCCTTTAACATGACCGAATAGTTCACTTTCAAGTAAGGATTCAGAAAGAGCGGAACAATTGACTATAATCAAAGGACTCGAGGAAACGGCTCCGTTATAATGAATGGCTTTGGCAACCAGTTCTTTTCCTGTACCGCTTTCACCCTGGATCAAAACTGTAGCACGACTGTTTGCTACAGCGTGTATGGCATCAAACACATTCTGCATTACAGCGCTTTTTCCAATAATATTACCAAGCCGGTAAATTTTTTTAAGTTTTTTCTGAGCCTCTTCAGCTGTTTTTTTAATTTTTTTTAATTCAGTCAGATCTGTAATGGTTTCAACAATTCCAAGAATCTGATCCTTATCATCCCGGGCAAGTCTTGCATTTTTGATTACCGCAACATCGTGTCCGTTCTTGTGCTTTATAAAACATTCTTTGGCTTCTGTTTTTCCATGCTGGATCACACCGCATTTATGAATATCGGCCGGGCATTCTTTGCCAAAGCACTGGCTGCATTCAATCAAACTACAGGTATTGCCGACAGCCTCCTGTTCAGAATACCCTGTAATTTTTTCCATTGACTTGTTCCAGGATGTTATGATGCCCTGATCATCCAGAGTGAAAAGGCCTTCTGCCATGGTATCAAGAATCTGGTTTAAAAAATTAACATTCCATAATTGATAGGTCTCCATAGTCCATCCTTTTTCAGTAACGCTGTTCAGCGTTTATTACTAAAATACGTAACGGTACCATTACCGTCAAAATCTGAAAATTTTTTAAACTTTATTGCTTGTTTTCTGGAGATTTTTTTTGAATTTTTTCTTTGTCTGTCACCTGACAGGCATTTTTCATTCAGGTGGATATACCCATTTTAGGTAGGATATACACCTGTACCAGGATATAAATACCCAAAAAAATTAGAACGTAAACCATTTCTTTCATGTGTACCTCATTAGTTATAGTTTCATTTTATAAGTGCTAAATAGACAATTACATAATTTAACCAAAATTTTATTAAAGCAAGGGTTATGCCGTTATATAAGTCTATTGTTTATATAGTATATATGATATGGTATTTGTCAAAAAACGTTACAAACCGAAACCGTTCCGATAAAGTAACGTTCCTTTTATAAATTATAATTATACTGCAAAGATATATTTTTAGGATTTCTATTATTATATCATTTATTTTCAATTAGTTAACAACCTTTTTAGTGGGAAGAAAACAGGTTGTGGCATACTTTTTGACTATATTAATAATTCTAATAGTTATTTTATCAAATTATTTTATGGAGGCTAATTAAAATGGGTATGGATCAATTTCAGCAAACCTTGGGAAATGGTGTTACACTTGTTGACTTTAATGCGGATTGGTGTGCGCCTTGTAAAGCGCAGGAACCTGTCATCAAAAAGTTGATCAATACTTATCAGAATCGTGCTTCAATTATTGAAATCAATATCGACGAACACAGAACATTGGCGACTAAATATATGGTTCAAAGTATCCCTACTTTAATACTTTTTAAGGATGGCAAAGAGATTAAAAGATTTGTAGGTCTTCAATCTGAAACCACCATTGCTAAAAGTTTAGACGCTGCATTATAAAACTGAATTATTAAAAACCAATGGAGTTTAAAATGGGCAAATGTATCAATCATCCTGATCGAGAAACCAGTTATATCTGTATGAAACATAATATTTATCTTTGCGAAGACTGTCTGGAATGTCGTGATCCTGAAATATATTGCAAATTCAGACCTTCCTGCCCGATTTATTTTATTACAAAAAAAGGATTTGACTCTTCAAAGAAAGCAGCTTTCAAAAAAGAACATGTTAAAAAAGAATGTATCGTCACTTTTCAACCAGGGGGGGAAAAAATTGCTGTCACACAAGGGACAAATTTATTGGAAGCCTCTCAAAAAATCGATATTCATGTCAATGCATCCTGTAATGGCAAGGGATCATGTGGGAAATGCAAACTGATTATAGAATCCGGTAAGGTAGATTCAGAAGCGACATCTCTTTTAAGTGATAAAGAAAAAGAAAAGGGATATATCCTTGCCTGTCAATCAAAAATTTTTGAAGATATCATTGTTAAAATACCTGAAGAGACCATTGAAAAAAAATTAAAAGCGGCCGGAATGGGAGAGACTGCCACAAAAAAACTTTCAGGCCTTGTACAAAAAATTGAACCCATTGTCGAAAAAGTTTCCCTGCAGCTTGATCTGCCGACAATGGAGGACAGCATCAGTGATTTTGACCGGTTGAAACGCCAGCTCAAAAAAAAGGGATATGATATCTCCAAAATGAGCACTAATATCAGGGTAATGCGTCAGTTGACAGAGTCTGTAAGAGATGATGAATGGAAGGTTATTGCTTCCATACTATGGAAAAAATGTTCTTCGGAAATCGTTGATGTCAGCCCGGCCAATAATCATAAAAAATCATTCGGCATGGCTGTGGATCTGGGAACGACCTCTATTGTTGTTTATATTGTGGATATGGCCGATGGCGCTATACTAAGTGCGGCATCAGGTCATAACCGTCAGGCAGCATGTGGTGATGATGTCATCAATCGCATTGTTAGTTCTGAAAGAGATGGAGTAAAAAAATTAAAAAAAATGGCCATCTCTACCATCAATGATCTAACAAAACAGGCCATCGCTTCAATTAATGCAGATCATAAACAGATCGAGAGCATTGTTATATCAGGCAATACAACCATGATCCATCTATTGCTGGGAATCAATGCAAAATATATTAGAAGAGAACCCTATATTCCAACTGTTTCTGAATTCCCCATTATTAAAGCCGGGGAAATCGGATTAAAGGCCGCATATTATGCCGGTGTTTTTATTATGCCTGGACCGGCCAGCTATGTTGGCGGAGACATCGTGTCTGGTATATTATATACAAGATTCAATCAGTTTGAAGATCTTACCCTTTTTATTGATATTGGCACAAATGGGGAAATTGTCCTGGGCAATGATGAATTTCTCATGACCGCAGCCTGCTCTGCAGGCCCTGCCTTTGAAGGTGGCGGTATCAGATGGGGAATGCGTGCAGAAGATGGCGCCATTGAAAAGATTAGTCTTGACCCGAAAACGTTTGAACCTGAATATTTAACCGTAGAAAACAAGCCGGCAAGGGGAATCTGCGGATCAGGAATGATCGATCTCTTATCTGAAATGCTTTTAAAAAAAGTCATTGGTCAGGATGGAAAATTTCAGATTGATACAAACCATCCACGATTTATTCTGTTCAATGAAGAACCCGCGTTTATTATTGAATATGCAGACAATATTGACTCAGAAGAAGATATTATTTTTACCCAGTCGGATATAAAAAGTTTGATTCTAAGCAAGGCGGCAATATATGCAGGGTTCAGTATCCTTCTTGAACAGGTTGGAATGGATTTTTCTTCCATCACCCAGATGATTATCACCGGTGGTTTTGGCCAATACCTTAATATTGAAAAGGCTATAACCATAGGATTACTCCCGGATATTGAGAGAGAAAAATTTAAATATATGGGAAACAGCTCCATAGCCGGTGCGTATATGGCATTGCTTTCCAATACCTATCGACAGCAGGCCATTGCCATTTCAAATACAATGACATATCTTGATTTTTCAAGCAACAATACCTTTATGGAAGAGTTCACAAGAGCCCAGTTTCTACCCCATACCGATGCAAACTTATTTCCAAGCGTTCACACAAATTAAAAGGAATTCATATAATGCTCAAATTTTTGTCAGTCATACAAAAAAATCTCGTATGGGCCATCCCGATCTCCATGATGTTCGGGTTAATCTATGGCTATCTGTTTGATGCAGCTGCCTTAAAACAATTCATTATCCCGGTTACATTTATCATGGTCTACCCCATGATGGTGACATTAAATGTGAAAACCATCTTTAAAGGTCATGACTTTAAACTACAACTGGTAACCCAGATCATCAATTTTATATTTGTTCCTCTGCTTGTATTTTTCATTGGAAAAATATTTTTATCAGGCGAAGCACCCAAATTTGCTCTTTGGGCAGTCGGGCTTTTTTTAATAGGCGTTCTGCCAACATCAGGAATGACCATTTCCTGGACCGGATTTGCCAAAGGTAATAAAGAAGCTGCCATTAAAATGGTTGTATTCGGACTTGTGATCGGGTCTCTTGCTGCCCCGATTTTTACCAAAGTGTTCATGGGTGCAACCATAGAAGTAAATATGCTTCATATGTTCAAGCAAATTGCTATCTTTGTATTTTTCCCTTTGTTTATGGGTCTTTTAACCCAGGCCATTGGAATGAAAAAATATGGTAAAAAAATATGGAATGAAAAAATTAAACCAAAGTTTCCTCCATTTTCTGCTCTTGGAGTCGTCTTAATAGCATTTCTTGCCATGTCGCTTAAAGCAAAACATATCATTGCCAATCCCGGTGATATTATCATTATCCTAGTTCCATTAGCCGTTTTTTATCTCATATCATATGTTTTATTAACAATTGTCGGCAGGCTTTTCTTTTCAAGAGAAGACGCAATTGCCATGGTTTTCGGGGTTGTTATGCGTGATTTATCCATCGCCCTTGCCATTGCCATGACTGCCTTTGGAAAACAAGGAATGACCATTGCACTTTTGATTGCACTTGCTTATATCATCCAGATTCAGACTGCAGCCTGGTATGTAAAATTTGTCGATTATATGTTTGGTTCCTCTAAAGTGAAATCAGAAAAATTATCTACAACTGAAACGATAGAAAAACCAATCGTTCTTGAATTTGAAAAAAACACCTCCATGATAGTGGATGTCAAAAAGATACTCTTTGCTACTGATCTTTCGGAATCTTCACGGCATGCGGTTAAATACGCCTGCAGTATTGGTAATAAATATAATGCACAGGTTCATGCCATTCATGTCGTTCCGGATGTACTGGATGAATACTCGTCCGGAACAGGCATTAATTTATCCGGATCCATCAATAAAAACAAATGGAATGAATTTAACCGAAAAAATATTGAAACTGCGACAAAAGTTATCCATGAAAGAATGAAAATCACTTCAAAGAAAGTGCTTGAAGAGATACCCCACTGCCCGCTTTCTGAGGAACGTATTATTATTTCAGTCGGCAATCCGGCGAATGAGATCGTAAAAACGGCACAGGATCAAAACTTTGACCTGATTATAATGGGAACCCATGGACACGGGAAATTTGAAGAATTGATGGTGGGAAGCACAGCCAGCGGTGTTATTCTAAAATCAAAAGTGCCAGTGCTTGTGGCAAGACCTTCGTAAGCCTTTTAAAAACGATCACCCGGTCATCTAATATATTTAAAGGAGCTGAAGTAACTTCAGCTCCTTTTTTCATTTATATTACAATTGACTGATGCTTTGTTTTAAGGCAGACAAATCATCATCATTGGGGTGTCCGACGGCTTGATCTGCGTCAATAAGCCATACAGGAGGTTCGGGCTTTTGTTTGACTTTTTCCAACACTTTGGGATTCACCTCTCCCTGACAGGTAAAAACACCAGCAATATCGGCATCATTAGTAAGACCTCTGGCATGATTAATCGCATTTTTAACATGGTCTGATCCTGCTTTTGCACCGTGTGTTGCAAACAAAAACAGGCGGGCACCCTTTCCCACTTTTGCCAGATACTCACTGGTTTTTGGATCGGGTTTGCCGGCCTTCAGCCAGAATCCCACTGCAATTAAATCATATCCTTCTGAAGAAGGCGCCTCATCTACAGTAAAGATATCCTTCTCCCCTTCCAGGGTATCGTAAATTGTATCGGCAAGTTTTTTGGTGTTTTCTGTCTGACTGGAATAGACAATCAATGATTTCATTTATTTCCCTCCATTATTCATTATTATAGTTTGGAAACATCTGCGATGCCTCCCGGTATTATACCTGTTATAACTAAATAGGATACTAGCAAAATACATACCAAAAGATATAATAATCGCCTAAAATTGTTATATTTTACTTAAAAATAATACCGAACAGATAAAACGATCTTAGCGTTGTTTATTTTCTCACCATATTCGGTTTTGCTTTTTCCTATTAAAAAATCTGTTTTCAGGTCAAAAATTAAGTTTGTCAATGGAGAATAGGTGATCTGCGGTGTTATGAAAGCGCTATGGTCGTCCATGTTATAGATAAAAGTGAT
>Ga0164315_10002533_pt1 | contig 13995 bp, 10 predicted proteins | sample GuaBasSedimGuay6_FD_113737 | JGI IMG/M metagenome (GOLD analysis project Ga0164315, IMG submission 113737) | Subseafloor sediment microbial communities from Guaymas Basin, Gulf of California, Mexico - Guay6, Core 4569-2, 0-3 cm | ecosystem: Environmental > Aquatic > Marine > Hydrothermal vents... | reverse complement strand
CTCTTACCACCTATCAGTTTTCATTCAACACTTCAGACACCTCGCTCTCCAGAGTTTCACAGAGACTTTTTAACTCGATGATTCATTCTGTCTCTGTGTAACTCTGTGTGACTCTGTGAACTCGGTGTTAAAAAACTTTTACAAACTGATAGGTGCCAAGCTAGAGAAATAGATGGCTTATTACCAATAAAGTCTAATGTCGAAAAATGCCGCCGCCGGTTGCTACTAATGCCTTGATCTTTTATACTGCGTAAAAATAAATGACGGAGTCAAAACGGCCAGACTGCTTAATTTCCCCATAAGGGGAGTGGTTAATAAGTGTTTTCCGCCAATGAAAAAAATGGATTGAGTTTAATAAAAAATTGATATAAAATAAATTAATAATAGGGTTCGCCTTTGAGTTTCGTGAAAACGTAGGGCTTTCAACTATCAATTCCGAAAAGGGATAGTATCCGTCACGGCACTGATGGGTAGTCAAACGCAGCTTTACGAACCCAAGTTTTGAACACGATATTTTCACAAATTTCAAGCACGCTCAATACAAGTACAGGGTTCAAAAGGCTTAGTGTTTATATGGAAATTCTTGGTGTGCAAATACCATAATTTATTGTTTTCTAATATAATTTAATTTTAGAAAAATTGCTTTTGATTGTTGATTAATTGATAACTATAGTTTGTAAGAATAATAATTTCAGTTATAAACCGTAAAGCGTTTTGGAAACGCTTTACGGTTTTGCCCTATTTTTCTGTCTATACATGAAAAAAGTGAATGTATTTGGTGCAGCAACGAAAACTGGCACAGAAATTTGGAACAAAATTTTAGGCAAAAGTTTTTGCGCGTAAAAACTTTTGCCTAAAATCCTGAAACCCTCAAGAATAATTAGTTTCTTTTATATGGTCAAACACCCTGGTTTTTTTTATCTCACGTTTTGAGGTTCAAAACTTTCAGCAATCGCTTGATTATTAAAAATAATAAATATATTCTGTTCTTTAAGTCGATATCGAAAAAAAAAGTATCACTTGAAAAACAGTCGGTTTGGGTTAGCCAACCAGAGCAGAACAATTTGATTACTGAAAATCAAGGACTTCTAAAAAGTCAAAGGGGTTGTCAAGAAAATGACTTTGGACTTAAAATAAAAAGTAATAGTTTGTAAATCAAGTAATTAGTGTCTGAACGAAAACACCTTGCCTTAGTGTCATTTCGACTGAGTGATAAATCTTAACACGTTGATAAAAAACAGATTTATTGAGCCTTGCTCTTCATTACAGCCTTTATTATGAGATGGTTTTCATTCAAGCACTAATTGATTTAAAAACATGAACTCCAGAACGTGGATTTTATAAATAAATTTACTTAACACTCTTCAAATTTATAATATGTTATTTTAAGGTATTAATATTTGGAATTTTGGATTTTAAAATATTTATGTTATTTTAGTCCGAAGTTCAAAAGGTTATGTATACCAATTGCTGCAATTGAAATCAACTTAGCTATACTCTCGCTTTAAAGCTTGAAATAATAGTATCAGCTATCAAATGCAAAGCAATTGAGAATTTATGTGGGCCCTTGGTGCCCATTTTTTATTTGTTGTCGGTGGGGAAGGGAGAATGTAAATAATCGTTTCAGAAAAATAGAATCATCGAACCCAAAATTCAAGAAAAAACTTAGTTTTTTGGCTATGAAAATATTTATCAGAAAAGTATAGCAGGATCGAAAAATAATTTTAATTTGAGTTTAAGTCGTATCAAGAAAACTAAATATAAAATATAAATACTTAAATACAATGTTAAATACGAAAAACTGAAAAACTATTGGAGTCAGAATACCCTAAACTCCTTCGATTGCTGCAATGGGAGTAAAATTATTTTGTTAGATAAAGAATTACCAAAATTGCTTGCCCCTGTTGTCACGGCACTTGGCTACGAGCTAGTGGGTGTGGAGCGCCTACCACAAGGAGGGCATCAGGTACTCTTGCGCGTGTATATCGATCATCCAGAGGGAATTAGCCTGTCTGATTGTGAGCGGGTCAGTTACCAAGTGAGTGGGGTATTGGATGTTCAAGAACCAATACAGGGACATTATACTTTGGAAGTTTCTTCCCCCGGTTTGGAGCGGCCTTTGTTTACGCTTGACCATTTTATACGCTTTGTAGGCCATAAAGTCAGGGTACACCTGACTCAACCTTTGAACGCACGACGCAATTTCATCGGCCTATTGCAGCGAGTACTGGATCGTAACACGATAGTAGTGGTGTGCGAGGAAACGGAATATAGCCTACCTTATGATCAGATAGACAAGGCACACCTTGTGCCTTAAGAACCACACGTTTGATGAAAGACAATAATCGCAATAGCCGTAAAAATTAATACAAAACAGTTTATGCTCAACCATTAAATGCAAAAATGTGTTCAATCATCTACGCAAAAGTTTGCGTAGATTTCAGGTGCGAGCGTTGCGGTGCTGCCAATAATCATATCGACAGGGGTGGTGACTATGAGTAAAGAAATTATCTTGGTCGTAGATGTGGTCTCTAACGAAAAAGGCGTGAGTAAGGAGATTATTTTCGATGCCTTGGAATCTGCTATCGCGAGTGCCACTAAGAAACGTTTTAACAATGAAATTGAGGTTCGTGCCCATATCGATCGGCAAACTGGCAATTATCGTGCCTTTCGTCGCTGGCAAGTGGTCGAAGATAGTCATCTTGAATTATTAAAGACCCAAATTAGCCTAACAGAAGCACTCGAACAGAATCCCAATATTTCCGTTGGAGAATGGACTGAAGAACCGATAGAATCAGTGAGTTTTGACCGGATTGGCGCACAAACAGCTAAGCAAGTGATAGTGCAAAAAATCCGTGAGGCCGAACGGGCACAAATCGTTGAAGCCTACAAGGAACGGCAAGGTGATTTGGTTAGTGGGGTCGTCAAGCGCGTCGAACGCGGCAATGTCATCCTTGATTTAGGGGGCAATGCCGAAGCGTTGATTGCGCGTGAAGAACTGATTCCCCGCGAAGCGGTACGTCCGGGTGATCGTCTGCGTGGCTATTTACAAAATGTACGTTCCGAACCCCGGGGGCCACAATTATTTCTCTCACGCACAACACCAGCGTTATTGATAAAGTTGTTTAATATGGAAGTCCCTGAAATTGGAGAAGATTTTCTGGAAATCGTGGGTGCAGCCCGTGATCCGGGGCTACGTGCTAAAATTGCGGTGAAATCCAAAGATCCCCGTATTGATCCGATCGGTGCGTGTGTTGGGATGCGTGGTTCACGGGTGCAAGCTATCTCGAATGAACTGGCCGGCGAACGGGTCGATATTATCGTGTTCAATGACAACCCCGCACAGTTTGTGATGAATGCCATGGCACCGGCAGAAGTCGTGTCCATCATTGTTGATGAAGAGACTCACAGCATGGATGTGGCCGTGCGCGAAGATCAACTGTCTCAAGCCATAGGACGCAACGGGCAGAATGTGCGCCTTGCCAGTCAGTTGACCGGTTGGGTTTTAAATGTGATGACAGACAAGCAAGCATCAGAAAAGCATGAGCAAGAAGCACAGACGGTGCTAAAAACTTTTATGGCGGAATTGGAGATCGATGAGGACATAGCCAACATTTTAGTGCAAGAAGGTTTTTCCAGTCTTGAAGAAGTGGCCTATGTACCGCTTAATGAAATGCTTGAAATTGAGGAATTTGATGAAACGCTGGTGAAAGAATTGCGTACTCGTGCCAAGGATGCTCTACTGACACGCGCAATTGCCAGTGAAGAAAAATTAGACGAGGCGGGGCCGAGCGAAGATTTGCGAGCCGTCGCCGGTATGGATGATAAATGGGCGCAAGCACTTGCCAGTCGTGGGATTATTAGTCGCGATGATCTGGCCGACCAATCGGTAGAGGATTTGATGGCTTTTGAAGGTATGGATGAAGTGCAGGCGGGTAAATTAATTATGGCCGCACGTGCGTCCTGGTTTGTTGAAGAGCAACCATGAACAGTTATCAGTTCCAGGCTAACGTTTTTTGTGCACAAAAAAGGTTAGCCTGGAAATCAGTTCGACGCAAAAGTTGTTTTTATCAAAAAGTTTGCGTCGAAAACAGTTATCAGATTAATTAAAATATTCAGGGGTTCAGTCGTTCTAAAGTTCAGAAAACGTTACTGACAGCTGATAACTGACAACTGATAGCTGACAACTGACAACTGACAACTGACAACTGATTTCCAGGCTAAAGTTTTTGTGCACAAAAAACGTTAGCCTGGAACTGATTTCGACGCAAAAGTTTTGCTTTAGATGTTCAGATAAATAACTTCACGGATAGCAGAAATTATTTATTTTTCTGAAAAACTATTTAAAAAAAAACTGGAGCAAAGAACTGATAACTGAAACTGACAATGACTGAAGTGACCGTAAGACAATTTGCTGAAGTGGTGGGGATTCCTATTGAACGTTTATTAGGGCAATTAGGGGATGCCGGGTTGTCTGCTAAAAGTGCTGATGACAATATTAATGATAAGGAAAAATTACAGTTGTTGACTCATCTGCGTCATCTTCATGGCAAAGAGACTGAATCATCAGCAACGTCAGCACCCAAAAAAATTACTATAAAGCGTAAAATCCTCAGTGAAATAAAGGTACCTAATGCGGCCGGACGTGCTAAAACGGTGCCGGTTGAAGTGATAAAAACACGTACCTACGTAAAGCGTGGTGCTACAGAGGGCCAGGACTTAAACATAGAAGCAGCACCGCAACAAACCGAAAACGAAGGTCCTCGCCTGCAACAAAAGGCCGGCACTGCCGGACAACCGGCGGAGGCGGAAGCTTTGGAACCAGACCGCAAGACGAATGCCACCCATCACGACAAACGTGCCCCTTCGTCTCAACGGCGTGATTCAAAAGTTCACAAATCAGACACGAGTGTGGCACAAGTCAAAGAAAAAAAGACGGGGCGGACGAGACGGACGGATGTAAAATCAAACACGCCACCTGCGCCCGGTGATTCCAAACACCAAGCGACCGGGGCGGCCGCGGCGAAATCAGAGACGAGTACTATACAAATTAAAACGAAAAAGCGTCAACCAACAGAGACCACCACGGTGAAACCTGAGAGGAGCGCGGTACCCGTCAAAGCCAAAAAGCCGCAATCTACCAGAACGACTGCGGTCAAATCCGACACTGCGGCGAGAGAAAAAAAGCCGCAATCCACAGGAGCAGCAGCCGGGCAAAAAGCTGATACTTCCTCGACTAGGCGTAGTCCAGCCCGCGAGGATGTTAAACGCCAATCGACTCGAACTGATAAAAAACGTCAATCGACCACGCCAACAACCGTTGATAATAAGCCGGCGGGAACGCCTTATGACAACAAGGGAGGGAGTGCAGACAAACAGCGTAAAAAACCAGCTCAACGCGCTTCCAAAACGAAAACCGGAAAAGATAACAAATTTTCTGGGGGTAAAGATTACGGTTCCAAGTCTACTAGGCATGATCGGCTGGAATCGGATTCCAAGAAATTTAAGAAAAAGAGCAAGCAAAAACCGACTAAACCGCCTGAACAACCGCAGCACGGTGCATTTACCAAACCAACGGTACCGATTGTGCGGGAAGTGAATTTGCCAGAAACCATCACGGTTGCTGAATTGGCGCAGAAGATGTCAGTCAAAGCGGCTTCAGTCATCAAAACCATGATGAAGATGGGTACGATGGTCACCATCAATCAGGTGATTGATCAGGAAACGGCCGCCATTGTCGTCGAAGAAATGGGCCATATTTCTAAATTATTGAAAGAAAATGAAATTGAGGAAGGATTAATCCAAACCGGTCAACAACTCGGTGAACGGGTTAGCCGTGCCCCCGTAGTCACTATTATGGGACATGTTGATCACGGTAAAACGTCTTTACTTGATTATATTCGTGTGACTAAGGTTGCGGCTGGCGAAGCGGGTGGGATTACTCAACATATTGGTGCCTACCATGTGGATACTTCTCGTGGCACGGTCTGCTTTTTAGATACACCCGGACACGCCGCTTTTACCGCGATGCGGGCCCGAGGCGCGAAAGTGACCGATATTGTTATTTTGATTGTCGCCGCTGATGATGGTGTGATGCCACAAACTATTGAAGCCATTCAACATGCCAAAGCGGCTAATGTGCCGATAGTCGTTGCAATCAATAAAATTGACAAACCAGACGCTGATCCAGACCGGGTTAAACAGGAGTTGGTTGTCCACGAAGTTGTCCCTGAAGAATGGGGTGGCGATACCATGTTTGTGCTGGTTTCTGCGAAAACCGGGGTAGGTATCGATGAATTGCTGGACTCTATTTTATTACAAGCCGAAGTGTTAGAATTGAGCACTGTTGCTGAAGGCGCAGCGACCGGTGTGATAATCGAATCGCGTTTGGATAAAGGACGCGGGCCAGTGGCAACCATGCTGATTCAAAGCGGTGCTTTGGAAAAAGGCAATATACTGTTGGCCGGCAAAGAATTTGGTCGTGTGCGGGCAATGCTGGATGAAAACGGCAAACAGCGAGAGCAGGCGGGACCTTCGATTCCAGTTGAAGTGCTAGGATTGTCTGGGGTGCCCAGTGCTGGTGACGAAGCCGTCGTAGTGTCCGATGAACGCAAGGCGCGGGAAATCGCTTTATTCCGGCAAGGCAGATTCCGTGAAGTCAAACTGGCCCGTCAACAAGCTGCGAAACTGGAAAACATTTTTTCGCAGATGCAAGCCGACCAAGTCAGTACCCTCGCTATTGTGCTTAAAGCCGATGTGAACGGTTCGGTCGGAGCATTGCAGGATGCGTTGACCAAGCTTTCTAATGAGGAAGTCCGGGTCAAGATTGTTGCAAGTGGGGTAGGCGGTATTAATGAATCGGATGTGAATTTGGCGGTGGCTTCCAAGGCGATTCTGATTGGTTTTAATGTGCGAGCGGATGCGAGCGCTAAACGTCTGATTAATGAAGAAGAAGTGGACTTACACTATTATAGTGTTATTTATGAGGCGATAGACGAAGTTAAACAAGCCCTCAGTGGTATGCTCGCACCCGAAATCAAGGAAGAAATCATTGGTTTGGCAGAAGTACGCGAAGTTTTCCGTTCACCCAAATTTGGCGCGGTTGCTGGGTGTCTGGTTGTCGAGGGTCTCGTCAAACGCAATAGTCCTATCCGCGTCTTGCGCGACAATGTGGTTATTTTTGAAGGGGAATTGGAATCATTGCGCCGTTTCAAAGATGACGTTTTGGAAGTCAAGGCGGGTACGGAATGTGGTATTGGGGTAAAAAATTACAGCGATGTCAAAACGAGTGATCAAATTGAGGTTTATGAAAGGACGACGGTGGCACGCACACTTTAGAACGGCGAATTGTCAATTCAAAGCCTTAACACCTATCAGTTTGTAAAAAAGGCTATTTTTCAACACAGAGTACACAAAGTACCACAGAGTACCACAGAGTATAAATATAAGATTTTTATATATTATTAGACAAAATTGAGTGTAACGTTGTGTGTTTTCGGACCTCGAATTTGAAAACTGATAGGTGGTAAGAATTCAAAGCAAAATTCTAGAAAAACTTATTTCCAGCTAAAGTTTTTTATGCACAACAAATAAAATATTTAGCTTGGAACTGAGAAACCAATGATCTAATTATGAAAGAATTTAGCCGTACCAAACGTGTCGGCGAGCAAATCCAGCGCGAATTGGCGGACATCATCCGCCGAGAAATCAGTGATCCCAAATTGGGAATGATCACGGTTTCTTCAGTGGAGGTTTCGTCAGATTTGAAATATGCGCGTGTCTATGTGACTGTCCTTGGTGGCAATGAAGGTGTTGAAAAAACCGTGCAACACCTCAGCAAGGTTGCTGGGGGGTTGCGGTATCATTTGTCCCAACGCTTAACGACGCGCACCACACCACGCTTACAATTTGTGTATGATAGCTCTATTGAATACGGTAGTCGATTGTCAGCGTTAATCGACTCCGTAGCCCCTTTGAGTCAAAAGGATAAACATGGCTAAACGACGAACCGGACGCGATGTGCATGGTATATTATTGCTAAATAAGCCAATTGGTATCAGTTCCAATGGGGCTTTGCAGCGCGTCAAACGCTTGTTTCAGGCACGGAAAGCGGGACATACGGGCAGTTTAGATAAGCTCGCGAGTGGCTTGTTGCCCATTTGTTTAGGCGAAGCAACGAAACTATCGGGGTTTTTACTGGAGGCTGACAAGCATTATCAAGCTTCGTTGACCCTTGGCGTAACCACAACCACCGGGGATGCAGAGGGCGAAATATTGCAAACTCGCCCAGTTCAAGGCATTGAACGGAAAAGGATTGATGAGGTTATTCAATCATTTATAGGCCCTATTCAACAAGTGCCACCTATGCACTCAGCCATTAAATATCAAGGACAAGCTCTTTATAAATTAGCCCGTCAAGGCAAAGTCGTGGAACGTCAAGCCCGCCCGGTAACCATTTATGCCCTCACCGTGCTTGAGTGGATTGAAAATCGCCTTTCCATAGCGATACATTGTTCCAAGGGCACTTATATTCGTACTTTGGCTGAAGACATGGGTGAAGCACTGGGATGTGGTGCCTATGTGTGCGCTTTGCATCGTGTTGGGGTGGGGGAGTATCGTGACATGTTTGATTTGGAGATGTTGGAACACCATGCCGAACTTGGTTTGGAAGCCTTGGATAACTTGCTCATGCCAATGCACACGGCACTCACGCATTGGCCAACAGTCAATTTGACGGCCGATCTGGCCTACTATGTCCGACAGGGGCAGGCCATACAGGTGCCCAATGCACCCACGAGCGGCTTGGTCAAATTGTTCGCTGACAACGTACCGAATATTAATGCAGAATCAAATCATTTTATGGGAATTGGTGAGGTTTTAGATGATGGTCGTATAGCCCCTCGACGGCTCATTAATTTCTAATCGCTTACTTGCTTTTTTAGCACAATGTCAGGAGTATTACATGTCTTTGAGTTATGAAACCAAAGCCCAATTGGTTAAAGAATATCAACGTTCCCCCAACGATACCGGCTCAACGGAAGTACAGGTTGCACTGTTGACGGCCAATATCGCTAGCCTTTCTGGACATTTTAAGGCCCATAAAAAGGACAATCATTCCCGTCGCGGTTTGATTACAATGGTTAATAAGCGGCGGACTTTGCTGGCTTATCTGAAAAGAGAAGATGTGGATCGGTATCGAAATTTGATTGCCAGATTAGGGTTGCGCCGCTGAAAATTTATTTCTGGGCAAAAAATTTTTGAAACACTTTTGCCTAGAACTGACAACTGATAATAACTGATAACTGAAATATGACTTATCACAAAAAAACGTTTCAATATGGTCAACACAGCGTCACCCTTGAAACCGGTGAAATTGCTCGTCAAGCCGACGGTGCGGTAATGGTTAGTATGGGAGATACGGTGGTGTTAGTTACCGTCGTAGGTAGCAAGGATGCTAATTCAGAAAAAGATTTTTTCCCACTGACCGTAGATTATCAAGAACGCATTTATGCCGCTGGCCGAATTCCGGGGAGTTATTTCAAACGGGAAGGCCGCCCCACGGAAAAAGAAACGCTAACCTCGCGGCTTATCGATCGTCCGTTACGTCCACTCTTTCCGGCGGGTTTTAATAATGAAGTGCAAGTGGTTGCCACCGTCATGTCGTTGGATCCAGAAATCGATCCTGATATTCCAGCCTTAATTGGTTCTTCAGCAGCCCTCGCTATTTCTGGTATTCCTTTTAATGGCCCATTGGGGACTGCAAGAATCGGTTACCTCAATGGGGAGTATGTACTCAACCCCACCTTTACACAACTGGAAGAATCCGCTTTAGAACTCGTCGTTGCGGGGACAAACACAGCCGTGTTGATGGTTGAGTCAGAAGCTGAAGAACTCAGCGAAGACATCATGCTAGGTGCAGTGCTGTTTGGGCATCAACAAATGCAAGTTGTGATTGATGCTATCCATGAATTAGCAACAGCCGCCGCAAAACCTACTTGGGATTGGCAATCAAAACCCGTAGACGAAAAACTGGTTCAGCATGTCGCAGAACAGGCCAAACAACGCTTACGGGAAACCTATCAGATTCGGGACAAACTGGTTCGTCGTGACAATGTTTCAGTAATTCGTCAAGAACTTGTCGCACAACTGGCGAGCAATGAAACGGCAGAATGGTCTGAAAATCAAGTCATTAATGTCATAGAAAAGCTTGAAAAAGACATTGTGCGGGGAGACATCATTGCTGGAGAAGCTCGCATAGATGGACGTGATACTCGAACCGTGCGTCCCATTACCATTCGTACTGGCTTGTTACCACGCACACATGGTTCGGCCTTATTTACACGCGGTGAAACGCAAGCCTTGGTTGTGACCACATTAGGCACCGAGCGCGATGCTCAAATCGTTGATGCGCTAGAAGGGGAATACAAAGACAGTTTTATACTACATTACAATTTCCCACGCTACTGTGTCGGTGAAATTGGACGGATAGGGTCCCCGAAACGCCGTGAAGTGGGGCACGGACGTTTGGCCCGGCGCGGTATACAAGCGGTCATGCCTACTATCGAGACATTTCCTTACTCCGTGCGTTTGGTATCCGAAATTACCGAATCTAACGGCTCTAGTTCAATGGCGACTGTCTGCGGTGGCAGTCTGGCTTTAATGGATGCAGCGGTGCCGATTAAAGCACCCGTTGCCGGGATTGCAATGGGCCTTATCAAAGAAAGCGATAAATTTGTCGTCCTTTCTGACATTATGGGCGATGAAGACCATCTTGGTGACATGGACTTTAAAGTCGCGGGCACCACTGAAGGTGTCACGGCTTTGCAAATGGACATCAAGATTGACGGCATTACCAGTGAAATCATGGAAGCAGCCCTCGCGCAAGCCAAAGAAGGCCGTTTACATATCTTAAGTGAGATGGATAAGGCACTGGCTAAGCCCCGTAGCGAAATGTCAAAGTATGCGCCGCGTATTATCACTTTCCAAATTAAACCCGAAAAAATCCGCGAAGTTATTGGCAAAGGTGGCGCAACCATTCGTGCCATTACTGAAGAAACCGGAGCCATGGTAGACATCAACGATGAAGGCGTGGTGAAAATTGCTTCTGTCGATTTGCTCGCGGGGGAAGAAGCTCGCCGTCAGATTGAAATGATTACCGCCGATGTTGAAGTTGGCCGAGTCTATGAGGGTAAAGTGGTAAAATTAATGGACTTTGGTGCCTTTGTGACGATTCAGCCGGGTAAAGATGGCTTAGTTCACATCTCACAGATTTGCAATGAACGAGTGGAAAAAGTCAGCGATAAATTGAAAGAAGGCCAAACTGTACAAGTCAAAGTACTTGAAATAGATAAACAAGGACGAATTCGTTTAAGCATGAAGGCTGTCAACGAGTAACACTCTCTATTAGTGTGTATATGCTCGTGTGTAAAAGGAAGGGACAAAAAGTCCCTTTTTTTATGAACTTTGCACGAGAACATAAGTGAAAAACCAAGATAAAGAAAAAGCCATCACCGGTTGTTTACTGGGTACAGCTATCGGTGATGCGTTGGGTTTAAGCTATGAAGGCTTATCGAAACAACGCTTAATAAAACTCTACCCGTCGTCGCTCAATCAATACCATTTTATATTCGGTAAAGGCATGGTATCTGACGATACCGAGCATACTTGTCTCGTCGCACAATCTCTGATTGTTTCTGATGGCGAAGTTGAAGCTTTCAAAAAAAGTTTCGCTTGGCAATTGCGATTTTGGTTGCTTGGTTTACCCGCCGGGGTTGGATTTGCCACGTTGAGGGCGATTTTAAAATTATGGTTAGGTTTCCCACCTGACAAAAGCGGTGTTTTTTCAGCAGGTAATGGGCCGGCGATGAGAAGTGCTATCTTTGGCGTATGCTATGGGTATGATAAAGAAAAATTAAAACAACTCGTTAAGGCCGCAACGCAACTCACTCATACTGATCCAAAAGCAGAATTCGGTGCGTTAGCAGTGGCACTGGCTGCTTATCTCTCCACTCTCCAAAAAACAATTTCCCCCCAAGAATATCTTGAAAAACTGGCCTATTTACTCAAAGCCGAACCTGCCGAAGAATTGCTCGCCCTTATAAAAACAACCACAGACAGTGTCCTATCAGGACAATCCACCGCCGCTTTTGCTCAAACACTGGGACTCGAAAAAGGTATCACTGGCTATATTTATCATACAGTGCCGATGGTTATTCATACTTGGTTAAGAAATCAGGATGATTATCAAGCGGCTATTCTTGATATCATACGTTGCGGCGGGGATACCGATACAACGGCGGCGATTGTGGGCGGCATTATCGGTGCTAGGGTGGGCAAACAAGGTATTGATGAGCAATGGCTTGATAACTTATCGGAATTTCCAAGAAATATCAAATGGATGGAAAAACTCAGCCTGCGATTAAATCAAGTCTGTTGTCACCACCGCAGACAAAAGCCTTTGCCCATTTCTATAGCCGCTGTTTTGTTACGCAATTTTATTTTTATGATAATTGTCTTGTGGCATGGCTTTCGTAGACTTTTGCCACCCTATTAACCATTCGCTTAATAATCAGCTAAAAAATTTAACTATTTAACTATTTAACTTGACAATGTCAAATTTAACTTGACAATGTCAGATTCTCATTCGTTTCAGGCGAACCTTGCACGAAAAAACGGCCGAAGAGGGGAAGGAGTACAAGGCGAACCTGGTACTAAAAACGGCAGCAGAGGGGAAGGAGTACAAGGCGAACCTTGTGCGAAAAAATGGCCGAAAATGGAAAGGAGTACAAGGCGAACCTTGTACGAAAAACGGCATGGTTATTGAAATGTGACATTATCAAGTTAGTTAATTTCTTCTTAAATTCTTCAATTTTAGTTATTTTGAAGAACACAAGCCATGACGGATAGCATCCCTTCAAGGGATGCTATCCGTTACGTTTCATTATTCGTTGTCAATTTATCTTGGCTTCACTGAGGAATAATTCTTTGTGCTGGACAGGTTGCCTACAACCCCGTCCAAAAACAGGTAGTGACAGAGTTCAAAGCTCGACTTTGGGTTTCTTAAGCTGAGCTTTGAACGTCCAATATCACTTTTTTGCCTAACGGCATTTAAACACCGAACCGGCGGTACTGAACCGCCTATTTTTTTTTGATATTATCAGATCATTCTCTTTTATAAATGGTGAAAAAAAAATATGGAAGGAATTGTCGTTAAATTTGATGAGAAACGTGGCTTTGGCTTTATCAGATCGAAAACACTTCCCGAAGACGTTTTTGTGCATATTCGAGATATTCGTGATCAACAACATTTATCAGTGGGTCAAACAGTTCGGTTTGAGAGCAAACAAACAGACAAAGGATTATCCGCTGTGGAAGTCATCCCAGGTAAAAAGCGAATATCCCCATTCTGGTTATATGGAATTGCCGCTGTCATTCTGACAGTAGCTCCAACTATTTTCCTATTTGATATAGGCTGGAATATCATCGTCGCTTATATTGCGTCAGTCAATTTGTCTACATTTTTGTTTTACGGTTATGACAAAATGATTGCGGGCAGTTCGCTATTGAGAGTACCCGAATGGGTTTTACATAGTCTCTCGATTTGTGGTGGTTCCCCGGCTGGACTCATCGCTCAGAAAATTTTTCGCCACAAGACGATTAAAAAATCATTCCAGTTAGTTTACTGGGCGATTGTGATAATTCAGGCAATTATTCTGGTTCTGGTAGTGCTATATAAGTAGTGATGAGGTTTAAACTAGTGCAGGATCGCTCCAATTCCAAGGCCACCTCTTAGCCCCTTAGGTGCGTATTATTATAGCCAGGGGCAACGCCCCTTGACTTCCAAGCCCCAAAGTCTCGTAGTCTCGTAGGGTGGGTAAGCGGGCAGAACGATCTCAAACATTATTCAGAATCCGCCCGCCCGCTTGCCCACCATCCATCTCCATGAAAATAGGCAACACGTTTAAACCCTAAATCAGCTTAAAATCAACAGCCTAG
>Ga0164315_10002529_pt1 | contig 14008 bp, 10 predicted proteins | sample GuaBasSedimGuay6_FD_113737 | JGI IMG/M metagenome (GOLD analysis project Ga0164315, IMG submission 113737) | Subseafloor sediment microbial communities from Guaymas Basin, Gulf of California, Mexico - Guay6, Core 4569-2, 0-3 cm | ecosystem: Environmental > Aquatic > Marine > Hydrothermal vents... | reverse complement strand
TCCCCAGGTTTCGTGGGTATAGACACCTTCCTGAATAATTACCTTGGACACTTTCTGACCTTCCTTGATGGTTGACATACGGGTACGCTGTTTGCGATTTAATTCGGCAATATCATCAACGCTGTTGACGGTCATGATGCCCATGCCATAGGTCCCGCTATCTGCTTTTACGATGACATAAGGCCGACACTTAATATCGTATTCATCATATTTCTGTTGTATCTCTTTCAACAGGGCATCGACATTTTTTTCCAGACAGGAGCTGCCTGCGCGCTGCATGAAATCGATCTCACCACAATTCCTGAACATAGGATCAATAAACCACGGATCAATACCAATGTGCTTGCCAAGTTCAGCGGCTATTTCCTGATAATGCCTGAAATGAACGGACTTCAATCGATTAGACCACCCCAGGCCAAGCCCCGGTGTTACTGTCTGCTGCAGGGATTCAAGGATCGCTGGTCGCCCTGAGGAAAGGTCGTTATTCAGGACAATCAATTCCGGAACAAAGTCATCAACGAATACCTTGTCTTCACTTCTTTGTAATGGTTGTAGAAATACTGATTTACCTGATTCCAGATCAACGGTGAGCGGTTCCGACATATCCTCCATTACCGAACCCAGCCTCACCTCAAACCCGGCCTTGGCTATGATTTCCTGCAGCGTCGCCAGACTCTCCAGATAAAAAAGATTACGCGTATGATTCTCAGGAACAATCAAAATCCTGTCTACCTGATGCGGTAAGCGCTCAACGGCTAACTGCACTGCCTGTATGCATAGCGCTTCGAATGCCGGGTTAAGATTATTAAAACCTGCGGGAAAAAGATTCGTATCTACCGGTGCCAGTTTATATCCGGCATGGCGTAGATCAACAGAGGCATAAAAAGGTGCTGGTGTTATGCGCCACTGGCTTCGAAACCATGACTCAATATCTGCCTGGTGATCCACCAGATGCCGTTCAACCTTGTGTAATGGACCAGTCAATGCTGTGGTCAAATGAGGGACAGGATTGGAGCTCATGAATTTTTTTCCAGATATTTTTGTGAATCAATGCGTCAGGATAATCCGAATAAGCTGCACTTGCATGTTAAATTCATGTTTAATTTCAGATTCATAAAAAATCACCCCACAAGGTCTGACAGGCGCTAATAGCAGCCAATGCGGCTGTTTCAGTCCTTAATATTCTTGGGCCAAGGTTGATGACCTGATAGCCCGCTGCACAGGCCCTTTGAATTTCACCGTCTGAAAACCCGCCCTCAGGGCCTATCAGCAGCGTAAGCCCCCCTGCTGGTCTGGACAATTTTGCCAGGCTGGTTCCGGATTCAGGATGCAATATTAATTTTGTCAGTCCACTGTCCAGGGCCAGCCAGTCATCAAATGCTAATGGTGCAACAAGTTCTGGTATCTTGTTACGTCCAGACTGCTCACAGGCACCAATGATTACCCCATGCCAATGCTCAATCTTTTTCTGTTGCCGCTGCTGATCAAGATGGACATTACCATGTTCGGTCATCACCGGAATGATCCGCTCGACACCCAGTTCAACGGCCTTCTGTAAACTGAAGTCCATTTTCTGACCGCGAGATATCCCCTGTGCCAGGGTGATGTGCAATGGCGATCCCTTGTCTGTCTCTCGATACTGTTTTATCTGCACCTCGACACTTCGTTTATCTACCTTGGAGATCTCTGCCTCATATTCTCCACCACGACCATCAAATAATATTAATGGATCCCCGGATCGTAAACGTAATACCCGGGCAACATGATGTGCAGCCTCATCAGCCAACATAACTGTCTTACCTTCCTGTAATGACTGATCAACAAATATTCTGGTTTTTCGCATGAGTATTCTGTCTGGACAAGCAGGCACTATATTCTATCTCTACAGCTAGAAAAAACATTTTAATGCTGATTAATGAGAAGGATTTACTTTGGTAAATATCTCTTAATTGGTAAGCTTCGGAACTGACGGAACAATTGGCGAAAATACTGAAAAAATGCGATGCATCATAAATCCCTTGCGTTTAAAACTTTCAAGCCGTAATAGCTTATAATCCAGCGCATGGAAATTCCCGGTTACAAAATACAGCAACAGGTTGGCCAGGGCGGCATGGCGACAGTCTATCTCGCCTTACAGGAATCATTAAACAGATCCGTGGTACTCAAGATACTGGATATCAATGGCCCCACCGCTAACGAGACACTCATCGAGAGGTTTCTTTCGGAAGGTCGCATCGTCGCTTCACTTAACCATCCTAATATCATCACCATCTTTGATATTGGCATCGCGGGCCATTCTTTATATATCTCCATGGAATATATTGATGGGGGCGACCTTAAAATGCGGATGGAATTGCCCATAACCCCCGATACGGCACTCGACTATCTGGCCAAGATCGGTTCAGGACTGGATGCCGCACATAAAATGGGTGTGGTTCACCGCGACATCAAACCAGCAAATATCATGTTCAGGGATGAAAACACACCACTGATCACTGACTTTGGTATCTCCAAGCAGATTGATGGTGTAGACCATGATTTAACGTCAACCGGCCTGTTTCTTGGAAGTCCGAACTATGTCAGCCCTGAACAGGCCGATGGTATCGAAATTGATGGTCGTACTGATATTTACAGCCTGGGCTGCCTGTTCTATGAAATGCTCACCGGTGAAAAACCCTACGCCTCTACGACAGTCTATGATGTCATTATCAAACACAAACAGGCCCCGGTCCCTGTGCTTGAGAAAGAACTCGCCGAATTTCAGCCTTTATTAAACAAAATGATGGCAAAAGATCGAGATAAGCGATTTAAAGATGCCGCTGAGATGGTGCAAGCAATCAAGGAATTACAAAACGCCAGAAATGCCACCACCACGGGCACGGATTTTGATGTTACTGGCGGTGGGATTGTAACGAATAAAAGTACACAGACCCTGAATATTTTATTGGTGCTTTTAGTGGCTGCGGGTGGAATTTTGGGAACCTTGCAATATGCAGGATCAAAAATGAATGACACTGCACCAAGGATCGAAAACGTACCCATCAGTGCAGATATACCTGACACTATCATCCCCCCGGTAATTGATGATTCTGTACCGGCAATAAGTACAAACATAGCTGAAGCACCAGTCAAGATGTCAGGAGATGTTGTCCAGGCACTGCATTGGCTGGGCAAGAAAAGCCTGCAAGACTATCGCCTGACTTCTCCACCAGAAGATAATGCCTATTATTATTATACAAAATTACTTAAAGCAGATCCGGGGGACAGAATTGCGGCAGCAGGTCTACTCAACATTGCTGATAGATATGCCTACCTTGCGGAGCGATCAATTATTGAAAATAATTACAGCAAGGCACAGGCCTACATTGCTATTGGCCTGAAATTTAACCCAAATCATACGACCCTGATTAAATTGATAAAATTAAATGCGGATATTGGGAAAAAATCATTTATGGAAAAACTAAAGGATTTGTTCGGAGGTTAACAGGCGGGAGTTCTTAACTTATTTTTCTTCTTCTTTCTTTAATAGAGCCCTGGCCTCTTCAGTGCGCTTGTCTTCCCAATCTGCAATCAATTCCTTCAGTTTTTCAACGGACTCTTCTTCTGTGCTCATTTCTTTTTCTATCACTTCTTCATCTTCGGACTCTTCCATCACTACAACTTCACTCATATCCGGTTGATGTTCGTGTGTTTCCTCTTCTTCTAACATCCCCTCTTCTGACATCTCATCGTTATTCTTTTCCATCGCTGCTTTTAACCTGGCAGCTTCCATTGCCTTCTGATTTGCCGCAACCCGATCTTCTTCAGCATCGATAAAGGCCTTTGTACGCAAAGAGCTGCGCTTTTCATCAGAAACTTCAATGCCCGTATCGTCAACAATTTTGCCCCGGTTGAAGACAAAGACCCGTGGTCCCCCTTCACCACTGCGGTACCAGGCAGGAGGCTTGCCAGATAATTGCGTTGTTCCGGTTTCAGGATCAGCCCATTGATACATCTGCGCCTGAACAGATTGACCAAAGATAATTTGACTGAAAAACAATAAACCAGTTAAGTAAAAACGATGCACTCTCGAATCCTCCTCTTGGCACTGATAAGATTATAGCATTGTTCACAAATACCCAAACTACCTGCATTACCAGGGAGATTGAGCATAGATGTAGCAATTGTGATTAAAATAACACTGCCAGATTTTACAAAATGAGATAAAGAAAATGAATTTATTTGATATTACTGCCCTGCTTATCACCCTGACAGCCATATTCAGTTACATCAATTATCGTACTCTTAAATTACCTATGACGATTGGTGTCATGCTCATAGGCTTGTTGATGTCCCTGAGCCTGTTGCTGCTTAAACCGCTAGGCATTGATTTAACCATTCAGGCAAACGCCATTCTGAAATCAATTGATTTTAACCAGACCCTGATGCACGGTATGCTGAGTTTTTTATTATTTGCTGGAGCCCTGCATGTCAACCTCAGCGATTTAGCCGAACAAAAATGGTTGATTGCAATATTGGCAACCCTGGGTGTTATCGCGTCCACTGCCATCGTCGGTGTTCTGCTCTGGTTCTTTCTGCTGTTTATCGGTATCAATCTGCCCTTTTTATATTGCCTGGTTTTTGGCTCCCTGATATCACCTACCGACCCTATCGCAGTACTGGCAATATTACGTACTGCGCACGCACCAAAGACTTTAAAGACTCAAATCACAGGAGAATCACTATTTAATGATGGTGTCGGTGTGGTTATCTTTTTGTTGATAAGCGGTTTCGCTTTTGGCGGGATCGACATCACGGCCGGTTCAGTAATTATTTTCTTTCTGCAAGAAGCACTGGGTGGCGCAGTCTTTGGCTTTGTAGCGGGCGGCATAACTTTTGCCATGCTCAGACGTGTTGATAATTATCAGGTCGAGATATTGCTGACACTGGCCCTGGTTACCGGTGGCTACTCCCTGGCTGAAGCACTGCATGTATCTGCTCCCATCGCCGTGGTTGTTGCCGGACTTATGATTGGTAATCATGGCCGCTCACTGGCAATGAGCGAAATAACCAGGGAACACCTGGACACCTTCTGGGAACTCATTGATGAAATACTTAACGCTGTTCTGTTCGTTCTGATTGGTCTTGAAATTTTGCTAATCACCTTCGACACGCAACTACTGGTCGCAGGCGGATTTTCCATCGTCATCGTGTTAATGGCCAGGTTAATCAGTGTCAGCATCCCTGTGTTTTTTATCACAAAATTCAGGGAATTATCTCCGGGTGTTACAAAGATCCTGACATGGGGTGGATTACGTGGTGGCATTTCAGTGGCACTGGCACTGTCCTTACCCGCCAGCCCAGAGAGAGAAATAATCCTGGCGATTACCTATTGTGTTGTTGTCTTTTCAATCCTGGTACAGGGCCTAACCATAGGTAAACTGATAAAAAAATATACCTGATTATTAATTGTATTTTATATAACTGGGCAAGGATTGTACCCCAAGGGCAGGCTCCGCACTTCCAGACAATCCTTTTGCATTTCCACCATCCATGGTGGTCATTCCCGCATGCGCGGGAATGACGGGATTACGTAAGTACTCACTTTTGGTGATAAAGAGAATTGTCATCTCGACTGCAAGGACGACCACATGGACGTGAGAGGTAGAGCCGTGTCTGGAACAACGGCCGAGAGATCTTGATGACTAAACCAAAAGATCCCTCTCGGTTGATGCTCCCGGCGCAACTCTACCGCCTACTTCCATGTAGGCGACCCTGCGGGATTCGGGATGACAAGGAAATGGGGTTCTAAATGACAGGATAAGTCGGGATACAGTGACTAAATCAGGCCCCTACACAGGCTAGATACGCCTGTTCCAGATTATCTGCGTTAAACTCACTCGTACATTCCTCTATGCTTCCGGTAAAGCGAATGCGTCCCTCGTGGAGGATGGCAACGCGATCACACAGGACTTCAATATCGGCCAGCATGTGTGTACTGAAGAAAATCGTTTTGCCCGCATCCTTCAATTCGATCAGGTATTGTTTTAAATAGGCTCTGGCTTTTGGATCCAGACCACTCATGGGTTCATCCAGTACTAACAGGTCTTTTTCACTCATTAAACATGATGCCAGACCCAGCTTCTGGGCCATGCCTTTTGAAAATTCCCTGACCGGCTTTGCTAATGCTGACAAATCCAGATCAAGTATTCTAAATAGTTCTGTTACCTTGTTATTGCTGTATTCAACCCCATGGAGTTCTGCCATATATACCAGAAAATCCTTACCGCTAAGATAATAGGGAGGCATAAATCTTTCCGGGAGGAATACCAGGTTTTTTCTTGCTTCTTTTCTGGTGTGCGCAGTGCCGAAGATTTCAATACTGCCGGAAGTCACATCACAAAAATCAAGCAGGCATTTAATCAGCGTTGTTTTACCTGCGCCATTGACGCCAATTAACCCGGTAAACTCACCTGTACTGACAGTCAGATCTATCTGATTCAGGACTTGAACACTGGCAAAAGATTTACAGAGTTTTTCTATCTTGATCGCTGAATCAGTCATGGCACCATGCTTTATTATTTATTGCTCGATTGTAGAGTCCCGGATTGTAAAGCCCTGTGACAAAAAATTAAACTTCATAAATAACAAGGCCCGCATTATGCGGGCCTTGTTATTTCGATAATACAAATATTCCTAGTATAAAAATACCTGACCACAATCCTGTGCGTCCTCGAATATATTATAGATATCTGTGATGTCATCGCCATCACCAGCAACAACAGTTCCAGGAACCGAGGCAGCAGTTGCTGTGCATACGTCCCAGGTATCTAGATACAGAACATCAAAATCCGTATCTGTGCCATCTACCTTCGTTACCCTTAAGATGCCTGAATTGGGTAAACCATCATCAACCTTCACATCCAGTTCTCTGGCAATCTTAACCGGTACATTTGTCCCAAGATGCAGATTTAGACGGGCTGCAGCCACACCTGAAAAACCCACATTACGGGTCAGGACCAGTGCCCCGGCAAAGGCATTGCTAGGCGCATTGCCGCTGTATAACACGTCAGTGGTAGGGGCTGCTGTAGCAGGTGTAAAGCCCCCGCCCAGAAAACCAGCTCTGCCCAATTGCTCCCAGACTGCTGCGCCCTCTACATAGTTGTTATCAATACGACCATTACCATTACCACCGATATTAACGGTGACACCAAGGGCTGCCGTTGCGCTGTTTGGACAAGCAGCACCAGTAGTAGGACACCAGTCGCCCGGAACCTGGCGATAACGATCGATAAAACCAAAATAGGCTGCCTGGATAGCAGAATTCTGATCCGCAAGGTTACGTACACGCGCACTATTGATCAATTCCTGACCTTTAAGGATACCACCCAGTAGTAAACCAATAATTACCAATACGATGGCAATTTCTACAAGTGTGAAACCCGCCTGTTTTTTGTTGTTCATTTCTATTTTCATCATTTTACATTACCTCTTTCACTCATTAATTCGTTCAGTGTATTGAGTAATGCAACTGTCATGCCACATTCATAACATGCTGATTTATATGGAATTACAAATACTGCTGGCTTGAAAATAGCAGTGCTTTTGATGATTCTTCATCAGGACTGTCAATTTCTCAACAGCCTGGCCATTAGCTGACATAGGGCCCCTAGTCTGTCTTTTCCTGCGTTGTGACCTTGTCATCCCGACGATAGGAGGGATCTTTTACTCAATGCTCATTTAAAAACAAGATCTCTCCTTGCAGTCGAGATGACAATAAGATGATCGGGACGGGCCTCGGGATGACAATTTTGTTTATTATTCATTTTCGCGCTCTAGCCGGTTCAGTCGATCCTTTAAAAATTGCAGTTCATGGGCATCGGTAATTGCACCGCTTTCCAGCAAACCTCCAATCAGTATTTTTGCACTTTCTATTTCGCCCATATCCTCAAGGACATATATTTCCATTTGCTTTACCCAACTGGGGATATCTTCCCGCGTCACCTGCCGGGCAATTTCATGTGCATACTTTAACGCCAGTGGATAATCTTCAAGCCGGTGCTTGGCAACATATACCGCATGGGTCATGGCCGGCCATCGTCGATCCGGATCTTCGGAAAATTTCTCGGAAATAAATTCCAGCATTAGCCGATTTTTCTCATCATCTGCAATGACACCATAAATACGTCCCGCCGCCAGTAACGGATAAAGACCTTTTGGGTCCAGCGTTAAAATTCTGTCCAGCCAGTTGATGACCCGGTGATAATCAAGGCTGTTAAATGGCAGACTGACTCCTGGTTGATTATCAAACGCCTGTAGCCAGAGCATAAATAATTTTGCAATGGCAATGGAATCACCCAGGCCTATTAGCTGTGACTCTATTTTCGAAGGCGGTTCAGGCAGTGGCTTGATGTGTATTGTTGCCAGGGGACTAGAGCTTGACCAGTAAATCTGGCAAAGAAAGGCCAGGCTTAAAGCAGCAATGATAAATGCAGGAACATCTTTTACTGAACGTTCATCTTGCCTGTTGCTTACACGCCAGAAATTCATGCGACTTTAGCACTCCTGGCATTATGATTTGATGAATCATCCAGCCCTGTCATTTCTCTTATTGTCATTCCGAAGAATGTGACGCCTACATGGATGTAGGTAGGTAGAGTAACGCATGGACGTTCACATGGATGTGATTGGTAGAGTCGCGTCAGGAACGAAGACCGAGCAGTTACCGAGGGATCTTTTACTCGGTCCTTATTTAAAAGCAAGATCCCTCCCTGCGGTTCGGGATGACAGGGAGATGGGATTCGGGATGACAGTATTAATAGTGATACGTTAACCAAAATGACAATACTGGTATGAATGATAGTAACAACCATCAAAAATTCTTTCTGTGTAGATCAAAACATGCTGCAGCAAACAGCAATGCTACATAGATAACTGTTTGCCCGGCAATAAACATGTAATCATTGCTGCCACCGCCGCCATAGACCAGCCATTCTGTTTTACTGAATTGATCAAGCTGCGGCAGCAATGCTGCTATGATATCGACAACCATATTTATTATTTTGTGAGAGATTTCTGTGGTTTCAAGAATCGGACTGCCGCCGATCAACTGGATGGTAGTGATGGTCCGTGCCAGTAAATAGAATGCCATAACAGTAGAAAGTGCACTGGTAACATTTTTAAATGTAATCAGGCACAACAATGACAATGTTGTAAGGATCCATAATTCACAGATCAGGGAAAAACACCACAATATCAACTGTGAAATACTGCCGCTTAATGCCAACGGCAGGCAAACGATAATGGCAATAAACACAGCCAATATGCAAAAACCAAGCATCTTTCCGGCAAGGTATGAATATCTGTCCAGGGGCAGGGAAATAATCAGTTCAAGGCCCTTGTCATTAAATTCCCTTATGGTGCTGGTGATGACAAAGATACAAATAATAAACACAGCAAAAAGCCGCAGGATCATCCCGGTTATGGCACTTTGGATCTGGGTGGTTTCAGTAACGGCCAATTCACCAATAAACTGTGTTAAACCAAACAGGCAGACGACACCTAACAACACCAGTGTGAACAGGCGGTTCTTGATACTCTCTATCAATGTAAACCTGGCTATTGTTAATATGGGTTGTATCGTTATCATGCTGTATTCTGTTTGCAATCCATGAGTACTATACTATAGCGCAATCAAACCGGTACTTTATTAGTTATCGAGAGCAAGATCCCTCCCTGCGGTTCGGGATGACATTGGAAGAGAGTTTAACATGACAGTTATTCTAAATAATCCGGGCTGGGTATTTATCATTTCAAATATTATCAGGATGATGAAATCCGCTACCAGCGTTTCGAACGTATGTGACGCCTACATGGATGTAGGTAGGTCGAGTAACGCATGGACGTTTACATGGATGTGATTGGTAGAGTCGCGTCAGGAACGAAGACCGAGCAGTTACCGAGAAATCCGCTACAAGCGTTTCGAACGAATGTGAGAAATCTTAAACTTTATAAAAGATAATGATAACGGTACCCAATATAGTGAAAGCAAGACAGGAAGAATTGATTCTTCTGCTGATGCTGGAAACATTCCATTTCGCGACATGGTACGGAATCGGAAGCTATTTATGCCAGTCACTATTACTCATTCATTTTGGCATGTTCCTGCTCTGGCAACCCCTGCTAAAAGAAAATCAGCAAATCACCTGGGGCAAAAGCCTGCTATTTCTCACTTTAATACTGGCCTTTGTACATTGGGCCAACTGGATTTCTATCACACTATGGCTGGTGTTGCTGATTGGCTTTATCGGTGGCCGTGTGACAACCAGACGTCATGAACGAAATGTGTATATGCTGGTGATGGTATTCCTGATCTTTGAATTACTTATTTCCATTGTCCCACAAATGTTTAGCTTGTCGCTAAACATAAACGTATTAAATGTTTTTCTGATTGGGTTACCACTTCTGCCCTTATTATTATTCATGACATCAAATACTTTCTCTAAAAGGACCGGTGAAACTGTTGATATCCTGCTTGCCACAACAATTTCATTTATGGTAATTATTCTTGCCCTCGGTAGCCTGGTATTGATGTACCACAATAACAGCGATTACATTATTTCCCTGATTCAAACTTTGATTGTTGTCGGTTTTCTTTTGATTTCTATCAGCTGGCTTTTGTCGACCCACAGTGGCTTTAGCGGTCTCTCCCAACTCTGGGCCAAATCTTTATTAAATATTGGAACACCATTCGAACAGTGGCTTGCCAAGCTTTCCATGCAAAAACAATTACAACAATCCCCGGCGGATTTCCTGGATACGGCAATGAAGGAACTGGTTTCACTGCCATGGATAGCAGGAGCTACATGGTCAGGAGGTTCGACCCATGGAATTTATGGTGAATTAACAAGGTATGAAGTTCACCTGGCGATCAGCGTTGAACCCATAACCTTGTTTACACATGTTCAACCTGCAGGTGTTATGTCTTTACATTGTAAATTGCTGGTTCAGTTAATCGAGACATTTTATATCGCAAAAAAACAGGAACAGGAACTGGAACAACAGGCCCACTTGCGTGCTATCTATGAAACAGGTGCCAGGCTTACCCATGACATAAAAAATTTGTTGCAGTCATTACAAACAATGACGACACTGCTTGATGCAGATTCCGATGAAACCAGGGAAAAATCTCTCACCCTGTTAAAGAAGCAACTACCCAATATCAGTCAACGGCTGCAGCTGGCACTTGATAAATTGCAGGCACCGGAGGAGGAGTCAGCAAAAAACATCCAGGCCATGACCTGGTGGAAAGGACTATCGGCACGTAGAGAAAGTTCACAACTTAAATTTCTGGTAACCATAGATAAGGATACTTTAATCCCGGAAGAATTATTCGATAGCGTCCTGGAAAATCTGCTTGAAAATGCCATTCATAAAAGACAGGTTGATTCTGATATTGTGATCATCGTTAGCCTGAACATAGGACCAACTTCAATTGCGCTCACTGTCACTGATACGGGCCACGCCGTTGCACGGAAAATCAGAAAGTTGATATTAAAAGAACATGTGGCGTCAGATAATGGACATGGTATAGGGCTGTATCAGGCCGCCAGGCAGGCCGAATCCCTGGGTTACACTTTGCAACTTATAGATAATCGTGACGGTAATGTCAGCTTTCAATTATCCAGACAAATAACAAGTTAGACCTGGAGTAATATTCCAGACTTAACCACCATCCACAGCTTCTTCTTGTCATCCCGACGACAGGAGGGATCTTGCTTTTAAATGAGACTGAGTGAAAGATCCCTCCTATCGTCGGGATGACAATAATAAAGAGACCTAAGGTAACATCCCGGCCTTGACAGACATGGTTTTTAAAATGTGTGGCGATATCCAGATCAGCATATCATCATATTCAGCCCCGGCTGCCTGGCTGTAATCCTTGTCCACAAATTCATTATCACCATCCGTGTTCTGAACTTCATCATCTGAGGCGGCACTTGCCCAGTTTTTCCCATGAGAGATAACAATTGCTGGTATGCCAGTTGCAACATCAGCGGGATCACCAGAATCAATAGCATCATCCGAACTAAAAATTTCTATATCACCATCTGAACAAAGCGAAAAAGAGACACCCAATGTAGATGACCCAGTTTCACAACCTGTTCCATCATTTGTCGCAATAGTTCTGTCTGCAAAAGTTTTATCGACGTGATAAGTAAAGTTATTATCCCACTGATCAGTTCTTTTTACGCCTAAGGTAGCCCAAGGGAAATTACCTGTTTCAGTGGCACACGTATCAGCTAAAATATCTTCTTCACCATCATTTATATCGGTTGGGTCATTCGTATTAACTGTCACGCAATCCTCAGTGAGAGCATCACTACAATCTGGACAGGGCAGATGATTATTCCGTAATACATATCCGAAAAGAACTTCTTCTATGTCGTCGAGCTGTATTTGTGTTTTATTCCGTTGCTCTTCCTCAACACGCGTAGCTAATGGCTCCAGGAAACTTGTCATCATCAGGCCGAGGATGAATATCACCATGGCCATTTCAATGAGAGTAAAGCCTTGTGAAAAATATTTTGTTTTCATTTTATAAATTCAGGTCATAGATCCAGATCATGGCTTCAGGGTGATGTATCAATAATACGTATTTGATCATTAAATGTACTTATTATTCCACCTGTTTCGGCATTATCATCATTTGCATCATTGTTCTCATTTTCAAAATAGTCAGCAATAAGGCTGGAAGATCTGTCCTGTGCAGCCAGGGGGCTGCCGGCACTGACTACCAATGCACGTTTGTTATTGGCAGGTGCGCCACCACCGGTTAATGTCAGGCAAGTACCACCTGCCACGGTGCAATCAACACCTCCACCGGGACTGTCCCCGGCAGAATAGGCAACATAGGTTAATTGATGCCAGTTGTTTGCTATAAACCAGGCGGGTATCTCATCGTCATCTTCGCGTAAATAATAATCCATGTCCGCCACCTTGATGAAACCGTCGGCCCCGGCAATGGGTACCAGGGTTGCTTCTCCAATCTGCACATCGCTGCTATCAACATCAGTCATGGTTACCCACGACACGCCCGGCACAACATAATTAAGGCCCAGATCTGTATCACCAGCACTGCCATCACAATCCTCTATAGCGCTAACATCGGTATAGCCCTTACACACTACCCTGGTACGGATTTCTCCCCCACTGGTTTTGGCTTCACTGAAACCACTAAAGCGCAAACGATAAGTATATTTTCTTTCATCAATAATAGTATGGCCAGAATGGATATTGTAATTCTGACCCGTCCTTACCTCATCTTGCCCACCACCTTTTAACTTTGTAGCTGTAATTACATTTCCTGTTATATTTGTAATACGGCCAACGCCACCACCATTTGATGCATCAATATTCTCTATGACATCACCCACAACCACACTCGCCGGGAAACCACCTGTATCTGTCATAGTAAATACCGCTCCATCATCATCTGTATGCGATGTGGCCGTACCTGAATATAATGATGTCGAGATATGGATCCTGTAGGGCTCAACATCCCAATCATGGTTATGAGACTCCCCCTGGATAGTTTGATAACTGATCGTATCGGCTGCAATAAAGCCATTAATAATATGCATTTCTAATGTGCTTGTTTCCTCCAGGAAATCACCTGCTTTCACCCCGGCCGCCGGAAAATCCTGACTGCTATCATATAATTGATGGTTGGTCACTGAGGTCATGCCCGTACCACTTAGAAATGTTGTGTCTGGAGGTGATGTCCCAACACATTCGACTATGTCCGCTGTTGCCCAGACACAAACACCATCGGTGATATTATCAATCGGGGTATGCGTAATAGTGTAAGAGTCACCACTGGTAAAGGCACCGGCACTTAGCGTGGATATGGTTAATTGTGTATTAGAGTCAATCGATTGCACTACCCCGATTGCACGATCAGTCGCGGGAGTCACCACTCTATCAACAACGTCTCCAACTGCCACACCCAGATCATTAAAATTTCTAC
>Ga0164315_10002528_pt1 | contig 14010 bp, 8 predicted proteins | sample GuaBasSedimGuay6_FD_113737 | JGI IMG/M metagenome (GOLD analysis project Ga0164315, IMG submission 113737) | Subseafloor sediment microbial communities from Guaymas Basin, Gulf of California, Mexico - Guay6, Core 4569-2, 0-3 cm | ecosystem: Environmental > Aquatic > Marine > Hydrothermal vents >... | reverse complement strand
CTTGTATTCCAGCCCGTGCATCTTCTATGACTATAGAATCATTGGGGTCTTTGTTTAATTTTTTGGCAGCTATAAGAAAAACTTCAGGGTCTGGTTTAGCAGAACTGACATCGTTCCCATCTACGATAGCATCAAAAAGATCATATAGATCTAATATTTTTAATATTAATCTGGCATTTTTACTCGCCGAACCCAAACAAAATGGTATTTGGTTTTCCTTTAAGTATGCCAATAGTTTTTTTATCCCGGGGAGAATTTCATCCTGTCCCATTTTTGAAATATACCCCAGATATTGCTCATTTTTTTCCTTTAACAGGATCTCTTTACGCTCATTGCTAAGCTGAATTTTGCCAATATTGAGTAATATTTCTAATGAAGCAACCCTACTGACTCCCTTTAACTGTTCGTTCTGTTCTTCAGTAAAATCAAAGCCCAGCTCATTGGCTAATTCTTTCCAGGCTGAATAGTGGAATTTTGCCGTATCCACGATCACCCCGTCTAAATCAAATATAAAGGCCTTTCTAGTCATTATTCATTAGTTTATTTGTGCATCATCCACATCTTTAACTTTTGACACTAACGCCGCCGCAATTAAAAACGAAACACCACTTGTTACCAAGGCATAAATCGGATCGCCGCCATAAAGGTATTTTACTACCGGTCCTCCAATTAAAGCGTTAATTATTTGAGGTATTACAATGAAAAAATTAAAGATCCCCATATAAACTCCCATTTTCATCGGTGGAATTGAACCGGCCAGTATAGCATAAGGCATGGCCAAAATACTTGCCCAGGCAATACCAATGCCGAACATGGAAAGGATCAACCAATTTTCATTCGGTGCAAAATAAATGGATATTAAACCTAATCCACCAATGACCAGAGAAAAGGCATGCGTTCTTTTACGTCCCAATTTCTTCGCAATGGCAGGTAAGAAAAATGCATAAATTGCAGATATGGCATTATAAACTCCAAATAGGATCCCAACCCAATCTCCGGCATTTTGATATTCACTACTCTGCGAATCTTCTAAAGATAATCCGTATACATGATGAGCAATTGCCGGCGTTGTAAATACCCACATACCAAAAAGACCAAACCAGGAGAAAAATTGTACCCAACTTAATTGCTTCATGGTTGTTGGCATATTTTTAAAGTCGGTAAAAATATTCCAAAGACTCGATTCTTCTACATTTTCTTCAAGTTCAAAATTATTTATTAATGCCATTTCCTCCGGCGAGTATTCTTTTGTTGTAAATACTGTAATCAGGATACTGATGATCAGAACAATAGCACCAATAATGAATGAAAGCATCAAACTAAGTGGTACCTTTCCAGCTTCTGCAGTATTTGCAATTCCAAACCAATTCGTTAATACGTAGGGTAACCAGGAACCAATAACAGCTCCTATTCCAATTAGAATTGTTTGTACGCTAAAGCCTAATGTTCTTTGATCACTGGGTAAAACATCTGCAACCAATGCTCTAAACGGTTCCATAGCAATATTAAATGAGGCATCCATTATCATCAACATACCGGCACCTACCCAAAGAGCAGGCATAAAAGCTGTAAACATATCTGCATTTGGCATAAATACCAATCCAATGGAAGCCAAAAGTGCTCCTGTTAAAAAGAACGGTCTTCTTCGTCCAAGTTTCGTCCAGGTTTTATCACTGTAATGACCTACGATGGGTTGGACGATCAACCCCGTTAGAGGGGCAACGATCCAAAACCATGATAATTCATGAATATCAGCACCAAAAATTTGTAATACCCTGCTGGCATTAGCATTTTGGAGAGCAAAACCCATTTGAATTCCTAGAAATCCAAAACTGAGATTCCAAATTTCCCAGAAACTAAGACGTCTTTTTTCCATGATGTTAAAATAATTTTATTCACCTCCATAAACGGAAGTAAAAATTGAAAATAAATACATTTTAGAATGAAAGAATAACCCTACATTCTGTATAAAAAAATAAAAATAATTTGATGGATAAGAAGAAAATATCTTATCACAATTTTTGTGAAGTATAAAAAATTAGCAAGTGTGAAATAATTACTAAATCAAGGACAAATATATATATTTTATTTAAAAATACTATTAATTTGTTTTTTTCGTTGATTCTCTAATTACGATATCCGTGCTAATTATATTTGTTTTGTATTGATAATCAGCATCTTGATGATTAAGTTCATCTAATAAAATTTCCATAGATTTTTCACCCATCGTGAAACCATGCTGGGCGACAGTGGTCAATTGTGGAGAAGAAAACTCGGAGATAAGACCATCGGTGAATCCCATAATAGCTACATCATCAGGAACATTTAGCCCTCTGTTCTTTGCAATTTTTACTGCCGTAGCGGCATAAATCTCATTGACACCAAATATGCCATCCGGAAGATCAGAATGCTCAAAAATTTCTTTGATCTGCTCGGCTATACTGTGTTCTTCGTTTACCTTGATAATAAAATTTTCATCTACATCGATATCATTATCTTCCAAAGCCTTGATATATCCTTCTTTTCTAATATTGCCAACTGTGACATGATTGGGTGTAGTTACAATTGCTATTTTTTTACAACCAATATCGATCAGATGCTGTGCGGCCATATACCCTCCTCCAAAATCATCCACCAATACTTTATTACATTTAATTTCATCTATTTTTCTGTCAAACAGAACCAAAGGTATTCCATTATTTATCAGCTCTTTAAAATGAGTATAGTCTGCCTTTTCTTCTGTCTGTTTTGCCACCGAAACTATAATTCCATCCACAACTCCATTCGCCAGCATTTCCATATTAAGCACTTCTTTTTCATAAGATTCGTTGGATAAACAGATCATCACATTATACCCTTTTTCATTTGCAATATGTTCTATACCACTGATAACTTTAGAAAAAAAGTGATGTACAATTTGAGGAATTATTACGCCAATTGTTTTTGTTTTTTGATTGCGTAAGTTAAGCGCCAGACTATTTGGCTTATAATGATAATATTTGGCGAAGGCTTTAATTTTTTCTTTAACCTCCTCGCTTATTTCATGACTGTCTTTTAGTGCCTTTGAAACCGTAGAAATCGATACATCAAATTCCTTTGCTATTTTTTTTAATGTAATCTTAGATTTCATCGGGATTAATTATTTTCTAAACATGAAAAATTAAAGTCATAAAGATAGGATTTTTTCCATGACCTAAAATTGAGGATTTAAATAAAATAACCCTTGAAATTTGTTAATTCTCAATGGAAAGTTAAAAAAATACATTTTACGCAAACGTTTTCGTTTAAAAAGTTATTAACACGAAAACGTTTTCGTGCTTTTTTAGTTGATTCTTTATAGTGTTAAGCTTATGTTAATTAATACATTCGTTTCGTGAAATACTAAAAAACAGCAAGTTTTTATCAAAAATTAATCTTAAAATTAAATTTATTTTATGAAACAAATAAGACAATTAGTCCTTGGGATTTTATTTCTTATTCCTCTTTTAATGTCATCACAAGAGATTATTAAGGGTAAGGTAATAGATGCCACTGGAATGGAACTACCTGGAGTTAGTGTTGTAGTCAAAGGCACTAATAAAGGAACGGCCACAGATTTTGATGGCAATTTTGAATTGAGCATCGATGATGCTGATGCAATCATTACATTTTCATTTATTGGTTATGAGAACCAAGAAGCTCCTGCTTCGGCAGAAATGAACATTGTAATGGAAGAATCATCCGAAAGTCTGGATGAAGTTATTATAATTGGATATGGGCAGACCACCAAAAAAGATGCCACCGGATCTGTTGAGAAGGTAGGCGTTGAACAATTCAATGGTGGAGCAGTTCTCTCTCCCGAACAATTAATTGCAGGTAAAACTGCTGGTGTGAATGTAATTCCACCAAGTGGGCAACCCGGAGCAACGGGTACCATTAAAATTAGGGGTGGAACTCTTCTTTGAGTGCCAATAATAATCCTCTGATTGTAATTGATGGTGTGCCGATGGATCAGGAGGCTGATAATGCGCCCGGATTAAGTTCGGTTAATCCAAATGATATTGAAAGTTTTGTTATTTTGAAAGATGCATCAGCAACGGCAATTTATGGATCTCGGGCTTCAGCGGGGGTAATTTTAATTACGACAAAAACCGGACATAGAAATGCACCGCTCAGAGCTGATTTCAGTACTTGGGTTTCGGTTGGGACTCGTGAGAATCAAGTAAGCGTTCTGGACGCCGATCAATTCACAGCGGCTATCCAAAGTCAGGGAATAGAGAACTCAATTGCTTTATTGGGTGAAAATGATACGGATTGGCAGGATGAAATATACAGAACAGCAATTGGAACTGATAATAATTTAACAGTTACTCAGGGCTTTGATAATTCATCTTTTCGGGCCTCTGTGGGATATACCTATCAGGAGGGAATTGTAAAAACGGATGATTTCACAAGAAAAAGTGGTTCCTTAAACTATAGACACAATCTATTTAACGACACATTTAAAATTAATTTTAATATTAGAGGTACAGTGTCCGATAAGAATAATGCAGATGAAGGCGCAAGAGGAAATTCACTGACTATGGATCCTACACAACCAGTATATAGTGGAACTACACAATATGGTGGATTTTGGGAATGGTTGGATGCAGATGGAACACCAAACGCTCAATCTCCGAAAAACCCACTTGGACTACTGGAACAAAATAACAGTGTTGAATCGATTCAAAGATATATAGGAAATGTAAAGTTAGACTATGATTTTCCGGTGGAAGGATTAAAAGCTAATTTAAATCTGGGATTTGATTATGGTCAGACAGATGGTTACTGGGATGTACCTGCCACATCGGCAAGTGGATTTGATGATCTTGGTACTACCGGCACATGGAATAATTTAAGAAGAAGTACCTTGGCTGATTTTTACGTGAATTATCTTCACGAATTTGAAAAACCTCATAAAATTGATATTATGGTAGGTTATTCTTATCAGGATTTTTACAGAGAAAATGCAACTTATCAGATCTCTGGACAAGGTGCTATTAGAGAGACTGAATTTGCAACAACAAATTCTTTACTTTCTTATTTTACAAGGCTGAATTATGCATATGATAACAGATATTTAGTAACTTTTACCTATAGACGGGATGGATCTTCAAGATTTTCTCCCGATAACCGATGGGGTAATTTCTTCTCCGGTGCCGTTGCCTGGTCTATAGCAGATGAGGCATTTTTAAGAGATTCTGAAACGATTTCTACTTTGAAGTTAAGAATTGGTTATGGGGAAACAGGTCAACAGGAAATAGGTAGTGACTTTGGTTACCTGCCCGTTTATACACCTGGTCAAAATAATGTTCGCTATCAATTCGGAAATCGATTTATTAATACTTTGAGACCTGAAGGTTATGATTCTGAAATAAAATGGGAAGAGTCAGCAACTTCTAATATTGGTATAGATTATGGATTTCTCAATGACAGAATTACAGGTTCTTTGGAATATTACATACGAAAAACCACAGATGTGCTGAGTACGGTTTCACCACCTGCAGGCTCTAATCTTTCTAATAGCCTATTTACAAATATTGGTGATCTGGAAAATAGTGGGTTTGAGTTTTCTGTAAATGCAGACATATTTCAAACGGATAATTTTGTTTGGAATGTAAATTTTAATGCAACTTATCTGCAAAATGAGATCACTAGATTAAATGCTGTTGAAGATCCGGAATCACCTGGTCTTGCTGTAGGAGGAATTCGTGGAGGTGTAGGAAATACTATTCAAACACAACAAGTTGGGCAGGCTCAATTTTCTTATTTAGTGTACAAACAAGTTTATGACAGCGATGGTAATCCGTTACAAGGCGTGTACGAAGATCTTAACGGCGATGGACAATGGACCGATCTGGATAAACGTATTTACAAAAATCCGAATCCTGATTATTTGTTGGGATTATCTTCTTATATGAATTATAAAAATTGGGATTTTAATTTTGTATTTCGAGCAAGCTTAGGAAATTATACGTATAATAATATAGCGTCCTCAGAGGGGAATTCGACTTCTCTATTTTTTAATGGTACGAACAGGAATATTCATGATTCTTATTTGGACACCGGCTTTGGCGAGGTACAATTATGGTCTGATTATTATATTCAGGATGCTTCATTCCTGAAAATGGATAATGCAGTGTTAGGATATAATTTTAATAATCTCAAAGAAGGAGAGGTTATTTTTAGAATATATGGTTCCGTACAAAATGCATTTGTAATTACGGATTATGACGGATTGGATCCTGAAATAAGCGGTGGTATAGATAATAATTTTTATCCAAGACCAAGAACTTTCTTGTTAGGATTTAACGTTAACTTTTAAAAAACAACAGACAGATGAAAATGTTAAATAAAAAAATAAAATTTAGTTTAGGCATTATCACATTAATGCTTACTCTTTTGCTTGGTTCATGCGAAGATGTATTGGATAAAGAACCGATTACTGAACTAACTTCGGAGCAGGCTTTTGAAAACGAGGAGTCCTACGAACAATTTATGGCTAAGATCTACGGAGGTCTGGCTATTAACGGGCAGGATCTAGATGATGCTGATATTCAGGGAATTGATGGTCATTTCTCAAATTACGTACGATTGTATTATAATTTACAAGAGCTATCTACAGAAGAAGCAATAATTGCCTGGAATGATGGAACGATCCATGATCTGCACAATCAGGTTTGGACTCCGGCAAATGAGTTCATTGCTGCAATGTACTATAGGATCTATTTTCAAATAGGATTGGTAAATCAATTCTTAAGAGAAACAACAGAGGATAAATTAGATGGCAGAGGAGTTGATGACGCACTAAAGGCTAAAATCGCGGAATTTAGGGCTGAAGCAAGATTTATGAGAGCGCTGAGCTATTGGCACGGTATTGATTTCTTTGGAGCTATTCCTTTTGTAACAGAAGATGATGTTGTTGGAAACTTCTTTCCGGAACAAAAATCAAGAACAGAGGTGTTTACTTTTATAGAATCTGAACTTAAGGATATCGAGCCTCTGTTAATGGCACCACGTTCAAACGAATTAGGTAGGGCGGATAAAGGAGCGGCTTGGATGTTGCTTGCTAAAATCTACATTAACGCCGAAGTTTATACCGGAACAGCGAGATATGCTGATGCCATGACCTATATCAATAATGTAATTAGCGGAGGATATGCTCTTGGACCTAAATACAATTATTTGTTCCTGGCGGATAACGAAAGTAACGGATCTCAAAACGAATCTATTTTTTCTGTTCGTTTTGACGGGATCAATATTACCGGATGGGGCGGAACTACTTATATTACACATGCTGCAGTTGGCGGAACTATGGATCCAAATATTTTTGGAATCGATGGTGGCTGGGGTGGTTTAAGAACCACAAGCACCTTTGTTGAAAAATTTGAAGCTGACCTAACCGGTCTGAATGATGGTTTAGGTGCTTTATCTGATTGGGGATTAGTTGGAAGCGCAACTACCAATGGTTGGGATGGACCCGATATGGAGATGTACGAAACTTCTACTGATAATTATGCGCTATATGCCACCTTGGTAGCTGGTGAGATTAAATTTAGATTTGATGAGGACTGGGGGAACAATTATGGTTCTGACAATAATGATGGAAATTTACAACCCGGAGGTGCTAATATACCGATCCCTGCGGATGGTGTATATTTTATTACTATGAACTTAGGTAATTTAACTTATACACTTTCTCCGTTCTCAGGAGATACAAGAGAGATGTTCCATATAGACGGACAAAGCCTGGAAATTGAGAATCCTTTTGATTTTTCTAATGGATATGCAATTACTAAATGGCGTAATGTGGATGTAAATGGCAATAGAGGAGTTGATGGTTCAGGAACATTTTGTGATATTGATTTTCCTGTATTCAGATTGGCAGATGCTTATTTAATGTATGCTGAAGTATTCTTAAGAGGTGGCGGCGGAGATGCCGGCACGGCAACGGGCTATATCAATATGATAAGAGAAAGAGCTTATGGTAATGCCGGAGGAAATATTAATCCGGGCGCCTTATCTTTAGAATTTATCATGGCGGAACGTTCCAGAGAATTGTACTGGGAGAGTCATAGAAGAACAGATCTAATTCGATTTAATCAGTTTTCAGAGAATGGTGTTTGGCCATGGAAAGGTGGTGTGATTCAAGGAACAACCACGGCAAAGACCAGAGATCTTTATCCAATTCCTTCTGCTGATATAATTGCGAATCCGAACTTGACGCAAAACCCTGGATATTAATATTAAAATGACAAAAATTATGAAAATATTTATAAATAAAATATTGACCTTACTTGCAATTTCCCTCCTTTTGGGTTCTTGTCAGGAAGTAGAGGATCAGGCTGTTTTGAATCCGGCTGCGTCTACGGTTATAGAACAAATTTTACCGGAAGACGTAGTTCTTGAAGAATCTGCAGTAGGGAGTCCGGCAATGAGAATTTCGTGGACTGAGCCTGAATTTGGATTTGCTGCGTCATATAATTACCAATTATTGATCGATTTTGCCGGAGGCGACTTTAGTACTCCACAAATCGTTTCAGTAGGGACGGATATTGAAAAAGTTTTTGAAACTGAAGAGTTGAACAAATTGCTTTTAAATTTGGGTGTTGAACCGGATAATCCAACGCAATTGATTGCACAGGTCAGAGCGATCTTGTCATCAACGGTAAGTATTGATTCTCAGTCCAGCCCTTTTACGGCAACCGCCTATTCTGCAGTTCTTGACCTGTCTTCTCCTTGGGGATTGGTTGGAAGTGCTGCTCCTAACGGATGGGACGGACCGGATGTACCTTTCTATAAATCTACTACACAAGCAAATACATTCATTGCTTATACAGTGCTTTCGGATGGTGAGTGGAAAATTAGAAAAGACAATGCATGGGATGTAAACTTTGGTTCAGATGCCAATGATGGTACTTTACAACCCGGTGGGGCTAATATTCCTGTTGATGCGGGGATATATAAAGTTACCTTTAATGAGGCGGCACTAACCTATGCTATTGAGCCATATGCATGGGGCTTAGTGGGAAATGCAACTACCAATGGTTGGGATGGTCCTGATATGCCGTTGACCTATGATCCATTTACAGATACCTGGAGAGCTGATGTACAATTGGTTGAAGGAGAAATGAAAGTCCGTAAGGATAATTCATGGACTCTTAATTACGGTGATACTGGTCTTGACGGAACTTTGGATCAGGATGGAGACAATATTCCTGTAACGGCTGGTTATTATCATATACAAGTTGATTTTAACGATCTTACTTATACTCTTGAGCCAACAGAAGTTTATGGTGTAGTTGGATCCGGCTATAATGATTGGGGAGCCACACCGGATTTCCCTTTTACTCCGGATTATGGTAAGGAAGGATTTTATCATGCTAAGAATGTACCTCTTTTAGATGGTGAAATTAAATTCAGAGTGAACAATGACTGGGGCATAAATTATGGCGATACCGGTCTTGATGGAACCTTGGAACTGGAAGGAGACAATATTCCCAGCGTTGCCGGGAATTATGATATCGAATTAGATTTTACTAATCCCGATGCTCCTAAATATACAATTACTGCTAAGTAATTAATTTAATTAATAAAAAGGCTGTTTTTTACAACAGCCTTTTTTCCCCTAAACAAGTCTCATATGAATAAAAAACTACTTTATTTTCTTTTTTTCTTACCTTTTTTTATACAAGCACAGGTAACAACCAGTCCTGCCGTTCCAACAGCTAATGATGAGATTACAGTTACCTTAATCACCACAGGTACCGGTTTAGATGGATATACCGGTGATATATATGCACACACAGGAGTCACCGTAGATGGTGAACAATGGCAAAATGTTTTTGGAGATTGGGGTGACAATTCGACCAGCCCTAAACTAACCAAAATTAGTAGTACAACCTATCAGCTTGTTATCGCTCCTGATGTATTTACTTATTATGGTGTTTCTGCGGGCAAGACAATTTCTGAACTGGATTTTGTTTTTCGTTCATCAGATTCTTCTAAACAAACTAGCCCTGATATATTTATAGAACTTTTTGAAGATGGCTTAAATGTAGTGCTCACCAATCCTTCTAAAAACAATGAAGTATATACTTTAAATCAAAGTATTACACTATCAGCTGAGTCTTCCTTGAGTGCTGATCTCGAGTTATTTGTGGATAATGTTTCTCAGAAGACAGTTTTTGGAAGTACAACAATTAGCTCCGCTTATACTTTTACTACAACGGGAAGTCATGTTGTTAAAGTGGATGCCGAGTCAGGATCGGATACAGCAACAGATGAAAAAACGGTTTATGTAAAGACATCAACACAAAATTTGCCTTTGCCGAGTGGTGTTAAAAACGGTTTTAACAACAATGGTGATGGCACTGTAACCTTTGTTCTCACAGTACCTGGTAAAACGAATGTTTTTCTTTTAGGGGAGTTCAATAATTTTGATTTGAATGAAAATTATCAAATGAACAAGGATGGGGATCAATTTTGGGTAACCATTTCGGGCTTGAACCCAAATGTAGAATATGCTTACCAATATTATGTGGATTATAAGCTTACCGTAGCCGATCCGTATGGAACAAAAATTTTGGATCCAAACAGCGATCAATATATTCCATCTGAGACCTATCCAAATTTAAAACCATATCCCGCTGGTACAACCGGTATTGTATCTACCTTTCAAATGAATGAACCGGTTTTTAATTGGACGGTTAATAATTTTATACCTCCCGATCAGAACAACCTAATAGTCTATGAATTGTTAATACGTGATTTTTCGGTAGTAAATACAAATGACATTGGCGACTTAAAAAGAGCCATGGTACATCTTGATTATCTGGAAGATCTGGGTGTTAATGCCATAGAGTTAATGCCTATGAGCGAGTTTGAAAATAATGACAGCTGGGGTTATAATCCTTCTTTTCACGGCGCCATGGATAAGGCGTATGGTACCAAGAATGACTTAAAAACTTTTATTGACGAATGTCATAAGCGGGGCATTGCTATTATATTGGATGTTGTTTATAATCAGGCCTTTGGGCAAAGTCCTCTGGCTGAATTGTATTGGGATTCTGTGAATAACAGACCGGCATCCGACAATCCCTGGTTAAACCCAATTCCAAAACATGATTTTAATGTAGGAAATGATTTCAATCATGAAAGTGCCTATACAAAAGATTATGTAAAACAAACTTTGCAATATTGGTTGGAAGAATTCAGGGTAGATGGTTTTCGTTTTGACCTGTCCAAAGGGTTTACACAAAAAAACACCTTGGGAAATGTTAGTGCCTGGGGACAATATGATGCATCACGAATTGCTATTATAAAGGATTATGGTGATTTTGTATGGTCAATTAATCCTGATACCTATAATATTTTAGAGCATTTTGCTGTTAATACGGAAGAAGAAGAATTTTCTGATTATGGTTTTATGCTTTGGGGTAATTTGAATCACAACTATAACGAAAATACGATGGGCTGGGGCAATGGATCTAAAGAAGATATTTCCTGGATCTCCTATCAAAAAAGAGGATGGAATGATCCTCATGTTGTGGGTTATATGGAGAGTCATGACGAGCAAAGACTGATGTATAAAAATCTAAATTCCGGAAACAGCAGCAATGCGAGTTATGATGTAAAAGATCTAACAATAGCCTTGTCAAGAGAAGAGACCGCAGCTAACTTTTTATTTACCATTCCAGGCCCTAAAATGATTTGGATGTTTGGTGAATTGGGTTATGACTACGATATAAATTTGAACGGTAGAACAGGTAGAAAACCTGTTCGATGGGATTATTTTGATGATCCTGACAGAAGAAAAATTTACGATGTTTGGGCTACGCTAATTGCCTTCAAAAAAGAACTACCAGCGTTTAATACAACTAATTTTACATTGGATGTGAATACCTTGGTTAAAAGCGTTGTTTTACGACATAGTTCGATGGATGTTGTTGTATTAGGAAATTTTGATGTTACAACTAAACCTATTGACCCAACGTTTACCAAGACGGGTATTTGGTATGAATATTATACAGGTACAGAATTAAATGTGACCAATACAAATGCTCCAATTTCTTTGCAAGCAGGGGAATACCGCTTGTACACTACTAAACAGTTACAAGACCCGTTGCCGGTGGAAGAAATAGATGAAATTCAAAGCGGACTGCTTATCTATCCAAATCCTGCTCGTGGCTTCTTTAAAACAAACAAGTCTGTTAAAAAAGTCGAGATCTATGATGTTTTAGGAAGAAAGATCAGAAGTTTCTCGGGGTCTTTGAATACCGGTAAAGAATATGATATTTCAACCTTAAAACCGTCTATATACATTGTTAAAATTAGTACTGAATATGGCAGTACCAGTCAAAGGTTAATTTTAGAGTAATTTTGATTAATTCAATTGAGGCCCTGAATTTAGCTATTCAGGGTTTTTTTATGATATATATGTACATCTAATCATTGTACAAAATTCCTTCCCTTGGCAAGGGAAGGTGGATTCGCCAGCACTGAAATTGATCAGTATGGATAATTATTTTGCGGATACGGAAGGGTGAAATTCTGATAGGAAGCAGATTGTTTCACTTTATTTCTCACACTAAAAAGCAACAAGAAAACCACCCCGAATCCATTTACCAATGGATCCACCCCTCCTTGTAAAAAAGGAGGGGACTTTCTTTCAATGATCAAACATAAAAACTATGAACTAATTCTCCTCCTTTTTTTCAAGGAGCCTGCCCGTCCGGATCAGGCGGGGAGTACTCGACGAAGGAGAGGGAGGTGGTTGCCCATTTATTTCTTGAGTTACAAATTAATCTATTTGAATAATTCAAACCTACAGGTTGTCATTTTGCAAAATGGAGACGGGGTGGTTGACTCATTTCAATAATAATTCACACAAAGGAAGGAGAATTTCACAATACAATTCAACCATATTTTATTCACTTCCAGAACCTAATTCTACAACTCAATAGAATTTCTAAAATGGCGACCTAGAAATAATATAGTTTTGTCTAAAATTTAGAACAATGCAATTATTTAAAACAATTTTGACGCTCTCTATAATACTTATTTTTAATAATATGCTTATTGGACAAGAGGTGTTAACAAACTGGAAAACGGCAAAAAAATCAAAAGATATAAAGATAAGTTATCGATTTGTTGAAGTGGGGGATACACTTAAAACACGTCAGATGCGGATAACCTTTCTTGTCGATGCGGAACCTGAAAGGATCATTGAGTTATTAAAGGAACCCAAAAATGGAGAAAAATGGTTTTCCGGGACCGAAAAATTTCAATTATTGGAAGACAATGAAAATACTTGGACTACGTATAATTTATACAAGAATATCTGGCCTTTCGAACAGAATGATATTATTACTGATTACAGTTTGATAAGATCGGATTCGTCAATAACATTATTGATGAGCGGTAATCCGGATTTTTCACCTCATTTAGAGAATATTAAAAGACTGGAAAATTATGAAGGAAGATGGATTTTTAAACGTCTTGAAAACGGTCAAACCAGGGTAGAATTCTACACGATAGCTTTTACAAAACCGATTATGCCCCGATTCATTCAGGATCCAATAATCCAGAAAATATTTATCGATTCGATCAATAAACTTAGAAACTTGGCAACATAACAAACATGAAAATTAAAGGAACTAAAGTAAAAGGTTTTAAGGACCTGTTTAAATTAAAGGGAGATCCAAAATATGTTGCAAAGGGATTTGCACTTGGATCATTTATTGGAATGATGCCAATACCCGGATTTCAAATGTTAGTTTCTTTCACAATAGCTTCCCTTCTTAAGGTACATAGGACAGCTGCAATAATTGGAGTTTTCAACACAAATATAGCAACCGGTCTTTTTATTTTTGCATTTAATTATTGGCTGGGAAAAACTTTACTAGGGCTCTCTCCTGACTTTAATTTTCCGGATAAAATAGGCTTGAGTTTTATTAATACTATAATTTCTGCAGGGTTTGATGTCTTTAT
>Ga0164315_10002527_pt1 | contig 14011 bp, 8 predicted proteins | sample GuaBasSedimGuay6_FD_113737 | JGI IMG/M metagenome (GOLD analysis project Ga0164315, IMG submission 113737) | Subseafloor sediment microbial communities from Guaymas Basin, Gulf of California, Mexico - Guay6, Core 4569-2, 0-3 cm | ecosystem: Environmental > Aquatic > Marine > Hydrothermal vents >... | reverse complement strand
TTTTTGCTGCCCGTTCAATAGATTTGTAACCGGTACAGCGGCAAATATTTCCATCGATAGCGGCAAGTGCTTTATCTGGATTGCCTACTTCTTTTGACAGACTTTGGTTGGTTAGAGAAACAACAAATCCGGGAGTGCAAAATCCACATTGGGTACCACCGTGCTCAACAATGGCCTGCTGGGCCGGGGAGAGGTGATTCATGTTTAATCCCTCAATGGTAACAATGTGTTTGCCTTGCACATTGCCCAATGGTGTGAGACAGGAAACAATGGTTTTGTAATTTAATTCATTGTCAATCAGACTTCCTTCCATCACAGTGCAAGCGCCACAATCACCTTCGCGGCAACCCGATTTGGTGCCGGGCAAATCCATTGTATAACGGATAAAATCCAGTAATGATTTGCCCACCGGTTCCTTGGTGCAAATGTGTTTGTTGTTGAGGATAAATTCTATCACAATTCAAATGTAGTAAAAATGGGGAAACGAAAACGGGTTTCGCTTGTGAATTGCATTAGATGTTAATCATAGTAAAACTCCCCGTATTTGGATTTAATTGTGAGCTTCTTCGTAGAAGATGCCTCAACCCTGCCCACAACCCTAGCATCCACATCAAAGCTTTTTGAAATAGAAATCAAGGATTCAGCCATTTTTTTGGGCACATAAAATTCCATGCGGTGGCCCATATTGAATACTTTGTACATTTCTTTCCAGTCGGTATTCGATTGCGATTGTATCATTTCGAACAGGGGAGGAGTGGGGAATAAATTGTCTTTGATGATATGCAGTTTGTCCACAAAATGAAGCACTTTTGTCTGTGCCCCACCACTGCAATGAATCATACCGTGAATATTTTTTCGGTCATGTTTCTCCAGAATGGCTTTTACTATCGGTGCGTAGGTTCGCGTAGGGGAAAGAACAAGTTTGCCAACATTCACTCCTTCCACAGGGCTTGGGCCGGCGACTTGTAATTTTCCGGAATACACTAAATCTTTGGGAATAGCAGGGTCGAAACTTTCGGGATATTTTTTAGTCAAGCTGTGTTGAAAAACATCGTGGCGTGCCGAAGTGAGGCCATTGCTTCCCATGCCGCCATTGTATTCATTTTCGTAAGTGGCTTGCCCGAAAGAAGCTAATCCGACAATCACATCACCGGCTTGGATATTATTCTCGATAATTTCACTCCTTTTAACCCTTGCCGTTACTGTTGAATCGACAATAATTGTCCGTACCAAATCGCCAACATCGGCTGTTTCGCCACCTGTTAAAAACATTTGAACACCCAGTTTGCGCATATTTTCCAGAAACTCTTCGGTACCATTTATGATAGCAGCAATCACATCTCCGGGAATCCGGTTTTTGTTGCGGCCAATGGTCGAAGAAAGTAGAATATCGTCAGTTATCCCCACACATAGCAGATCATCGGTATTCATTACGATGGCATCCTGTGCAATGCCTTTCCAGACTGAGATATCGCCGGTTTCTTTCCAATACAAATAAGCCAATGATGATTTGGTTCCTGCCCCGTCGGCATGCATAATGTTGCAATATTCGGGATCGCCGCCCAGCAAATCGGGAATGACCTTGCAAAAGGCATTCGGAAAAAGTCCTTTGTCAAGATTCTTTATGGCTGCGTGTACATCTTCTTTAGATGCTGAAACACCACGTTGGTCGTATCGGGATGGGGAGTTGGTCAAGGTAAATTATTTTAATTTATAGCCAATTGGATTACGGTCTGTTAATTGTGGTTGAAGCAGTTCTTCAATAATTTGATAAATCCTTGCTATATGTTGATTCTGCTCCGATTCGGATTGTTGTAACTCTTCAATCTTTAGTAATAATTCTTTGTAGTTAGCTGCCCACTGCCGTATTTTTACAAATACACGCATAATGGAAATATTTACTTGAATGGCCTGTGGGCTGTTGAGCACAGAAGAAAGCATGGCTACACCTTGTTCAGTAAAAACAAAAGGTGGAAAACGCGTTCCGCCCCATTCACTTGAGGTGCCAAATTGGCGCCTCAAGTTGGACCACTCTTCTTTACTTAACTCAAACATAAAGTCTTCAGGAAAACGATCGATATTTCTGCGAACCGCTCTTTTTAGTGCTTTTGTTTCTACACCATAAAGGCTTGCCAAATCAACATCAAGAAGGACTCTTTGATTCCTAATCCTAACAATAGATTTAGTAATTTTTTCCTGTATCTGATTCTTCTTCATCATTCATATAGGTGCTTAAAGTATTAAATATATTAATGCCCTGTTTTAATCAGTCAACTTATCAACCTGCAGGATATGGCTGTTTTTCAAATTTCCGTTTATCTTGTAAGCATCCATGCTTGTGTAATAATCCTTCGACAGGAAACAATCGTTGCAGACAGATTTTCCGGTTTGAAATTCTGAAATTGAATAGACTTTCTCGATCAGTGTAAAATACAAACGGTAGTCATATTCAACTGCAATATTGAGTGGGGAATATCCATAAAACTTATCGCCTTCGGATACTGGGTGTATCTCAAGTGGGAAACTGTCGACTACCATTTTAAAGTCTGAATCCTTGCTGTAATAAACCAGGAAAACGTCATCGGTTTCATCTGAAGAAAAATTCAGGAATTCAATCGGTCCCATGTCATCTGCCCCCGGACAGTACATTTTTGTGCAGCAGGAATTCAATCCAGCAGAAATGATAACAAATATGCCAATTATCAGAATGAAATTTTTGAATTTACGGCCATATGTTCTGTAAATACATCCTTTCATTGGAGCTATTCCACTGTCAGTTTGTGGGTTTTTGTATTGAACTTATAAGGGCCAAAACGTTTTAAGAGTTTGTCGCCAAAAACCAAGCCATAGCGCAATTTATAGTTGACTTTAAGCTGGACATCTTTAATGGTTTTATTGGCGATGGTAATTTCTTTAATATTGATGATTGCCTTATCGGCGATGGTGTTATTTGCCAGTACTTTTTCTGCCTCACCTTCAAAACTGTCTTTACTGATAGCTCCCCATTTCAATAGGTCAAGTGCCTTATCAAGCGATATCATGGCTAGTGAAGTTTTGTCATAAGCAAACTCTTCATTGTAGCCGTCAACGATACAAGTCGAAATATAAATACCAGTTTTTGGCTCTTCCTTAAACATGACGGCTTTGTCATCAGGATTGAGTAAAATATTTACTTCAGTCAGGTCGAGGTTGGTGGCATCTGGTATGTAATCTTTGCGGAGTACTTTAAACTCGGTACGGCGGTTCATTTGGTGCGCAGTTTCTTTCTCTTTGTTGGTTACCAGCGAATTAATATAATCTTCGTCAAGAGTGATGCCTTCGGTAAAAAGAAATCCATCCCTAACCATATCTTTATTAAGTGTGAGGGGAACATGTTCTCCATAACCTTTGGCAACAAGGCGTTGTGGATCGATACCCCTGATAATCAAATAATCGACCACTGACTGTGCGCGCCGTTGAGACAAGATGTCATTTCGCTCGTCACTGTCGCGTGTATCGGTATGTGCCGCCAACTCAATCACCAGGTTGGGGTTATCGCGCAATGTCTGGATGAGTCCTTGCAAAGAGTCCTGGTATTGTGGTTTCAGGTTCCATTTTGCCAGGTCGTAAAGAATTTCTGGCAACACAATGGGTTCGGCAGGAATGGGTTGAAGTACGAAATCTCTCTCAAAATCTTTGCTGAATTCAACGCCAACTGTTGTCATTGTCCCTTTTTCATTGAAATAATTGATTTTTGTTACCAGTATTTCGAAAGTGGTGTTGGGTTGCAGTTGACTTTCCCCAAAAGTGTAAAAGCCATTTTCGTTGGTGCGTGTTGTTACAGAAAGGCCATTGGATCCCACTAAGTTTACCAATGCTCCTTCAATAAACATAAGTGTGCGGTCGTCCTTAATGATGCCTGATAATGTAAATTCAAGTGGTGGTTGGATAAAGTACCAAATGTCTTCCTTTCCGCGTGTGCCTTTTCGGTTTGAACTGAGGTATCCGTATTCTTCTTCGGGATGCCAGCAGACGCCAAAATCATCAAGGTTTGAATTCATTGGATATTTCAGGTTCTGGGGTTTTCCCCAATTTCCGGCAGTATCAATGGTAGTGACAAAAATATCGAGTCCGCCCATGCCCCCATGACCATCAGAAGCAAAATACAAAGTCGAATCGTTTCGCAGGAAGGGAAACATCTCATCACCGGCAGTGTTAATGACATCACCAAGGTTCATCGGTCTGCCAAATTCTTCTGTTTTTGATTCGCGGAAAGCTATCCAGATGTCTCTTCCCCCGAGACCTCCTTTGCGATCGGAAGCAAAATAAATGATCAATTCGCCATTGCTTACTGTAGGTTGCCCGATGGTTGACATGGTATCGACTCCTCTTATTTCTACCATTTCAGGTTTTCCCCAATTTCTTCCTGTACGTTTCGATTTGTAAACCTGGCAACCAGATTCTTGCTGAACAGAATTGGGACATTTGGTGTAGTAAATGGTATTGAATTTGCTGTTGAGTGTGGCTGAACCTTCGTTTCCGTTGGTGTTAATGGTTTCTGTGTCATCAAAAAGTACGGGGGCACTCCATTCGTCCACCCTGTCCATTTTGGCAACAAAAAGGTCTGTAAAACTTTGGGCTGTCCAATCGTCAATTTCTTTTCCTGTAGATCCTTCGCGATTAGAAGTAAAAACAATTTCGTTATAGTTTTCGGTGGTAAATGCAGGTGCAAAATCACTTTCTCTTGAATTGATTTTCTTTACATTGGTTACCTCATATTTTGAAGGGTTTTCAAGCCATTCCGGAATCAGGGCAGCGGTTTCGGCGCCTAATTTTCCACGGGGGTCTTCGGGTGCCCGGAGTGCGTATGCGTTGTATTGCTCTATTGCATCTTCATATTTCCCATTAATCTTTAGTACTTCGCCATAGCGCAAAAGTACCTCGGGAACCCGCTTTGCCCAGTCGGCATTTACGAGCCTTTTATACGAGGCTTCGGCACGTTTGTAGTTGCCTGTATACCAATAACAAATAGCCAACTGGGCTGTAATCCTGTTTTTCTCTTCTTTGTCTTTTTTTACTTTGGTATAGGCTTTTTTGTATTTGTCGATAGCCAGTGAGTATTGTTGTTTTGAAAAAGCTTCATCGGCACTTTTAGCAGGATTGCGACGGCTTTGCGCGAAGATTAATGTTGGAATCAATAAAATAATGAATAGAAATAATATCCTTTGGGTTGAATTGCGCATCGAAAAAGTATTTGTACTGTTGTGCTGATTCATTGAACGAAATTAATCTTTTTTTATTGGGCGTTGAATGCTTGCACCCTCTTCATTTGGCTTTAGGTCCTGCTCTACTTTTGCTTTGTATTCGGCCAGCCGTTTTTCACGGTCCTGTCTGTCGCCTTCCCGGTTGATTTCTGTTTTAATATCTTCGGAAGCCCTTTTAATATCATTGATAAATTTACCCAAACCTCTTGCAATTTCAGGAATCTTGCTGGGGCCAAAAATAAGAAAGGCTGCCAAAACAATCAGCAGTATTTCCCCGGAGCCGAAATCAAAAAATAATAAATGCAAAGCAATGGTTTTGATAAATGAAGGAAGCAAAAGTAATAAAAAAAGCAGGGCTGCAATTTCGATATTCCCCTAAATTGGTGTGTGGATTTTTCGCATTCCGGATATATTGTAAAATTTGAGCACACGGAGAATCCGCGCGCCATTAAGTCCCGCTAAGTAGCCGCAGGTCTTAGCGGGTCGGGAATGGGAGGAGTGTTTTTTCAACCCGCTGAAAGCAAATCCCGATAGCTATCGGGAACTCAGCGGGTTTGCCAAACACCGGAGCCGGTTTGCTATTGTAGAATAAAAAAAGTCCCGCAGCTTATTACCACGGGACTTTTCAATCAATGAAAGTTGAAATAATTATTTTTTCTTTTTGCGACGCTTGTTTATTTTTTCTTCGTGCGCCATCACTTCTTTCTCTTGTTTGTCACCGCCCAGTAAATCGTATGCGATGGGGCTGGCTGTAAACAAAGATGAATAAGTACCTACCAAAACACCAATGAGTAAGGCAAATACAAATCCACGAATGACTTCTCCACCAAAGATAAAGATCACTAGCAGTACAACTAATGTAGTACCTGAAGTATTAATTGTACGTGCCAAAGTGCTGTTCAAACCATCGTTGATGTTTCGTTTCAAGGAGTGTTTTGGATACAGCCCGGTGTTTTCACGAATACGGTCAAAAATAATAACAGTATCATTAATCGAATAACCAATAATTGTCAGGATGGCAGCAATAAATGCCTGGTCGATTTCCATACTAAATGGCATTATATTGTAAAACAATGAGAACATTCCGATGGTAATCAGTGAATCATGGAATAGGGCAATAACACCCGAAACACCATATTGCCACTTTCTAAACCGGGCAGCGATGTACATAAAGATAATGAGGAGCGCAAATGCAATTGCGTACAATGCCTTGGTACGGATGTCGTAGGCAATAGTTGGCCCAATTTTTTGTGAACTAAGAATTCCCAGCATTTTATTTTCACCTTCGGTATCGGAAGAGAAATTAGCATATTCAATACTATTTCTGTAGAAAGAAGTAAGTCCGCTGAACAGTTTCACCTGAATGATGGAGTCAACCGATGGATCATTATCATCAATCAAAAACTTAGTAGTAACTTTAATCTGGCTGTTTGCACCGAAAGTTTTTACTTCAGGAGCGTGGCCATCAAATTCAGCAGCAAGCGATTGTCTGATTTCTTCGGTATTAACGCTTTTGTCAAAACGGATAACGTAAGTCCGTCCTCCCGTAAAGTCGATACCAAGATTCAATCCAATTGTAGCCAAAGAACCAACACTCACCAAAATAAGAATGGCTGAAAAGATATATGCTTTCTTGCGCATGGCAATAAATGCAATTTTTGTATTGGAGAGTACGTTGGCTGTAAATTTGTTTGAGAAGTTGATGGCAATGTCTTTGTTCAGCATCCAGGTAAAAATTAACCTTGAAATAAAAATGGCTGTAAAGAGGGAAGAAAGAATACCAATAATAAGTGTGGTAGCAAATCCCTGAACAGGTCCTGTTCCAAATACATAAAGAACAATACCCGTTAATAATGTTGTTACGTTACCGTCAACGATGGCTGAGTAGGCATTTTTATATCCATCGGTAATGGCCAGTCTGAAACCTTTTCCTGCCCTAATTTCCTCCTTAATCCTTTCGAAAATAATCACGTTGGCATCCACTGCCATACCGAGTGTAAGTACAATACCCGCCATACCTGGCAAAGTTAATACTGCTCCTAGTGAAGCCAACACACCAAACAGGAAGAAGATATTGGTAATGAGCGCTAAATTGGCAACATGCCCGGCACGGTTGTAATAAACAATCATATATGCCAAAACAAGGATGAAGGCCAGGATGAAAGAGTTCATTCCAGATTTAACAGCTTCGCGTCCCAGTGAAGGTCCAACAACAGCTTCTTCCACAATACGTGCGGCAGCAGGCAATTTACCGGCTTTTAAAATATTGGCAAGGTCTTGTGCTTCTTCCAGATCCATTGTTCCTCCAGAAATGGTTGAGCGCCCGTTGGGGATTTCGCCATTTACATTGGGATAAGAATAGACGTAATTGTCAAGAACAATGGCAATTTGATTACCGATGTTTTCTCCTGTCAGTCTTTTCCAGACTTTCGCTCCCTGGCCATTCATTTGCAGGTCAACATTAATTCGGCCATTCTGGTCGTAATCCTGACGGGCATCAACAATAACGTCGCCACCTAAAGCAGCTTTGCCATCACGGCTACTTGCTTTCAGAGCAACCAATTCAAGTAAATCAGGTCTTGATGGATCCGGCTTAACCGTCCAAACCAGTTTCATATCTCTCGGAAAAACATCTTTTGTTTGACGCAACATGTGGTTGACGCGGGCAGTATCTTTAATAGCTGCAACGCCCATACGTGCTGTTTTTGCAGGATAAGGTACGCCACTCTGGTCACGGTCGTAAGAAAGCATCAGGTAGGCATATAAAGGATTTTTCTTTGCATATTCAGAAAAATCAAGGTCTTCGTCTATCGCTGTTGTATCGCTTTCAATTTGGTCAACAAGTTTATCTTCTTCGGTTTCGCCTTCGATCTGGTCTGCAAGGTTTTGGTCACCATTTTCTGCTACATCACCTTTTTCAGCTTCCTGCGGAGTGCTTTCTCCGGTTTCAGTTTCACCAGCTTCGGTATTTTTAGCTTCGCCTTCTTCTGTTGTATCTGTTGGGTCTTCTAAATTTCTTAATTTAGTATTGGCATCATTAAAATACTGATAAACCTCTGTAAAATCGTAGGTTTCCCAAAACTCTAATTTGGCAGTTCCCTGTAAAAGTTTACGTACACGTTGGGGATCTTTAATACCCGGAAGTTCAATAAGAATACGACCTGTAGTAGCCAGTTTCTGGATGTTGGGCTGGGCCACACCAAAGCGGTCAATACGTGTCCGTAGAATTTGGAACGAACGATCGATAGCACCATTAGCTTCGGTACGAATAACAGCCAGCACCTCTTCATTTGTTGAGTTGGTGGTAATTCCTTTGTCTTTAAATTCATAAAGGAAAATGGAAGCCAGTTTTGCATTTGGGTCAACTTCATTGAAAGACTCTCCAAAAAGTGTTACAAAATCCTGGTTGCTGCTTTTCTGCTTTTCGTAGGTAAGTTTTAACGCCTCACGAAAAACCGGGTCTTCACTGTTCCCGGCAAGGGCTTTTACAATATCGCCAACCGATACTTCCAATACCACGTTCATTCCACCTTTTAGGTCAAGGCCAAGATTGATTTCTCTTTCTTTACACTCTTTGTAAGTGTATTCGGTTACAAACATGTTGTATGCCGTCAGGTTGGCAACACTGTCCAGGTAGTAACTTTCTCTGGATTTCGAGATTGAGTCGAACAAATAATTTCTTAAAACATCATTTCCCGCGGCAAGTTTATCTGCCTGTTGTTGTGCCGATTGGTTGACTGCATATTCTTTGGCATTGCTTTCTACCCTTGAAGTAACAAAGGTAAAGCTAAGCTGATACAAACAAACCAACGCAAAAGCAATGGCAAAAAACTTAATGGCTCCTCTATTCTGCATTTTATCTAATAATTAATGATTTATCTTCAAAATTTTGAGGGTGCAAAAATAGAATAATATTTTAAGAAAAAACAATTTTGATTTGATTAAAAAAAAGCTCCTTTTTTTGATGGTTTTAAACACTTCGTTCCTTGCTGTTTCAAAGGACATCAATTGCTGTCTTTTCGTACTTTTGTTGTCTAATTTGAAGTAAGATGACAAAACGAAAATTGAAGCTTATCAGTCAGGATCCATGGCTGGAACCAAGTGCAAAAGATATTGAGGAAAGATACGATCGCTTTCGTGCAAAATTGGATTTTATCGAAAATGATTTTGGGAGCTTAAAGCACTTTGCTAATGCTTATAAATATTTCGGGATTAATTTTGATAAAAAACGAAAAGGTTGGACTTATCGCGAATGGGCACCCGAAGCAAATGCCTTGTTCCTGACAGGTGACTTTAATAATTGGGCTCAGTATTCCTGCCCGTTGACGAAAAATGAATTTGGTATTTGGGAAGTATTTTTGGAAGAAAAAACGTACGGCAAAACTTTTGTTCATGGAAGCAAAATTAAAGTGTTGGTCGATTCGCAAAAAGGATTGAATTTCCGAATCCCTGCCTACATCACACGCGTTATTCAGGATGATGATACCAAGAATTTCTCAGGGCAATTGTGGTTTCCGAAAAAGTTTAACTGGAAGGGCGATACTTTTAAAGCCAAGCAATCCGACGATTTATTTATTTACGAATGCCATGTCGGCATGGCACAGGAAAAAGAGGGCGTGGGTAGTTATTTGGAATTTGCAGAAAATATCCTTCCCCGCATAAAAGCTGATGGATACAATGCCATTCAAATGATGGCCATTCAAGAGCACCCTTATTACGGTTCTTTTGGATACCATGTTTCTAATTTCTTTGCGCCTTCCTCACGTTTCGGCACTCCCGAAGATTTAAAACACCTCATCAAAAAAGCCCACCAAATGGGTATTGCCGTCATTATTGATATTGTGCATTCGCATACCGTAAAAAATACCGTTGAAGGCATCAATGAATTTGATGGATCGGATGCGCAATATTTCCATGCCGGTAGCAGGGGCGAACATCCCGAATGGGATTCGAAAATTTTTGATTACGGAAAAACAGAAGTGCTGCGTTTTCTCTTGTCCAATATCAAATACTGGATGAAAGAATTCCATTTTGACGGATTCCGTTTCGATGGAGTGGGCTCGATGATGTATTTCCATCACGGACTAGAAACCATCGACAACCGTGACAAGTATTTCAACCAGGGTGTCGAATGGGATGCCATCACTTATCTGCAACTGGCCAATCAGCTCATTCACTCCACAAATCCAAAAGCCATTTCCATTGCTGAAGATGTAAGCGGAATGCCTGGATTAACAGCCCCTGTTGACGATGGCGGTTTGGGTTTCGATTTTCGCTTGGGGATGGGTGTTCCCGATTTTTGGATTAAATTATTGAAGGAATTTAAGGACGAAGAATGGGACATCCACCAAATGTGGCAGGTACTCAACGACCGATTGCCGCATGTAAAAACCATTACTTATGCCGAATCGCACGACCAGGCATTGGTGGGCGACAAAACATTGGCTTTCCGTTTGATGGACAAGGAAATGTATTTTCATATGCACAAAGATGACCCCGATTTGATTATTGAAAGGGGCATGGCACTGCATAAAATGATCCGGTTGTTTACCATCGCATTGGGCGGACAGGCTTATATGAATTTTATGGGTAACGAATTCGGGCATCCCGAATGGATTGATTTCCCTCGCGAAGGTAACGACTGGAGTTACAAACACAGCCGCAGGCAATGGTCGCTGGTTGATAATCCTGAATTAAAATACCAATACCTTGGTGCTTTTGACAAAGCCATGTTGAAAGTCCTCAACAAAAATCAGTTCATGTCGTCGCAGTTTGCGCAGCAGTTGAACATGGACGAACAAAACAAAACCATCGTATTTGAAAGGAATAACCTGATTTTTGTTTTTAATTTCCACCCTTTTAATTCCGTTCCCAATTACCGTTTTCGTGTACCAAAATCCGGTAATTACAAAGTCATTCTCAATTCCGACAGCAAAGCTTTTGGTGGTCACGGAAGGATTGATGAGACTGTTGTTTATCCGACGATTGAGCAACATGATTCAGGAGATCATTTTTTAACGATTTACAATACGAACAGGACGGCATTGGTTTTGGAAAGGGAGGAGTAAGATTTAACCTCTCTGTCCTTCGGACATCTCCCCCAAAGGGAGAATTTGGGGTTGCTTTGAAAATTGTGGGGGATTCACGTGGTCAGACGATTATACGCTGCGATGAAATCATCGTCCGACCACTACTAATTGGATTTCGTTTTACTGGTCGGACGGCTGTTTGATTTTGCGTATAGCCGTCTGACCACTATCGGGCAACAACCATTTTCCCCCTCGCTGTTTCGTTTCCAATCCGAATGCTAAAATAATACATCCCTGAAGGCAGCCCCCTTGCATCCCAAAGCACTTGCTGTTTGCCCGCTGATTGTTCTTCCAGAATAAAATGGACTTGTTGGCCGAGGTGGTTGTAAATTGAGATTTGAATGGTTTGTGGTTGGTTGAGTTCGTATTGGATGGTAGTTGTGGTTTTGAAGGGGTTGGGGTAGCTCCGCACTTTGTAACTCAACTTATTTTCAGGTGTTGATACTAATTGGCAGCTATATTCTACTTCTTCATATGAGTTACAACCAACTCTATTGTTTTCAATTGTGTATTCCGCATCAGGTTGTTTCAGATATTCGCAAATGCTCTCAACATGACAGACGGTTAACATAGGGTTATCCTTGAAAACTATTTTATTAATAGTTTCAGGATCTATGTTGTTCAACCCCTTTAAGTTAACTAAAATATCGTTATTTCTAATCCAAATACTTGGTTGTACAAAATTATATGTAAGTGTTTCAAGACTTCGTAATCCCCGAATATTCGTCAATAAATTATTGTGCATAATGTCCAACGCACCTGCATGTGATAAATTAGGAATCCCACTAAGGTTTAGTAGTTCATCATTTGAGCTAATCTCAAAAAATCCAGCTATATGAGTTAAACTATCGAGGCCAACTAAATTCTCAAGGTTTTCATTATTGTATATACTGAAACTTGAACCCAAATATTTTAAACCTTGCAGTCCTGATAAATTTACAATAGAGTCGTTGTTACATATTTTGAAGTAACCGCTGACTGAATCAATAACAGATAAACCATTGAGGTTGTTAATTGTAGTATTTGTTATTATAACCTTGCCTTTCAGACTTTTGCATCCTGGGTAGTCATTTGCAAAATTGTCAATTTCTTCTTGGGTCTTTAAAAAATAATGACCATAAGGAAGACAAGGCATTGAAAACCCACATAATTCGGCTATCTCTGGTGGGTTTTTACAACCATCTGCATTTCCATATATTTCAACAAATCCATTTGGAGACTGTAGGTAACTGCAAATATTTTGGAAGTCACAAATTCCGAGTTGAGAATTGCCAGCGATTCTCAAATCCTCAATTGAACTTGCATCGATATTATGAATACCATTGAGACTGGTTAAACTTGAATTGCCTGTTATCTTTAAATCATATCCACCCAAAGAACTTATATTACTAAGCGCAGTAATTTCTTGTAATGCGCTGTTTGAATAAAGATTGACACCATAACAGGTTTTAAGGCTATCAAGACCATGTAAAGTTTTTAAAGAATCATTAAAATCAATATATAAACCATCAAGATGAGTTAAGTTGGGAAATGTAGTTAGGCTGTCTAAAATGTCGTTCCAGCTAATCGATAGACTCCCTAGTCTACGTACACTTTCAATTCCTTTTAAATTTTTTAAACCTTCGTTGTAATACAACGCAAGTCCTTCCTCTATAACTCTAATATTGTCAAGGCCGGTGAAATTTTCCAGGTTAGTATTAAAAGCAAATTGCATATAGCCAGATATTGAGTCTAAATTGTTTAAACCCTGCAGGCTAGTGAGCGCTATATTTTCAAGTATTTCAGCATTCCCACTAATGTGGCGTAAATTGTTAAGCCCATGGAAATTTACTAATTCGGGGTTAAACTCAATTAAAAAGTCACCATGAATGTCATGCAAATTTTCAAGGCCTTGAATTGATTGAAGTTCAGTATTACTGTGAATATGAACATCTCCACCAATATGTTTGAGACTGTCAAGCCCACTGAAATTAACTAATGACTCACAATTTGATATCCTGAAATCTTCTCCTATTGAATCCAGCTTGTTAAGCCCAGTGAGGTTTTCTAGTAATTCACTTCCATGTAGGATGAATGACCCGCCAATGCCAGTTATATTATGCAGGCCGTATAAACTATTTAAGTTGCTTGTATAGTAAATTGACAATTGTTCACCAATAGAAGTTAGTACACTTAGGCCAAACAGGTTTGTAATACTGTCTCCACGAATTGTCACCCATCCCTCGATCTCTGCGCAATCCGGATAATCGGTTTGGAAGTTGTCAATTTCTGATTGGTGAGTGAATGTGATATTGACAGGGCACTGCGCACCAATTTTAAACGCAAATACCAAGTGAAAAGCAATAGTAAATAAGAAAATCAACTTTTTCATGATACTGCTTGTTTAGATTCTCAAAAAAAAACAGAAAATAATACCGGCTAAGGTAGGGAAAAAAATAGAAGTTGGAAGTCGGGAGATAGGTACCGGTGGTCAGATGATTATACTCCGTAACAAAATCATCGTCCGATAACCAGAGAAAATCCGTAGGACCACTTTGCAGTTGGAGTTTACTGGTCGGACGGCTGTTTGATTTGGTATATAGCCGTCTGACCACTACTGAATCACAATCATCTTCCGTCTTGGGGGCAGAGAATCGGGTTTGCATTGAAAATTGTGGGGAAACCCTCGTCTCCCCCCCT
>Ga0164315_10002526_pt1 | contig 14013 bp, 7 predicted proteins | sample GuaBasSedimGuay6_FD_113737 | JGI IMG/M metagenome (GOLD analysis project Ga0164315, IMG submission 113737) | Subseafloor sediment microbial communities from Guaymas Basin, Gulf of California, Mexico - Guay6, Core 4569-2, 0-3 cm | ecosystem: Environmental > Aquatic > Marine > Hydrothermal vents >... | reverse complement strand
TTTTTGGCCGGGGTTATTGTGATTTCATTAACCCTTGAAGCCCAAAAGGCAATATTGATTATTTTAAAATGGCTTCCTCTGGTTTTTTTTCCAGTTATTGCAGCCCAGGAATTCAGTGTAAAGGGAACCATAAACACCCGGTCTTTTTTTATAATTCAAAAAAAAAGACTTAAACCAAATTTCCATGATTCTTCTGAAATTGACATCTCTTTTCTTTACAGCCTTTTTTGTATCATCTCTTCAGCCACGGTAAATTCAAAAGGACCATTATTTTATGCAAGCCTTGTTTTATTTTTTGTCTGGGGATTGTGGCAGGTCAGGTCAAAGCGGGTATCTTTTTTTTTATGGGCCTTATGTATTTTTATGACAATTGTTTCAGGGTATGTCGGGCATAACACCATTCGTGTAACAAGCATGAAAATCAACCAATGGGTGATGGAATATTATTCAGGTTATTATGCAGACAACCCATTTCAAAATTTTACCGCTTTAGGCGAAATCGGAAAGCTTAAACTATCTGATAAAATTGTTTTAAGAGCTTTTTTTCAGGATTATACTAAAGGGAAAACCTATCTTCTTCACAAAGCCAGCTATAATGGATTTTCAATTTCAAACTGGTATGCAGGATATGGATTTGAATCCATTGAAAATGCATATAATAAAACTTTCTGGCAGATAAATCCCCTTGTAAGCTCCAGTCAAAAAATGACATTTTATTTCAGACCCTCAAGGAACAATGCTGTTTTAAGCCTGCCTTCCGGAGTTCTCACCATATCTGATATGAAAGCCGATGCCTGTAGTAAAAATGCAATGCAGTCTGTCAGGGTAGAAAACATACCCTCCCTGATAAAGGGTATTGTCTCCTATACAGGCAACTTGTCCTATGATGCACTGCCTTGTGACCAGGATTTGTTGATTCCTGAAATTGAATTGCCCGGGATAGTCAAAATTGCTGAATCACTGGGATTTGATAAAATGTCAGAGCAAGATATTTTAAAAACCATAAGACACTATTTTTTAAATAAATATACATATTCTCTGGAGTTAAAAGGAAAACAAGATCAGCTAACCCCTTTGCAAAATTTTTTACATCACACCCGATCAGGACATTGTGAGCTTTTTGCCACGGCAACCACACTTCTTTTAAGGCAGGCCGGGATCCCTGCTCGATATGCCACAGGGTATATTGCCCATGAATATTATCGCCTGGGAAATCATCTGGTTGTAAGACAGCGGGATGCCCATGCCTGGTCAAAAGCCTTTGTCAATGGCCAGTGGAGGAATTTCGATACCACACCACCTGGATTCCTTAAGACAGACAGTCAAAAAATAAAATCATCTGTAACAGGAGACTTTTTTTCTTTTCTTGGATTTAAACTGTCCCGGTTGCGGCATGAAACCGGCCCTGAGCTCATGAAGCAATATGGGCTCTGGCTGATACTGCCATTGGGGTTGATATTATTTTTCAGACTCAGAAGATCAAACAAAATCAAGAGGGTCAACTTATCTGATAAAAATCGTAAAGATAAAAAACAAGATCCCAAAGATATTTCTTTTTATTTAATAGAAAAAGCTCTGACACACCAGGGTTTTCCAAGGTACCCCCATGAGACTTATTTTTCATGGTGTGAGAGAATAGGACATCACTTTGACAATAAGGATTTAAAATATACAATTCAAAACCTTTTAAGGCTTCACAGCCAGTATCGTTTCAGCAATTTTGGGCTTGGAAAAGATGAAAAAAAAGCATTTGATTTGGATATTAAAAATACCGTTGAAAAATTAACAAACACTTGCCGGTCTTAACGCTCAACTCTGACCACACAAATCTCTGATGATTCCCCCTATCTTCCCTCTCAGTTTCCCATATATGGTTTGATGCCTGTACTTCGTTACAAATATTATATGATATTTGCAGATCCTCTTTACATGTGATAATGTTTGCCAATCTCGCATTGGTTCTTCCTCTCGTGCCCCTTGGGAGCTTTCCTGAGGAAGAATCTTTATTACATTTTATTCACGCCGGAACGGTCAAACCCTTTTGGGTCGCTCGGGCATAGCCCGAGGTTTAATTCCAGATAAATCAGTATTTGGGGATTTTGTTAATATTGGCATTTTCCCCAAATGGTCACGAATCGCTCTATTTGTCGGAAATACCAATCCTGGTATTTCCGACAAATGGTTTGTTCACTATTTTTTTAAATTTTATTGTCAGTGACAAGGAATTATATATAGTCCCTATGGAGGTAAAACCGGGTCCGGGAAAACATATTCATGAATTTCTGATTCATCTTAAGTTCAATTAAGAATATCATCAATTTTCATTGTATTTAAATATTCTTTTACAGCCCCTAAGGTCAGGGTAAACATTTTGGTGCCGATTAAAATAACAAAGGCATCATTGCCATTATCACAGGCCAGGGCAAAAGCCGGTTCCATGATGTTTTCGCTTCTATTAAATTCATGTACAAAATGATTAATTTATGCCATATATTGAATCATTTTAATAACAGCCAAAGCAAAAAGTGTAAACTTAAAAGAATGATAAAAATAAATTTAAAACTTTTTGTAACTTTATCCAGATACCTTCCGGATAACAGCGAAGGCCTTGAAATTCTGGAAGGAACCACTGTAGAAAAACTTATTTCAGATATAGGCATTCCCAAAGAACTGGTGAAATTAATTTTTATTAATGGGAAGAAACAAAATATGTCCTATCAATTGAAAAATAATGACAGGCTAGGGCTTTTCCCCTCGGTGGGAGGCGGATAGAGAATGAAAATCCCAAAGTTTAAAGAACGATATGATCGGAATTTTAATACGCTTTCCCTTGAGGAGCAAAAAAAACTTGGGACATCAAAAGTTGTTGTTCTGGGCTTAGGAGGCCTTGGCGGCAGTGTCTGCGAGATGTTGGCAAGGGTCGGGATCGGTCATTTAACCCTTATTGACGGAGATGTATTCGAACCTAGTAATTTAAACCGGCAATTGTTATGCCGGGAAAATATGATAGGATTTCCCAAGGCCCGGGCTGCCAAAGACAGGGTGAATGCCATTAATTCCGAGGTGATTGTAAAGGATTTTATTGAATATGTGGATGAATCCAATCTGTATGAACACATAAAAGATGCAGATGTGGTCATGGACTGCCTGGATTCCATAGACACACGATTTTTGTTGCAGAAGGCCGCCCAAAAAGCATCTATCCCCATTGTATCCGGCGCCATTGCAGGGGTTGCAGGTCAGGTGACCACTATCTTTCCCAAGGATAAAGGCTATGAATTGATATATGGGAAAAAAGGAAGGAATCAATCAAAGGGCATTGAAACAAAAACCGGGAATATGGCATATTGCGCTCTTTTTGTGGCAGCCCTTCAAAGTTCGGAATGTCTGAAGGTTTTGCTGGATCGCGGGGATATTCTTCGCAATAAACTTTTGATTGCGGAATTGTGGACCAATACCTTTGATATCATGGATCTGGTCTAACAAGCCTGACCCTGTCTGCAATAATTTAAGACCGAAAGTTGAGTTATAATTATTTAAAGGAGTTTGCATGTCAAAAGACTGCTTGTTTTGTAAAATTGTCAAACGCGAAGTTCCAAGTGAGTTTTTATATGAAGATGATGATTTTGTTGTTTTTAAGGATATAAAGCCGGCAGCCCCGGTTCATCTGCTCATTGTTCCCAAAAAGCATATCAGAAGCATTAATGACCTGCAAAAAGAAGATGAAGCCATTATTTCAGGTCTTTTCATGATTGCAGCAGACATGGCAAAAAAAACAGGTGTCAATGAATCTGGATATAAGCTTTTGTTCAATGTTGAAAAAGGTGGAGGACAGGTTATTTTCCATCTTCACCTTCATCTGATCGGTGGCTGGCATAAGGCTTTTGGGTGGAAAAAATAAGGATGGAAACACTGCCAAATGTAACCCAATCTCCGGTTCCTGGAAAATCCCAGGTCATGTATTGTGGAGATTGTGCTTTTTTTACATTAACGCTTTCAACAAGGGTTAAAGGCCAGGCATGGGTTAGAACCAACCTTGGTTCTGCGGCCATTGCGCGAAAAGAAATCATAAGGCGTGTGGAAAAAAATGAAATCAAACTTGATGAAGCCTGGTATGATATCCAGATGGAGACAGAAGACGATTTAATTTATAAAATTGTTCTTCCATTACACGAGACAGGATTTTTCCAGGCAAAATGTTTTTTTTCCCCTGAAAAAAGTACAACAACAATCTGGCCGCCGGGTGATAATTGTGTTTTCAATATAGAACCGGCCGGCACCTGTTGCGCCAATATTATTTACAATGCCTTTGTCCGGCAGTTTGGTCAATCAAAATCTGGTGTGACTGAAGACAAAGATTTGTCATCCATGATAAAAAAACTGGATGACAAAGGCTATGCAGTTATTCCTGAATCAGGCAAGTTCCGGGATCTTAAAGATCAGGTGGAATTTATTTTTTCTCATCTTGGATGCCGCATCCTTCATCTTTTGCCCATCCATCCCACACCAACAACCTATGCCAGGATGGGACGGTTTGGCAGTCCCTATGCCGCTTTGAATTTTACACAGGTTGATCCGGCCCTGGCTGAGTTTGATCCACTGGCAACACCCCTTGAACAATTTATGGAGCTTGTTGACAGGGTTCATTTTTATAATGGTTATCTGTTCATGGATATTGCCATTAATCATACGGGGTGGGCCGCGTTAATACATGAAACCCATCCGGAATGGCTGGTACGGGACCAAGAGGGAAGGATAGCAGCTCCCGGCGCATGGGGCGTTACCTGGGCAGATTTGACAAAACTGGATTATTCAAATATTGATCTTTGGAAATATATGGCAGATGTTTTTCTGCTGTGGTGTCACAGGGGTGTTGACGGGTTCAGATGTGATGCAGGCTATATGATTCCCGTTGAAGCCTGGGAATATATTGTTGCAAAAGTAAGACAGCAATTTCCTGAAACGCTTTTCTTTTTAGAAGGGCTTGGCGGACCCATCAGGACAACCCGGGAAATATTAACCAGGGCCGATTTTAATTTTGCTTATTCTGAGTTGTTTCAGAATTACACAAGAGAAGAGATTTCAAATTATTTACCAAAAGCATATAATATATCACAGACCAGCGGAATAACCATTCATTTTGCAGAAACCCATGACAACAATCGCCTGGCCTCTGTTTCTATGTTGTATGCACAAATGAGAACTTCTCTTTGTGCCCTTTTTTCAGTGTGCGGCGGGTTTGGATTTGCCAATGGTGTGGAATGGTTTGCCACTCAAAAGATTGATGTCCATGAATTGAGCAGCCTTAACTGGGGAGATAAAACAAATCAGGTGGACCATATTTCAAAGCTGAACCTGATTTTAAAAAATCATCCTGCCTTTTTCGCACAGACAAGGCTTGCATTGATTCAGAAAAATCAATCCCAGTGCCTGGTTTTGATGCGCAACAATCAGCAGCATCATAAAACACTTTTAATCCTGGTTAATCTTGATTGTGAAAAGTCTGGTGAAGCATCCTGGCAAAAACAGGATGCAAATATTCAAGAAACACTATTGTATGATCTGATTTCAGGAAAACAAATTAAAATCCGGGAACATGATGACGATTGCATGATGCAATTGACACCGGGACAAGTCCTGGCCCTGACACCGGATCCGGATGATATAAAAATCATGGAACAAAGCCGGCAGAGTAAAAGCAGGCTTCCGGAAAGGGTATATCTGCAAAAGCTAAAGACAAAAGTATTGGCGATTCATACCACGTTCAACGGATATGGGAATATAAAAGCCATTAATATTGAAGAGCAGGCTTTTTTATTTGCAGATGATCCTGTTGAATTTATCCGGTCTTTTAACACTGTATCAAAAGAGAGCAGGGTGATTGTTTTTGATTTTCAAAAGGATTTAAAACGCCAATTGATGATTCCTCCGGGATTTTTTCTTCTGGTAAAATGCAAATCCGGGTTCAGGGCAGAAATTACGTGTGCCCTTCAGGGTATTGATGAAAAACAATCAATAAAAAATTCTCCTGCAACGTTTTCCAGGACATTTCCAAAAACTTTTACCAAAACATTTACCAAAACATTTATTGGATATGAAGAGGGAATCCCAACCAGTGATGGGGAATGCTTTTTTGCTCTTTTTTTTCCCCAAAAAATAAAGAATCAACATAAAGAATATACCCTGGGTTTAAGGGTATTTGAAACAAATAACCTAAAGGTCACACGTGGTACACGGATTAAAAAAATTCCATTATTATACCTTGCCCCTTTTGATGAAATATATATGAGTTCATCCTTTACCAGAAAAGAAATTGTAAGAACCCCTTTTTTAAAATTATTAGGCACCACTAAAACAGGGGGTATGATGAGGGCTGCTGCCTTTTGGGGAAGGCTTGACAGCCGGTATGATGCAATCCTTGGGGCAAATATGGACAAGACAGCACCGGAAAACAGGTGGATGGTGCTTTCAAGGTGCAGAATCTGGGCTGTATTTCAGGGATATTCCAGGGAACTTGCCCCGGATTGTCTTGAAAAATTCACATTTTCCTATGATCATGGCGGCAAATGGCTGTTTCATGTTCCGACATCAGAAGGCAGGTATTATGCCTTAGAGCTATACTTGTCCATTGATCATGAGGATAATCATGTCCGCTTGTCCATATTGAGAATAGCATCTTTGGAAAACGCTGGTTTTTTCCTGGAAGACGATAAAATTGTAACCATCATTATCCGGCCGGATATTGAAGACAGAAGTTTTCATGAGGTTGTTAAAGCATATAAGGGGCCTGAAAAAATATGGCCGGCTGCTATCGCAGCTTTTGAAAAAGGATTTTTATTTTCACTTTCAAATGGGAAACAATTCAGACTAGTCATATCAAATGGTGAATTTGTGCATGAGCCTGAATGGCACTATATGATCCACCATCCCCTGGAAGCCCGGAGAGGCTTGGATCCAGATTCTGACCTTTTCAGCCCGGGATATTTTACAGCTCCCTGCCTGGGGGGAAAGGCAGTGTTTCTCGATGCTGTAGTGATTGAAAATCAAGATAGGGAAATCGATTTTAGCGAACAGATAAAAAATTTAAAATTAAACCCCTTTGAAAACCAAATGTCTCTTTCCCAGGCAGTATACAAAAGTCTTGATACCTTTATTGTGGATCGCGGCAAAGATAAGAGTGTGATTGCCGGATTTCCCTGGTTTTTGGACTGGGGTAGAGACAGCCTGATATTTTGCAGAAGCTTGATTGAACTGAATCGTTTTTCAGAAGCCAGGGCAATCTTAAGACTTTTTGCCGGATTTGAAAACAATGGAACCTTACCCAATATGATCTGCGGTAAGGATGCTGCAAATATTGAAACTTCTGATGCACCTTTATGGTTTTTTGCCTGCTGCAAAGACCTTATGCAAAAAGAGAAGAGCAAAAAATTTTTAAACGAAGTACTTGATAATCGAAGAATTGCGGATATTCTTCTTTCCATTGCACATTCCCTGATAAAAGGAACAAGGACAGGTGTGAAGGCTGATCCTGAAACCTGGCTTTTATACAGCCCCGCGCATTTTACATGGATGGATACCAATTTTCCTGCCGGGTCTCCAAGGCAGGGGTATCCTGTAGAGATCCAGGCGTTATGGTATAATGCCCTTGTCCTGCTGGCATCTGTTGATCCTTCCAATAAAAAAGACTGGCTCAAAAAAGCCGGAACGATTCAAGATGCTGTTTTTAATCTTTTCTACACTGAAAAATCCGGTTTTTTTTCAGATTGTCTCCATTGTGACGGCCCGGTTGGTGCAAAAAACGCGAAGGCGGATGATGCCTTAAGACCCAACCAATTGTTTTTATTTACCCTTGATGTGATAGAAGACAAAAAAATTGTACAAAAATGTGTTGAAACCTGCCAGCAATTACTTGTTCCCGGGGGGATCAGAAGTCTTGCTGATTCAAAGCTTGAATATCCCCTCAATATTTTTTATAATGGCGGGGTGATAAAGGATCCCCATTTTCCCTATTCCGGTGAATACAAGGGAGATGAAGATACCATGAGAAAGCCTGCCTACCATAATGGTACAGCCTGGACCTGGCAGTTTCCCGTATTTTGTGAAGCATGGGCAGCGGCATTTGGTAAAAACAGTCATGCAACCTGCCTGGCCTGGCTTGGCAGCGTAGTTGATTTAATGAGAAAAGGGGCTGCCGGATATATCCCTGAAATTCTTGACGGTGACTATCCTCATACACCAAGGGGATGTGATGCCCAGGCCTGGGGGTCGAGTGAGGCTGCCAGGGTTATGCACAAGTTATTACAATCAATCTGATATAGGAGAAAAATTTATAGTATGGAAAAGATGCAGATTTACCAAGTATATCCTTCCATCCCCGAACCTTTGTCTTTTCTGGACTATCTTGCCAGAAACCTGTGGTGGTGCTGGCACCACGAAGCCAATGATCTGTTTCAGAGAATCAATCCTGCGCAATGGGAAAAAGTCGGTAAAAACCCTGTGGCCTTTCTTTCTTATATATCCCAGCGACGATTTGATGAACTTTCAAAGGATGAAAGTTTTTTGGTGCATCTTGGGCGGGTAAAGGCACAATTTGAAAAAATGTTTTCCCAGGTGTCGCAAATAAAAGAGCTTGATCTGGCCGCAAAAGAGACAATAGCCTATCTTTCCATGGAATTTGGACTTCATGAATCCCTGCCGTTTTTTGCAGGTGGTTTAGGCATTCTTGCCGGTGATCATCTAAAAGCATCTTCTACGCTTGGAATTCCCTTGACCGGTATCGGTCTTTTATTCCGGGAAGGGTATTTCAGGCAGTTTCTTGATCATAATGGATGGCAGCAGGAAACCTATCCTATCAATGATGTGTTTGAACTTCCTGTTCAACGGGTAAAAGACAACACAGGATTTGATATAAAAATAGACATAATGGGACCCGAGGGCAAAATTCATGCTTGTGTCTGGCAATTAAAGATCGGGAAAATTAAATTATTACTATTGGATACAAATTTATCGGAAAATACAAAAAACATCAGAGATATTACATCCCGGCTCTACGCCAGTCACGGTGAAATCCGGGTTGCCCAGGAAATATTATTGGGAATCGGAGGCATCAAGGCCTTGAACGCCATGGAGATATTTCCCAGTATCTGTCACATGAATGAAGGGCATTGTTCCTTTGCCGGATTGGAAAGAGTTTCCATTATCATGGACAAGTATAACCTGGATTTTCAAAGTGCTGTTCAAATTAGTAAAAGAAGCTGTGTTTTTACCACCCATACCCCCGTGGATGCCGGGCATGATGAATTCCCAAAAGAATTGATCCTGCCCTATATGAAGCCCTATGCTGAAAAATTTGGTATTCCCGTATATGAATTGTTATCTTTGGGAGAACCCCGGGACAATAAAGATAATGGCAAATTTTCCATGTTTATTTTTGGCGTTAATTTTTCAGGCTATATCAATGGTGTCAGCCGGATGCACGGCCGGGTGGCTCGCAAAATGTGGCAGTCTTTATGGCCAGGAAGGCATGTGGAAGAAATACCCATTTCACATATTACCAATGGAGTGCATATTTGTTCTTATCTTTCCAGACTTAAAAATGCTTTATTTGAACGTTATCTGCCGTCAGAGTGGACCAATTGTCTGTCCAGCCCGGAGCTGATTTCAAGAATAGATCATATAGAAGATGAAGAGCTGTGGCATGTCCATGAAATGGACCGGTCCAATTTAATCAGAAAATGCCGGCAGTTATTATTAAAACAATATGAAAGACGGAATGCACCCAGAAATTTACTGGATGAAATCGACACTGTGTTGGACGTTAAGGTTTTGACCATTTGTTTTGCCAGAAGGTTTGCGACGTATAAGCGGGCAGGGCTTTTATTAAAAGACATCCCCCGTTTGACACGACTCATCACTGATGAGAACAGGCCCATCCAGCTCGTGTTTGCAGGCAAAGCCCATCCCAATGACAATGAAGGTAAAGATATCATCAAAAAAATTGTTGAATTTGCAAGGGGTTATGATGTCAGGCACAGGGTTGTTTTTCTTGAAAATTACGATATCAATATTGCAAGATATATGGTTCAGGGGTGTGATATATGGCTCAATACCCCCAGGAAGCCCAATGAAGCCTGTGGTACTTCAGGAATGAAAGCATCTGCAAATGGCGGGTTAAATCTTTCCATTCTTGATGGATGGTGGTGTGAAGGATTTAACGAGAACCGGGGATGGAGTATTGGGAATGGAGATGTTTATGATAACAATGAATACCAGGATGAAGTTGAAAGCCAGGCTTTGTTCAATGTTCTTGAAAATGAAGTGATTCCAAAATTTTATAACAGGAATAGAGGCAATCCACCTGTACAATGGATCAAGATGATGAAAGAAGCCATGAAAATGGCTATCATTGATTTTTCCAGCGATCGGATGGTCAGGGAGTACGCAACAAGATTTTATATTCCTGCAGCAATCAATTTTAAACTATTAACCGATGATTCAGCCGGGAAAGCAAAAGAGCTGGCCATGACCCATTCCCGGTTGACATCCCTGTGGCGCTGTATTGAATTATCAAAACCGGAAGTGACCACGGGAATTGATTTTATAGTTGGGGATACATTCAGGATCACCCTTAAGGTTTTTCTGGGTGAATTGACCCCGGAAGAAGTTGAGGTTCAGATTTATCATGGCAAAATAAGATCTTCAGATTATCTTGAGGGAAGTCGTGCAGAAACCATGTGGGTGCAGGAAACCACAGATGTGGGCACGTACATTTATGCCTGTACCATTACCTGTTCTACTTCAGGACGGTTTGGCTATACAGCCAGGGTGATTCCAAAAGGGGATAAGATAATGAGCAATACACCCGGTCTTATCACCTGGGCTAATGGGGATGGTTAAAAAAAAATTATTTAAATTAAAGGTTCAAGTTTCGGACTTGGCAGATTTTAGTGGGGCCATTAGTGGGGTCAGGCTAAAAAATTTAGGTCCGAAAGTTGAGTTAAAGACGATAACGAAATCCGGCAAAGGAAAAAGAGAATGGCACAAAAACCGAGAATCCTGATTGTGACCCCGGAAGTGACCTATCTTCCCAAGGATATGGGGAATCAATCTAATTATTCTGCGAAGGCAGGCGGTCTTGCCGATGTGTCTGCAGCACTCATCAGTGCATTGTTTGATTTTGGCTGTGATGTTCATGTGGCCCTGCCGGATTATCGTTCTATTTTTAATGGATACACCACAAAGACACACAGCATGGAACTTGAAAAAATCAGAAAACGCCTGGATGAGGAAAGAATTCATCTGGCCGCGGACCGGGCCTTTTTTTATCTGGATAATGTCTATTCCGGATATTCAGATAAAGACCTTAAAGTCTCCCTGGCATTTCAAAGAGAGGTCATTAACAACATCATTCCAAGGGTTGAACCGGATATCATCCATTGCAACGACTGGATGACGGGCTTGATTCCTGCCATGGCAAGACAAATGGAAATTCCCTGTCTTTTTACAATTCACAATATTCATACCATGACATCCACCATGGCTGAAATCGAGGACCGGGGTATTGATGCCGCATCCTTCTGGAAGCAGCTTTTTTTTAAAACACCACCCCATAGTTATGAAGAAAGCCGGGACTGGAACCGGGTGGATTTTTTGACTTCAGGTGTGTTTGCAGCTCATTATGTTAATACAGTAAGCCCCACTTTTTTAACTGAAATTGTTGAAAACAGGCATCCTTTTGTTGAAATTTGTTTGAAAAATGAGTTGACCAACAAATACCATGCTGAATGTGCCACAGGGATTTTAAATGCACCTGAACCGGAATTCAACCCTGCTGTTGATGAGATGATCCGGTATAATTACGGGCCGAAAAATCACAGGAATTTAAAGGCTAAAAATAAACTCTGTATTCAAAAAATTCTTGATCTTGATCAAGATGAGAATGCAGTCATGTTTTTCTGGCCGTCAAGACTTGATCCTGTGCAGAAAGGATGCCAGCTTCTGGCCCGGATTATGTATGATATTGTATCTCAATACTGGAATGCCAATCTCCAGATTGTTTCTGTGGCCAGTGGAGAATATCAGAAACATTTTCATGATATTGTCAGATTCCATGGCCTTGAACGAAGAGTTGCCATTTGCGGATTCAGTGAGGGATTGTCCCACCAGGCCTTTGCCGGCAGTGATTTTTTATTCATGCCGTCTTCCTTTGAACCCTGCGGTCTTCCCCAGATGGTGGGCGGCATCTATGGGACATTACCCATTGTTCACGATACAGGGGGGTTGCATGATACCATCCGCCAAATGGACACGGAAAATAATCAGGGGAACGGGTTTTTATTTAATGTTCATGATGCAAACGGGTTTAAGTGGGCCATAGACAGGGCCATGGATTTTTATTTTCTTGACCCGGATGTAAAGGAAGTTCAAATTAACCGGATTATGATTGACAGTGTACTTGAATTTAACCACAGCAGATGTGCGGAAGAGTATATTAATTTATATGAAAAAATGCTTAAAAGACCATTTATTGTCTGATCCTGGAATTTTTAATGACCCTTATCTTCTTGCCTATGCAGATATTATATCCTCAAGACGCTTAACTGCCATTGGGCTTGAAAATAAAATCAAACAGGATAACAAGGGATCTTTACAGTCTTTTGCAGACTATCATAAGATTTTTGGACTTCATTTTGATAAGGCTATAGATAAGGATAATGGTTCCTGGGTTTTCAGGGAATGGGCACCCAATGCCGGAGAAATATTTATTGTCTGCGAAAAAACATCCTGGCTCAAAAACAAAGAATTTCAGCTTAAAAGAAAAGAACATAATATATTTGAAAGACGATTTTCAAAAGAAATATTTTCCCACAAAGATCTTTTCAGGCTAAAAGTTGTCTGGCCTGGAGGGGAGGGGGACAGGATACCCACGGCAGCCACAAGGGTGGTTCAGGATTTCCATACTGATATTTTTAATGCCCAGGTCTGGCATCCAGAAGAACAATACAGATGGAAAACAAACAAAAAATTGTCTTCAAAAGGGCCGCTGCTGATCTATGAAGCCCATGTGGGAATGGCTTTGGAGGAGGGCAGGGTAGGGACATACCTTGAATTTGAACGTCATATTCTGCCAAAAATAGCAGATGCCGGATATACTGCCATTCAGCTGATGGCCATTCAGGAGCATCCATATTACGGGTCATTTGGGTATCATGTTTCTAACTTTTTTGCTCCTTCATCAAGATTTGGCACCCCGGAAGAATTAAAGAGCCTGATTGATTGCGCCCATAAAAGCGGCATAAAGGTTTTTATGGATATCATTCATTCCCATGCTGTAAATAATGAAGTTGAAGGTATTGCAAAATTTGACGGGACAGGTTACCAGTTTTTCCATGATGGCTCAAAAGGCCATCACCGGCAATGGGATTCAAGATGTTTTGATTATGGTAAAATCCATGTATTAAAATTTCTCCTATCCAATTTAAAATTCTGGATTGAAGAATTTAAAATTGACGGATTCAGGTTTGATGGTATTACCAGCATGTTATTTAAAGATCATGGCCTTGGACGGGCATTTGCAGGTTATTCAGATTATTATGGGAACGATGTGGATTTAGATGCCCTTTCATATCTGTATCTTGCAAACAGCTTTGTCCATGATATCAATCCTGATTTTATCACCATTGCCGAAGATGTCAGTGGATACCCCGGACTTGCCGCTCCCATTTTAAAAGGGGGGACAGGGTTTGATTATCGTTATGCCATGGGAATTGCAGATTTCTGGATACGCCTGTTAAAAGACTATAAAGATGAAAACTGGCCCCTTGGCAGTCTCTGGCATGAGCTGACAACAAAAAGAAAAGAAGAAAAAACCATCTCTTATGCTGAATCCCATGACCAGGCCCTGGTGGGTGATAAAACCCACATGATGCATCTGATGGGCGATCATATCTATACGTCCATGAGAAAAGATAATCAGAGTATTGTCACCTTAAGAGGTGTGGCCCTGCATAAGAT
>Ga0164315_10002525_pt1 | contig 14013 bp, 9 predicted proteins | sample GuaBasSedimGuay6_FD_113737 | JGI IMG/M metagenome (GOLD analysis project Ga0164315, IMG submission 113737) | Subseafloor sediment microbial communities from Guaymas Basin, Gulf of California, Mexico - Guay6, Core 4569-2, 0-3 cm | ecosystem: Environmental > Aquatic > Marine > Hydrothermal vents >... | reverse complement strand
GTGCGGGCCCTTCGTGAGGGCTACAGGGTTGTGGGCATCAGGCGGGGCTGGTCCGGCCTGATAGAAATCGACAGAGACAAGGGCGATGCCGGAGACTCTGTCGTTGAACTGACTGAAGAGGTCGTCAACAAGGTCGGCCGAACCGGAGGGACCTTCCTTCATACTTCGAGGACCCGGCCGAGCCACGTGCCGAGGGCCGATGTTCCGATTCACCTTCAGGCGGCTTTTCAGGACGAGGTCAACGACTTGACGCCCGAGGTGTTGAAGAATTTGGATTTCCTCGGTATCGACACCCTGATTCCTATTGGTGGTGACGATACCTTGTCCTATGGCGAGCACCTCCACAAGCAGGGCGTTGCGGTCATCGCACTCCCCAAAACCATGGATAACGATGTGCCGGGAACCGACTACTGCATCGGCTTTTCAACCTGCGTGACACGGACCATCGAGATGACCCATGCCCTTCGGACCTCGGCGGGCAGTCACGAGCGTTTCCTGGTCATCGAGGTCTTCGGGCGGTATGCGGGTTATACGGCGCTGTTGCCGACGATGGCTGGAGCAGCCAACCGGTGCGTCATTCCGGAGCACCCCTTCGACATTGAACATCTTTGTGAGTTGATGACCGAGGACCGGCGGGAGCATCCCAGCAACTACAGTGTCGTTCTGGTTTCCGAGGGGGCGACATTCACAGGGATGGACGAGATGGTCTTCTCGGACCAAGAAACTGACATGTTCGGCCACAAAAAACTGGGGGGCATTGGTGACCGAGTTGCCCAGGCCCTGAGGGACGTATCCCCGAAGTTCAACAACGGGCGTCGAGTCAATGTGATCTCACAGCGTCTGGGCTACATGGTGCGCTCGGGCGATCCCGATGCGATGGACTCGATCGTTCCGATGGCCTATGGCAACCTGGCAATGGACCTGATCCTCGATGGCGTTTCGGGTCGGCTGGTCAACGTCCGAAACGGGCGATACGACAACGTGCCTATTGATGTGGTCACGTCACGCAAGAAGGTGATCGACGTTGGCAAGTTCTACAACACCGAACGTCTGAGGCCGTTCTACAACAAATTTGACGGCGCCCCGGTGTTTATCATGACGTCGGATTACTGATGAATACGCTAGGAAGCTGGGAAGCCAGGATGCTGGGAAGCAAGGCGGTCGTGCGTTGTTGTTCTGCATCCCAGCGTCCGAGCGAAAAAGCTAGGAAGCTTGAAAGGCAGGATGCTGGGAAGCAAGGCGGTTGTGCGTTGTTGTTCTGCATCCCAGCCTCCCCGCGTCCTAGCGTTCTAGCCTTCATGCGTCCCAGCGTCCCAGCGTCCCAGCGTTCCAGCCTCACGAGTTGCCCATGTTGACTCGTGAACTGATCGCGACCTGCAGCCGGGGACTCGAGGAGATCCTGGCGGACGAAGTTCTCAACCTGGGAGGCCTGAGGGTCGAGCCCGGCCGAGGCATGGTCCGGTTTCAGGGGGACCGCTTGACGATGATCAGATGCTGTCTGGGACTTCGGACTGCCATGCGGGTCTTGATTCCCGTCGCCTCAGGCCCGGTCGCAGACCGAGAACAACTCTACCGGCTGGCGGCTCAGGTGGCCTGGGAGGAATACCTGACCCCGGGTGGAACCTTGGCGGTCAACGTCGCCGGACAAAACCCTGCCTTCTCCAACACAGTGTTTGCGGCCCAGGTCGTCAAAGATGGCGTGGTTGACCGTGTGCGGGAGATTCGAGGGGGGCGGCCCTCGGTCGATCTGGTCAAGCCCCACGTTCCGATCCACCTCCACCTGGGTGAACACCAAGCGTCAATCGCCCTCGATGCCGCGGGAACCCCACTGTCAAAACGCGGTTACCGTCCCAAGGGCGGCCCGGCCCCGCTGAACTCGGCTCTGGCCGCCGGACTGCTCTTATTGGCCGAGTACGATGGCGAGCGGCCCTTCTTGGATCCGATGGGTGGCACCGGGACATTTGCCGCGGAAGCCGCGATGATTGCCACGCGGATGGCGCCGGGACTCTTCAGGCGCTATGCCTTTGAGCGGTGGCCGGATCATCGTCAGGACCTGTTGATCAAGGTGCGTCGGGACCTCGAAGCCCGGCAGATACCAGCGCCGTGTCCCATTGTCTCAGCTGATCATGACCCCAAGGCCCTCAAGGTCGCCAAGCAGAACCTTGGCGCCGCAGGGGTCAATCAGTGGGTCGATATCGTCGCGGGCGAGGCGACGGCGATGGATCCGCCCGGCGAGGATTCGTTGATCGTCATCAATCCCCCCTATGGCAAACGCCTGGGAGAAGCCGACGCCCTCAAGGGCCTCTATTCCGCCCTCGGCGACCGGCTCAAGGCCATCGGAGGAAACTCCACCGCCTGGATCCTCGCCGGCAACCGGGAGCTCTCCAAGAACATCGGCCTCAAGGCCTCGCGGAGAATCCCGGTCTTCAACGGCCCCATCGAGTGCCGCTGGATGCGCTTCGATCTCTATGAGGGAAGTCGGAAATTTCGGCCGGAAGACAACTCTCTCGCAAAGAACGCAGAGGAATAGCAGCAAAAAGAACCCGGGTAGACATCTCGCAAAGAGCGCAAAGACCGCCGAGAAAAGAAAAAGAGAAGAATGGCGCCGACCACCGTCTGTGGGATGATTGAGGAATGAGAAACACCTTGATCTGAGCGGGAGTAATGTAAAGAAAATGGCATTTACTTTACATATTAGAATTTTCATGTCAAGATTCTTTGGAAGTTCTGACATGGGAGGTACCCCGCATGAGTTCTCCGTCTCGTTTGCCGCCGAAAGGAGACCTTGAAACAACAGAGGTCTTGCGCGCCTGCAATGGGGCCAACCGCCACCTTGCTGAACTCAAGGGACGCGCGGCAACGATTCCCAATGAAGGAATCCTGATCGATACCTTGCCGCTTCAGGAAGCCAGGGACAGTCTGGCGATCGAGAATATCGTGACGACCCAGGACGACCTCTTCCAGGCGGAGTTGTTTCAGGATTCGACGATCAGTCCGGCTGCCAAGGAGATCCGGCGCTACGCTCGAGCGCTGGACGAGGCATTTGTGCAAGTGCGTGAAACGAGGTTGATTCGATCCAAGGATATCCAACGAATCAACGCCATCCTGACTGGGAATGATGCTGGTTTCAGACGTACTCCAGGTACGACATTGAAAGATAGTGGTGGACGGATCGTCTACACACCCCCACAGCATCCTGACGAGATCATCGACCTGATGGGCAATTTGGTCACCTTCATCAATGATGATTCGATGTGCAACTGGGACCCTTTGGTGAAAATGGCCGTTATTCATCACCAATTCGAGAGTATTCACCCGTTCTACGACGGCAACGGGAGGACTGGGCGCCTCCTCAATATTCTTTATCTCGTCGCGAAACAACATCTCGAGATTCCGGTGCTCTATCTCAGCCGGGCGATCATCCAAACGAAGAATGACTACTACAGGCTCCTTCAATCGGTCCGGGATGATGGGAATTGGCAGCCCTGGCTGATTTATATACTCCAGGCCGTTGAAGAGACTTCCCAATCCACGTTACGTACAGTGGAGAGTATTCAGACTCTGATGTTGGCGACGAAACATCGAATGCGAAATGAACTCGGTAAGGTTTACAGCCAGGACCTCATCAATAACATTTTCCGGCATCCCTACACCAAGATCGCTTTTGTTCAATCAGAGCTTGGTGTATCGCGACCGACTGCGACCAGATATGCCGAGCTCCTCGTTCAGCATGATTTCCTTGAGAAGCAAAGGTTTGGCAGATCGAACTACTACATTAATTCGCCACTGGTTCGCCTCCTCGTCGCGGCGGGAGGTGGGGAATGACGCATTGAAAGGTGCCGGCCACGTTGGTCCGCTGATGTTGTCCACCGGGCTAAATTGCCAACATCAGTGGATCTTGGCTCTGGCCTTTTTTGCCGTGAGCGATCCTTAGATCAGAAAATCCTGCGGTTGTATACAACCCAGCGGCCGGCATCGATGTGCACTCCGGTGAGGGTCTGTCCGGCGATGATGTTGTTGCCGGCATCCTGGAATTCAAGGTTGATATCGTAGTCCCCCGGCGGCAGGTCCATTCGGAGCAGGAGGATCTGGCCGGGCAGGGTCAGCCAACTTCTCGTATCGGCTCTTTCGGTCAGGATGCCCAAGAGGTTGACCAACAACCCGACGGTCTCGTCTTCTTTTCCGGCGGCATTGGATGCAGCGTATTTGATCAGAGCGCGGACGATCGTCCTGATGAGGATCTTGGGGTAGGTCGCCTCAAAATTGAGTCTGGCCCTCCGTTCGAGGCTGTCGACGACCTGCGTTTCGACCGACAGACTATCGGCTTGCATTCGTCCCGTGATTACATTTCCTGGGACCTCCGGAGGCATGGTCGGCAGGGCCACGCTGAGCCAATAATTAATTGACGTCGAAGAACTGGAGTTCCAATGTGCCCGGCCGGCGACCTGGGATGCCCATTGCTCATAGTCCGTGTAGTGGTCGGTGGTCAGAATCGGCAAGCTCAGGGTGATCTCATCCTTGTGTGGAATCCACCCGGTCTCGACAAAGACCGCGAGGGTCCCCTTTTCCCTGGAGGGTCCGGAGGAAGCGGCGTGGTCCGGAAATGCCGATGGAAATTGGCCCCGCAGCTCCTCGATTTCGCTACTGAAACCCAGTGCGAGGCCGGTTCTGATGAGGTCTTGGCCGAGCCAGGGCGGGATTGAAAGTCCCAGAGTATGTTCTTCCCGGGCGTAGGTTCTCAGCGCGTTGCGATAGGCGATGAAGGCATCGTTGGGCTCATGGTTGATTTCATACAGCAGTCCCGAGAAATAGAGAAGGAAGGCGTTTGCCCTGAGGGTGTCCTTTTTTGCGGAGTCTCCGACATCGAGCTGACGGTAGAGAGCATCCACCGCGCCCTTGAGCATCTCGCCGGCCTTTCGGGCCTCCACTCTGGCCTCTCCCGGTTGGTCGAGGGCCAGGTAGTTGAAGGCCCTGTAGTAGGGAATCATGGCCATTTCAAAAGGATCTGCCCGGTAGGCCAGACTCCGGTCATTGCTGATCAGGGCGAGGGCCTCCCTCGAGAGGCTTCGGGTGTAGAGCTCCACAGCACGATGTTCGGCCAGTTCAAAATCATCGTTGGAGGCCGTCCATTGACCGGCGTAGTGTTCCACCTGGGCCTTCTCAAGAAGGGTCAGCAGACGGTCCTTCTCTTTGGTGTTGCTCTCAAGCTCCTGGAGCGCCTGTTCGAATTGGCCCTCGGTCAGATCGTCCCGCAATCCCAGATGGGATGCCGAGTAACTGACACAGGCCAACGATCCGGCAAGTGCCGGAATGGCGATGCACCACCGGCACAGCCGGGAGAGTCTCAAGCTAATGCCTCAGGGACGGTATTTGGATCGGCCGACGTATTTCTTGATCTTCTCGAAGCCTGTCCAAACCTTGGTATTGTCCTCGAGATTGACCAGATAACAGTCGACCTGGTAGTACTTGACCTCTTTGCCGTCTTTCGCGTCAAAGATCGAGTTGACCTCGCCGAGCAGCATGAAATCAGCGCCGCGTTCTCTGCCCCAGCTTTTGGCGGTCTCGTGTGAGGCGTAGTCCTGCTGGTCTTGCCGTTCGGCCCGCACGCCTTCTCTTTCCTCGGCAGAAGCGACGACTGTCACGGCGCCGGAGTTGATGAAGAATCGTTCGAAATCCGCGACCAGGGTCTTCATCGGGATGTGCTCGGGTGTTTTGTTGGCGATGTTCCCGACGATCAGTGTCGGTTTCTTGCCATGAGCCACGGTGAAATCCTTGATCCACGGTGTTGAGAGGGCCTGGGTGACCAGGGCAGAGGCGGCCTGCTGACTGTCGACGTCATTCCATTGGCCGGAGAGGTCGATCTGTTCCTCGGGCGCGACCCGCGAGACTGTGGTTCCGCATCCGAGCAGGCCCAGTAGCACGAAGCCGAGAATGGAAGTGGTTAAGAAACTGTGATGACGCCTGGTTTTCCTCCAAGCACATCCTGGGTTCAATCATCCGTAATGTCAATTGCCCACGCTGGTCGCTTCGCGAAGCCATGGCTTCGCCATGATCGCCCTTCGGGCGATGCGCGATGTCCCTAGCCCACGCTGGTCGCTTCGCGACCTCCATGGCTTCGCCATGATCGCCCTTCGGGCGATGCGCGATGTCCCTATTTCCCAAACAACGCCTTCAGGCCTTTCTTGCGTTTGAACTCAAGCGGGGCCTCAGGACTTGCCAGGCGGCCGGTGTGACCGGATCCGTCGGTGGCCTCGAAATAAAGGGAGAAATTATCGTTGTTGTGGGTCTCTGGTCCTACATCGAAGGTGCAGGCGCCGGTTGACGGGTCAGGACTGAGTTGGATCTTCGAAAAGCCGTCCGCGCCGGAGGTCTTGATATAGGCTGACGCTTGGGCCACCCGATAGTCGTCAGTCACTGTCAGCTGGATCGTCACGGTTTTCTTCTTCTTGAAAGTTATCTCGGTTTCCGGATTGAGCACCACGGAAGGGGGGTTGACATCCATCTCGGCGAGGTGCTGCCTCAACAACGATAGGGCTTCCGAATGACTGGCTTGCAGCATGGTGACGGGAGTGATTTCACCGAGCAGTCTCAGCCCTGCCTCGGGATTTCCCTCTCTTCCTTTGGCCAGGGCTCTGACGATCTGGGTCCTTTGCATTTCCAACTGTTGCTCGGCCTCATTGAGGGCGGCCAGACGTTGAGCAAGTCCCGGGCGGTCGGGCCAGTAGGTGCTGATCGGCCCGAGCAGGTTTTTGGCTGGGCCGTAATCCCCACCATCCCGGGCCCGGTCTGATTGTTCTTCGAGTGCACTCGCGGCCTGCTCACGAAACTTGAAGGCAGAGCTGTATTTCGGCAGAGCCTCGATCATCGTCGAAGCTCGCTCCATGACCAATGCATGGTCTTGGCTTTCCTGAGCTTTCCACAACAGGGCGTGCAGGCGAAGGGCAGTCTGGGCTCTCTTGAGCATTGCTGCGATCTCCGGCTTGCCGCTGAGTTCCCCGGAGTCTGATCTTTGCAGGCCTGCGACGCCACGTTTCAACATCCGGATGCTGCCATGGTCCAGGCCGCCCTTGAGGTCAGAAACGGCGGCGTCGAACCTGGATCCCTGGAGGGCGTTATTCATGGCGTCGAATGCCTCGACCTCCTCGGTGGAGAAGTATTCGATTTCTTCTGGTGTAATTGCCGAGAGAATGGCCCGAGCCCCTTCGACGTCACCCTCGAGCAGCAGAACGTCGGCCTGCGCGAGGCCGGGATGGACCTCGGCTTCCGCTGGAATTTCAGGTGTCGGTAGCCGAGGTACGGTAGTCGGTTGAACAACAACCACGGGCTGAGACTTCGGTTGCGGGCGATGGGCGAGGCGCCACAGCATCACCGTGCCGAAGCCCAGGATAACCATGATGACGATCCCAATGGGCACCCACAGCAGCAATCGTCGGTCGAAGTTACTTCCGGGTGTGTCGCCTTCAGGAAGAGGAGGGATGTCCTCACTCTCAGGGGTCTGCTGAAGAGGCAGACCTGGTGGGGTGGATGGAGGCGGCATGAAAACGGGGTCGGTCTTGTTGGGGTCAAAAGGGACCGGTTCTTCAGTCGGCAGCTCTTCAATCTCGGTTATGGGCAGAGGAGGCGGCCCCGGCACATCCACCTTTGTTTGCGGTGTCCGGTCTTGGTCGGAGGTGGGGCCCACACCCTCCATAAAGGCGAAATCCCATTCGAGAGCCCTCCTGAGGATGGCATAGGTTGTCACTCTTTTGTCGGGATCCACAGCCAGGGCGCCTGACAGTGCATCCTCCAAATCTTCGGCGTTTGAAAGGGCATCGCGGGTGTTGTCGGAGAAACGAACCATTGGATCGTGCGTTCCCAGGTTTGAGACTTCACCTCCAAGAATGTCTGCCGTGACCAAAGCCAGGGAATAGAGGTCGGAGAGCGCACCTGCCTCGGGGGAGTCTTCCGAGCTTCCGAGGAGCTCGGTTGCGATGAAACGTTCTGCTTCGGCTGAGCGGCCCAGGACCGTTCCTGCTGTGGCCTGGTCAAAAAAGGCGCCGGTTCCAAACCCTACGATCTTCGCCACGTCACTCTCGGGCCGGTTTTGCACGAGGATGTTGTCTGGCGACAAGTTGTGGTGGAAGACTTCCCCCATTGCCAGGGCTTCAAGGCCCTCCGTAACCTGGGTCAGAATAGCGATCACCCGGTCTGGTTGTATGTCGGTCAGGTCGGAGAGCCTTTCGCCGTCGATCCACTCCATGACCACGAAGGCGCTGTTGTCGTCGGTGATCCCGTATTTGAGGATTTCCGGAAATGCCGGTAGCGAAAGAAACTGTAGAGCCCCCATCTCGTGCAGAAAGCGGGCCTGAAGGAGGGGCTCAACGGAGGCGCCGTTCAGGGTCAGCAGTTTGACCACCACATCCCGATTGCTGTCCGGATCGAGGGACCGGTAGACAGTCCTCTGTGGGGACGAGGCCAGCACCGTCGTGATCGCGTAGACGTCGAGGAAATCTTTGGGTTGGCTCATAGTCTCATTTCGACTCGAAGTATCAAATTCGCAATTAGGTTACCACGACCAGCCAGTCACATTCATCGCTATACTTGGTCTGTCAGAAATGTCTGATGGTGAGGTTTCCCTTTGTTGCACATCTTTGTCGATGCTGATGCCTGTCCGGTCAAGCAGGAGATATTCCGGGTTGCTGACCGGTGTGGCCTCGAGGTCACGCTGGTAGCCAACTCGTGGATGCGGACTCCGAATGAGCGGTGGATAACACTCGAAGTCGTGGGAGACGGATTCGACGCCGCCGACGACTGGATCGTCGAGCACGTGCAATCCGGGGACATCGTCATCACCGCTGACATTCCTCTTGCGAGCCGTTGTTTGAAGGCAGGCGCCTGTGTCCTTGGTTCGACCGGAAAGCCCTTCACCCACGACAATATCGGCCAAGCCCTTGCGACCCGGAATTTATTGGAAGAACTCCGAGGTGCAGGAGAAATCACCGGTGGTCCTGCGCCGCTCAAGAAGAGCGATAAATCCCGTTTTCTTCAGCAGTTGGACGAGGTGATTCAGTCGATCCGTCGTCAGCATCCGGGCAATTTCACCTGCCCGGAGCCATAGATGCTCCTCAAGTTTGCTGCCGATGGGGTCGTGTTACTGCACTTTGTATTCATCATCTTTGTGGTTTTGGGCGGCGTCGTCGCTGTGCGTCAACCCAGATTGATCTGGTTTCACCTGCCGGCTGTGATTTGGGGTGCGTTCATCGAGTTTTCAGGCGGGATCTGTCCGCTGACGCCTCTCGAGAACAGGTTGCGAATTGCTGCCGGTGAAGCCGGTTATCCCGGGGGCTTCATTGAGCGATACCTGATACCGGTGGTCTACCCCGACGGATTGACCCGATGGATTCAGATTTCCCTTGGAGTCGGTGTTGTGGTGATCAACCTGGTTGTTTATGGACTGATGGTTGCTCGGCGTTTGAGAATGGAAGAGACAGGGAACGGCGCCGGGCTATAGGAGCTTTTAATGCATTGAGTGCGACCATCTTCGAAATGGAGAAGCACGTGGTCGTTACGATTCATCATGTGACGAGTGTATGTGCAATCAAGGCCGCATCTCATTCGCTAGAATTGCTCAGATTAGGGTTCTTGAACCAAAACACGCCAAATTACGCCAAATCTTTGCGCCATTTATGGCGCGATATGGCGCGATTACGCCGCAAGGCTGCCTCGAAGACCGGGGTTGTTGCGAAATGAAACCATGAATACGACACTGTCCCCTTCTGGGCGGGTTTCCACCATTGACCCCCGGTTGACCCTCATCCATACTGAGGCGAACATCAGCTCCCCGGGGAGGTCACCATGGTTGGGCACAGGTTGGCTGCATCGGCTCTGACCGTATTCTTCGTCTCAGCCGCAGTCTCGGCTCAGGAGCTGATCTTTGTTGACGGCTTCGAATCGGGTGACACCAGCGCATGGTCGCAAACCGTCCCGCCGATCGGCGAAAGGGGCGAGGTGACCGGCGTTATCCAGGTCGACCACTTCGGTTGGCGTCCAGGCGACACCAAGGTGGCGATCGTCCTCGGGCACGAGGGTGAAGCGTTCGAACTGCGGCGGGTCCCTGGCAACTCCGTGGCGGGCTCGTTCATCGCGAGCCAGCTGATCACCGACGAGGACTCCGGCGACGGAGTGGCTTTGGTCGATTTCTCGTCCCTCACCGCGGGCGGGTCCTACTACCTCTACCATCCGGCCGGCGATCAGCGCTCCTACACCTTCCGGATCGCTGACGACGTCTACGACATCGTTGGCGATGCGGCAGTCAAGTCCTTCTACTTCCAGCGCTGCAACCATGGGCGCGTGCTTCCATATGCCGGCGATGCCCTGGGCGACTACCCGGGTCTCGGAGGCGTTTGGATCGACACCGCCTGCCACGGTGGAGACAGCTCGGCCGCAGCCGGTCCTGGCTCCCCTGATTACGGCCCCATCGACCTTCACGGCGGCTGGCACGACGCCGGTGACTATCAAAAGACTCTCTGGGGCCGCGGCGTAGGACACATGCTGTGGGCCTACGAACTCAATCCGTCGACCTGGAGCGACAACCAACTCAATCTCCCCGAATACGACAACGGCGTACCGGACCTCCTCGACGAACTCGCCTGGGAGCTGGATTTCTACCTCCGCATGCAGCGCACCGACGGCCACTTCATGAGCTCGGTCAAGGGCAACGACGCTACCTCGATTTCGCCCCCATCCACCTCCAACGAGACTCGCGTCTACTTCGACACGACCTCCCCGTCGGGAAGTGGCTGGTCGGGCGGCGGCGTCACCCTTTTCACCGCCACCGCCAACGCGGTGCGCGCTCTTGCTCATGGGTCGATCGTTTTTGATTCGGTCGGACAGATCACCACCGCCACCCACTACCGCAACGCAGCCATGTCCGGCTGGACCTGGCTCGACGCCCAACCCACCCCAATGTCGGAGGCGGAACGCCATCTCCTCTGCGCATCAGCGGCTGCCGTCTTTCGCCTCGACCCGACGCAGAGTTCAGCACAAAACGTGGTCGAAAGCTTCTCCTGGTCGGACTGGGACGGTGGCCTGCCCTGGAGCGTAACCCCAGGGGACTCCGTGTTGACCCAGGCGGCCTGGCACTACCTCTCCAACAGCTCAGGCGACAGCGCCAAGAAAGCCGAGATTCGAACTGCGGTCTCGGAGGCGATTGTGGATCGCGCTCTCGCCGAGGCCGGCGTTTATGGCGGCCTCTACGGCGACCCCTCCAACGGCTGGGACTGGGGTTGGGGCAGCAACAGTCTCCAGGCCCTGTACGGCGCCAACCTTCTTATCGCCGCCCAGATGGGAGCGCTGGGGAGCAACAACGAGGCCGAGGTCGTGGAGCTTGCCCACCGCTTCCTCCACTACCTACTCGGCCTCAACCCCCTCAACATGGTCTACCTCACCAACATGGCAGCCTACGGCGGTGAGCAGTCCTCGTTCCAGATCTACCACGGTTGGTTCTCTCACACCGGTCTCGACGGCGACAACGGCAACGTCACCTACAACGGCAAGCCGGCCAACGTGGAGGAGCCGCTCTACCCTTACTACCCCGACGACGACCAGATCTCGACCTACGGCCCGGCGCCGGGACTGGTTCCGGGCGGCCCGAACTGGTACTACGGTGGTAGCTATGACATCCCGAACCGGAGCTACCCCGCCTACGCCTACCGGGACTGGTCGGTAGGTTGTGACTGGAACGGCTCAGAGTGTGCCTCGGCGTCGTGGGAGATCACCGAGCCGATGTGTGCCTACCAGGGCGCCGTCGTTCTACTGCTGTCGTTGGTCAGGTAGGCGCCCGAGGGGGTGGCGAGGGCGTGTTTTCCGATAAGCTGAAGCGGTGGAGTTTGCCGAGCTGCTTCGTGAGGTCAAGGAGCGGGACGGACTTGCTATTTTTTCCTGGGCCATTCTCTCCAACCACTGCCATATTGCGGTTCGCACGTCGGCGATTCCGCTTTCGCGGTCGATGCATCGGGTGCGGGGCGGTCGCGCTCAGGTCTCGGAGCCGGCGGGACCGATATCTCCCGCGATGACCATCCGGTCACGGCCCCGTCGTTTGCCCTCGTACATCGCGGCATCTGCTTCGTAAACCGCGGCATCGAGATTGTCGTCAAGTGGAGCAATGCCGTAGGTCAGGGTGACCGATATCGACGTGCCCTTGACCCGACAGACCCGACCTGCGAGGTGTGAACGCAATCGTTCGACGGCGGTTCGCGCTGCGTCCACGTCGCTGTTGTCCAGCAAGTATAGAAACTCCTCGCCTCCCCAGCGGCAGACCAGATCGGTCTCCCGAAGGAAACTGGAGATCTGATTTGAGATCCACTTGAGGGTTTCGTCCCCGGCCTGGTGGCCGAGCCCGTCGTTGAGCTCTTTGAATTGGTCGATATCCGCCAAGACGATAGTCAAAGGCTGACCGCTCCGGCGGGCTCGGGCCATCTGGTCTGCGGCCAGCTCGTCAAAGGCGCGGCGGTTCAATAGCCCGGTCAAGGAATCGGTACGAGCAAGCCTCCCGATCTCTTCAACCGCGAGCTCCAAATCTTGGTTCCGTGCGTCCAGCGTTCTCTCAAGACCCGCCTTGATGCGATATCCCCGCCAAGCGGCCAAAGCTGCAAAGCACGCGAAGGCGAGGCCGATGGCCGTAGCGAGGAGAAGGTAGGTTCGCTGGCGCAACTGCACTTCGCGAAGCTGAGCATCGAGCCTCATCAGTTCGAGTTGGCGTTCGTGCTGCTCCACCTCGTACTTGACCTCGAGTTCTTCGATCAGCGCCTGCCGTTCGCTCGTCCTGGCCTCGTCCCGAAGCGTCACCAAGAAGCGCAGATGGTGCAATGCCTGCTCGGCATTCCCCATCTCCTGGTTAACTTCGGAAAGCTCCTTGTGCAACTCCAAGACGACACCTGGGACCACCCCGGCGGCGTCGTCCAGTGCCAACTCAAAAAACTCGACGGCCTCGGACAGATCTCCTCTTTCCCGAGAGATGCGGCCGAGAGTCATCCGGGTACCCGCCAGCGGTCGTGTCAGCCCGAGGTCACTGACCTGTTCGAGTGCCACGAGACAGGTTGAGCGTGCTTCGTCGAGACGTCCTACCTGGAGGAGCCTTTCGCAGATCAGTGCTCGCTGGAGGGCCTCACCGTGAAGGTCTCCCTGTTGTTGGGAGAGCTCCAGTGCTTCCCGGTGCATGGGCAGGCCGACTTCAGGCCCGTCGATTTCGGAAACGGCGAGGGCAAGGTTTCCCAGGGCAGTCATCACCAGCCCCTCATTCTCGGCGACCCGAGCCAGACGGAGCGCTTCTTCGTAATAATGGCGTGCCCTCTCAAAATCGTAGGCAAAGTTGTGGGTCACGCCGATCGCGGTATTCACCATGGATAGCTCGCCGGCGCGGTCGGATTCTGTCCCTTGGTCGGAGTTCTCGAGAATTCGTCGGGCCTCATGGAATTTATCTAGTGCGGTGGTGAGCTTGTTCTGTTCTGCCTCGATGGTTCCGTGCAGCATGATGGCTTGTGACCGAAGTACCAGATCGTCCAACGCCCGAGCCTTCTCTTCGAATGCGATGGCATCCTTTCGGGCTGAATCGTAATCACCTTGGTCACGGAAGGTCTGGGATCTCAGCCTGTGCAGGTGAGCGACGGTCAGCCTGTCCGTTCTGTCATCGACAGCCGCCAACTCTTCATCAAGTATCTGCAGGAGAGCCACGGGATCCGTCCGCCGCATGGCATTGAGCTCTTCAAGCGAATGTTGAGGCTCGGCACTCAAGAGCGTGGTTGAAAGAAGCCAAACACAGACAAGCAGAGCGGATGTAACCTTCACAGTCTCTGCATTTTATTTCATTCCTCAGGAATGTCACGAGGTAATGTCGGGCCTGCTCCTGTCCACCTTGGATTGCCGGGATGAATAGGGGACTGTGTTCTATTAGATGTGCAAGTCGTTGTTTGAAGGCAGGCGCCTGTGTCCTTGGTTCGATCGGAAAGCCGTTCACCCACGACAATATCGGCCAAG
>Ga0164315_10002524_pt1 | contig 14014 bp, 15 predicted proteins | sample GuaBasSedimGuay6_FD_113737 | JGI IMG/M metagenome (GOLD analysis project Ga0164315, IMG submission 113737) | Subseafloor sediment microbial communities from Guaymas Basin, Gulf of California, Mexico - Guay6, Core 4569-2, 0-3 cm | ecosystem: Environmental > Aquatic > Marine > Hydrothermal vents... | reverse complement strand
GAAAATCTTATTAATTTAAATGGAAACAATTTAACTAATGGTATTTACCATTTGATTGTCATACAATCTAATAAATCGGAAAGGATTTCGGTGGTAAAGGTAGATTAAGAATTTCACACAACAACAAAATAAATACTCTAAGCCTTCACCAGTCTATCTCTTAGCCCACCAAAAAAACCGTGGTACGTCATTGCCTTTAGGTTTGCATATTTTTGGCTCATTCCTCCAACACTCCACTACTCCATATAATCCTCACTTCTTCCTCTCAATAGAATAAACGACTAATTCCTCAAGTGCATTTCTTGCCTGGTTTTCAGGAAATTCTCTGAGCAAACTAATTGCTTCATCCTTAAACTGATTCATTTTGTTTTCCGCATATTCCATCCCGCCTGAATTATTTACTTTATCCATCAGCCATTCCACTTTTTTGCGATCATTATTGTGACGTTTTACAATATTTATCATTTTTCGCTTCTCAGCGGATATTGAGTTGTTGAGAAGATGAATGAGAGGTAGTGTCATTTTCTTCTCCTTGATATCTATACCTGTTGGCTTTCCTGTAATACTGGTTTTCTGGAAATCAAACAAATCATCTTTTATTTGAAAGGCCAATCCTGCTAGCTCACCAATTTTATGCATCTTATTTACTTCGACATTGTCAACTCCTGCAGATGCTGCACCTGTAGCAAAACAACTGGCAAGGAGTGATGCTGTTTTTTGCCTGATAATTTCGTAATATATTTCTTCACTGATATCTAACTTACGGGCTTTCTCAATTTGCAGGAGTTCGCCCTCACTCATATCTTTTACTGCTTTTGAAACAATTTCCAGTAAATGGTAGTCCTTGTTTTCCAGGGCAAGTAACATCCCTCTTGATAATAGATAATCGCCAACAAGCACCGCTACCTTATTTTTCCAAAGTGCATTAATGGAAAATCTGCCTCTTCTTTGCATTGAATCGTCAACAATATCATCGTGGACAACTGTAGCAGTATGCATTAATTCAATTAAACTTGCTGCTCTATATGTTGATGTAGTTACATTATTGAAAAGTGAAGCACCATAAATTACAAATAAAGGACGAATCTGCTTACCTTTCGACTTAAGGATGTATTTGGTGATAATATCTAGAAGGTAAATCTTCGATTTTGCTGTTTTTCGAAATACCTTTTGGAATTCCTTCAAATGACCTTCTATAGGTTTTTTTAGTTTTTTTAAATCCGACATTTTATTCTGTACAATTACAAATCATAGCCAATCCGTATAATCCGCATCTAAAATTTACTGACGCTGATTTACGCTGAAAAGCGCTGATTATTTTTTATCCAACAACCAAATCATAATCAATCCATACTATCCGAGTCTAAAATTTACTGACGCTGATTTTTGCTGAAAACTGCTGATTAATTTCGCTCCAAACAAATCATAACAAATCCGCGCAATCCGCGTCTAATAAACCCTTAATCAAAACACAAAATCTATCACCAAAATTAATCTATTTTTGCACAAATTTTTTTTATGTCAGGCTTTCTATTCGATAATATAGTTTTTGGTCCGGTCTATAGTCGCCGACTGGGTGTTTCTTTGGGGATCAATCTCTTGCCAGTAAACAATAAGTATTGTAATTTCAATTGCATTTATTGTGAGTGTGGCTGGACGAAGAAAAATAAGAAAAAAGTTATTCTTGCCGATCGTAATGAACTAAAACTAAAGATGGAGGAAAAACTAAAAGAAATCCAGGGCACTGTAAATGAGCCAGATGCTATAACTTTTGCTGGCAACGGCGAACCAACAATACACCCTGAATTCGCAGAAATAATTGATGACACTATAGAACTCAGAGACAAATATGCTCCAACGGCAGCAATAAGCATACTATCAAATGCCAGCATGCTGCATAAGGAAAAAGTCACAAAAGCCTTACAAAAACTAGACAAGAACATCCAAAAACTGGATTCGGGAATTGAAGAAACTTTTATGGCTATTAATCAGGCATCGGGTAAAATAAGCCTTGATAAAATAATAGAGGGACTTTTATTATTTGAAGGGAAACTGATTATTCAAACACTTTTTATGCGAGGTGAATACAATGGAAAATTTATCGACAATACAACTGATGAAGAAGTAGAAGCATGGCTGAATATTGTTAAAAAGATTAATCCGGAATATGTAATGATATATCCAATTGAGAGGGGAACTCCTGCAAAGAATATAGAAAAAATCTCAAAAGAAAAACTTGATATAATTGCAAAGCAGGTAGAGGAGGCAGGTATTAAGGCAGAGGTTTATTATTAACCTATTCCCAAAACTTTTTGTGTACCTTCTTTGCCTCTTCTTCAAGTAATGGCCCAATAATTTCAATAGATTTTTTCCCTTTATTCAACAACTCCCTGCTTGGAAAAAAGAACACTTCATCCGAGTCAGTACCTATGATATCATATAAGCCCTTTTCACTTAATCCAAAACAATTTTTCATCTTTTGTCATTCAAAAACTTGTCTTTATTTAGTTCAAAAATACGAATTTTACTTGCCTCTTTTTTCTTAATTTCGCTCCATTAAAACTATTATCATGAACGGACTGTACCCACTAAAATTCAAGCCCATTTTTAAAGATAAAATTTGGGGTGGACAGAAAATAAAAACCTCATTGGGTATAGATTTTGGCAATCTTCCCAACTGTGGTGAAGCATGGGTTATGTCTGGGGTAGAAGGAAATCCTACAATAGTATCAAATGGATATTTAGCAGGTAACGAACTCAATGAACTGGTAGAAATATATATGGGTGAATTGGTTGGCGATAAAGTTTTTGATCAGTTTGGAAATGAATTTCCTCTACTCATAAAATTCATTGATTCCAACGACTGGCTTTCCATACAGGTGCATCCCGATGATGAGTTAGCAAAAAAAAGACGAATTGGAAGGGGTAAAACAGAGATGTGGTATATTCTCGATGCTAATAAGGATGCAAAGTTGATTACCGGATTTAATAAAGAAACGGATAAAGATGAATACCTCAAGAACCTCGAAAGCAAAACACTAAAAGACATATTGAATTTTGAAAAAGTAAATAAAGGAGATGTTTTTTATATCCCCGCGGGAAGGGTGCATGCTTTAGGACCTGGCTGTTTATTGGCTGAAATTCAACAAACTTCCGACACTACCTACCGTATTTACGACTGGGATCGTATTGATGTAAGTGGAATGACAAGAGAACTTCATACTAAAGAAGCACTTGATGCTATTGATTTTGAGTTTCATGAAAAATACAAAACAGACTACCAGGCTATAGAAAATGTTACAAGTCCGCTTATTGAAAGTCCGTATTTTACCACACGAATTATTAAACTGGACAAGCCCGTACTTAAAAATTATTCCGACCTCGACAGTTTTGTGATTTATTTAGCAACAGAAGGTGAAGTGGAACTAAAATGGGATGGCGGAGATATAAACTTTAAAAAAGGTGAAACTCTTCTTATTCCAGCCTCATTTGATAATCTGGCAATAAATCCATTAACTAAAAGTACTTTACTTGAAGTATTTATTGTTTAAGTCATTCTCAAAAACAGAGACCTCTGAACCCAAAACTCTTATTTCTTTTATTACTTTTGTGCAACTTAAATTTTTTAATAGTTGTCAGTAACAGCAGTTCTGATTTTTTAATTTAATTCAATACAAATATCTCTATGAAGAAGTTAATAATTGCCTCTATTTTTAGTCTTATTACATTATTTTCATTTTCGCAAAGTAGTGATAAAAACACAAACCTTCCATCAATAAATATTAAAACTCTTGATGGCCAAACATTTAACACTCAAAATATTACCAATGACGGAAAACCAGTAATTATTAGTTTTTGGGCCTTATGGTGTAAACCATGTAAAAAGGAACTTGATGCTTTTAATGAAAATATAGAAGACTGGCAGGATGAAACAGGAGTAAAGATTTTTGCTATCTCCATAGATGATTCTCGATCAACTGCTAAAGTGATGCCTTTTGTTAGTGGAAAAGACTGGGAGTTTGATGTCTTACTGGATCCTAACGGAGATTTTAAAAGAGCCATGAACGTAAATATGATTCCTCATACATTCCTACTTGACGGAGATGGAAAAATAGTTTATCAGCATACTTCATATTATGAAGGTGGCGAATTTGATCTCTATGAATTAGTAAAGAAGGTGGCGAATGGCGAAGATATTAAAGTTAAACACTAAACTGATAGTAAATAAATAAGGATATTTTAAAGATTTGGGGAATGAAGAAATTAATTGCTTTACTATTGTTGGGGACAACATTTTGGCTATCTGCCGAAGCACAGGTTAGCGACTTCCTACAGCGTTCACAGGTTCATGGTAGTTTTCAGGTTGACGGACAATTTTACAGACCGGATGAGGCTCTTGGAATTACTGATTCATTGATTAATGGACGTAAAATAGGCCTTAATGGATTTGGGAATATAATTTATTCTTTGGGTAAGTTCAGTGCTGGAATACGTTATGAAGCTTACCTAACTCCAATTGCCGGCTTTGACCCTCTTTTGGATGGAAGTGGTTTTCCTAATATGTGGGCTTCTTATAACGATGACAGGTTTAGCATTACAGTTGGTAGTTTCTATGAGCAATTTGGTAATGGTTTGGTATTAAGAACATATGAGGAATGGTCGCTGGGTTATGATAATTCTATAAATGGAATCAGGGTCACATATGAGCCTGTTAAAGGTGTTATTTTTAAGGGTGTATATGGTACTCAAAGGTTTTTTTGGGATAAGTATGAGAAAAATGACCGAGGGATAGTTCGTGGACTTGATGGTGAATTTAATTTTAATGATATGTTCTCCTCATTTGAGAACTCAAAAATAAGATTGATTTTAGGTGGAAGTATGGTAAGCAAATATCAGATTGATGCGAACCCAATTTATAATCTTCCTGAAAATGTAGCTTCATTTGCAGGAAGAGCAATTATTGGTTTCGGAAAGTTCAATATTTCAACAGAATATGCTTATAAAATAAACGATCCATCGGCTGTTAACAATTATATTTACAAAGAAGGGCAGGCATTTATTGCCTCTGCTTCTTACTCAACAAAAGGTCTAGGATTATTTGCTCAGTTTAAGCGCATTGACAATTTCAGTTTTAAGTCTGATCGTGATGTAACAGTAAACGCACTTGATATTAGTTATCTGCCAGCAATTACAGAAGCCCATACTTATGCACTTACATCAATGTACCCATATGCTACACAACCAAATGGTGAGATTGGATTTCAACTTCAGTTGAATTACAAAGTCCCTAAAAAAAGTAGACTTGGAGGTAAATATGGAATGGGAATTGCAGTTAATTATGCTCAGGTAAATGATATCGATCATCAGCAAGTAAATGACACAACCTTTGTTAATCAACGAGGAACCTTAGGTTATAAATCTGATTTTTTCAAGTTTAGCGACCATGTTTTCTATAGCGACCTGAATATTGAAATAGACAAAAAATTCAACCGTAAATGGAAAGGTATCTTCCAATATATTTATCAAACCTACGACATTGCAACCATTGAGGGCCATCCGGGAGAACCTATTGTAAAATCACACATTTTCGTTGCTGATATTACTCATAAATTTACTACTAAACAATCTTTAAGAGGTGAGTTACAGGGCTTATGGACTAAAGAAGACATGGGTAACTGGACTGCAATCTTATTGGAGTACACGGTATCACCACATTGGTTTGTATCTCTTACCGATCAGTGGAATTATGGAAACCCAATTGTGGAAGATCAGATTCATTACTTTTCTGCTTCTTTTGGTTATACGAGAAAAGCAACCAGAGTTCAGTTTACTTATGGACGTCAACGTGAAGGGATAGTATGTGTTGGTGGTGTCTGCCGACAAGTGCCTGCCTCAAGCGGATTATCTTTTACAATTACAACAAACTTTTAATTCGAATTTAAGATGAAGATTATAAAAATACTATCCATAATATTTGCCTTAACATTTGTTGTTGAGTCATGCGACATAGTTGAGCCTCCTTATCAAACTGGCTTTGACTGTGAAAGTGGCAATCAAAATGTATTAATTGAAGATTATACGGGTCACACTTGTGTTAACTGCCCTGGGGCTGCAGTAACTGCTCACGATATTAAACAGAACTGTGAAGATAGAGTGATTATTATTGCTGTTCATGCCGGTTACTTTGCTGAGCCAAAAGCAAGTGGTGACTATACTTACGACTTCAGAACAGAAGCAGGAAACGAATGGAATAACTTTTTTGGAATAGTTTCCAATCCCAATGGCATGGTCAACAGGATAAATGAAGAAGGTAATTATGTTCTCGGACCAGGTCTCTGGGCAGAAGAGAGTTTTAAACTTCTAGGCCAAAACTCCCCCGTAAATATTGAAATTCATAATCATTTTGAGTTAGAAGATCCTGACATGCTTGTAACCGAAATAACCGCTGATTTTATTGAAGATGTAGAAGGTGACTATAAACTTATTGTTTGTATTACTGAGGATCACATAATCAAAGCTCAAAAAAATAATGATCTGGGTTTAGGGACTACTCCCAATATTTTAGATTATGAGCATATGCATGTTTTAAGAACTTCTGTTAATGGTAACTGGGGACAGGATTTCACTAGTGGTTTTTTAACTGCCGGGCAATCCATTACAAAAACCTATGAGCAATCATTTGTTGGTACTGACTGGGTACCTGACAATTGCAATGTTGTTGCTTTTATCTATAATGTAGAAGATAAATCTGTGCTACAGGTACAAGAAGAAAAGGTAGTTGAGTAAACGTTGTCATTAGTAATTAGTTATTGGTCATTAGTCATTTTTGGTCATTGATAGTTATTAGTTGTATTTTCTGCTTATTAATCTCACAATCACAATTTTTACGACAGTTTTTCAGTTTATTTAACATTGGTATGGATTTTGCCAATAGTTTTTATTATAATTTTGCAGTCATATGGAAGATGAAAGTTTCAAAAAGGATTTAGACGAACTTTTCAGATTGTTCAACATACTAATTAAGGATAAGTCGATTGATGATGTCCCTGGCGTAAACACGGCAATGCTCAAGCAGTTTGAATTTTTCTTTTCAAACTACGATAGCATGAAGGACCAATTAATGTATCAGTTAGAGGGCCAGTACGGAGATTCAGTAAAAGAAATGGTTCGTACACTTGTTAAGCAGTTGAGAGAAGAAGTTGGTGAGGATGAGTTTTTGGCTATTGAAGATGAGGTTGAAGAAGCAGTGATAGAACAAGAACTTGAAAAAATCACAGGGAAAACTGAAAGAGAAAAGATCGATGAGTTACTGAAAAGCGACAAACTTAGTGAAGATCAAATAAATGAACTTCTTGATAAGAGATCTAATCTATAATTTATCAGTTTAATGGTCTTTAATCCAAAGCAATACTTCAAAAAGTATTTTAAAAAGAAATCAGTGTTTGGTATAATAACTGATTTTCTTTTTATTTTATTGATAGTCTTATTAATTATTCCGGGAACCAGAACTGAAGTAACATCATTTTTTATAAAGCATACATCATTTCCACCTTCAACACTTGATAGTGAAGACCAGTTTATTATAAGTCAAAACGCACAAAACTGGGTAATTTACGATATGCAAGGAAATGCTCATTCACTGAAAGACTTAAACGAAAAGCCAGTTTTCCTGAATGTTTGGGCAACATGGTGCCCACCCTGTATTGCAGAACTGCCAAGCATTAAAGATTTACATTCGGAGTACGGAGATAAAATCAATTTTATTTTGGTGAGTGATGAAAGTCCTGCAAAAGTTAAATCTTTCATAGAAAAAAATGATTATCAGAATTTGGATTTTTATATTTCATCAGGCCTTCCTGCTGATTTCTCAACACAAAGTATTCCTACTACTTTTGTGATCTCAAAAAAAGGCAAGGTTATAATAAATAAAAAAGGTGCTGCCAGATGGAATTCTTCCAAAATGAAAAATATATTGAACAACTTAATACAAGATTAATTCGTCGAATATTATCTTTGCAAAAAATATCACAAATGAAAAAAATATTAATTCTACTTATAGCAACAGTTTTTGTTAGTCACTTATCTTATTCCCAAGGACTTAGCGAATCTGTAAAAAAGAAATTTACTGTTGGTGTTGATATATTTACGGATATTTGGCAGGGTGCCCCTGACGATATTGACCTTCGTACTATCCATCAGGGAGCCACAGCCTTTGGTATGTTCAATTTTCAACTGGGAGGAGAAGATGGATTGACATCCTTTTCTATTGGACTTGGAATTAGAAGCCACAATATGTATTCAAATTCTAGAATTGATGATATTAAAGGCGACACCATTAACTTTACTCCTATTCCAGGTAATACAGTATATAAAAGAAGTAAGATTAATCTTGTCTATCTTGATCTTCCTGTTGAGATTAAACTCAGATGGAAGAATGGCTTTAAAACTACTGTTGGTTTTAAAGCAGGTTGGATAATAGACTCAAAAGAGAAATATGTTGGTGATAGATACGAAGAATATTATGGAAACCAATTCACATATGAAAGAAGAGTAGGTGTTAAGGAAAAAACTAAGGAGTTAAGACACCTTGAAAACTTTACTTATGGACCAACTTTGAGGATAGGTTATAAATTTATCAGTGTTTATGGTTATTACCAGATATCAAGTGTATTTAAGCGCAACCTTGGTCCCGATTTAGCTCCAATATCCATCGGTTTGACAATTACTCCATTTTAAGTCAGTCTTCAGTTAGCAGTTTTCAATAGGCTGTCCTTTTATTTCATGATTTTTAATAAGTTTCAGACGAAGCATATTAATGGCCATTAATGATGAGCGTCGGATATTCCTTCCACGATGTTCTCCAAAATGAAAAAGTTTAGATTTTACGCCTTTCGCATCTGCCACAGCAATCCAGACAGTACCAACAGGTTTTTCTTCAGTTCCACCATCGGGACCTGCAATTCCTGATGTTGCCATTGCATAATCGGTTTTCATTAAATCCCTCACCCCAGTGGCCATCTGTTCAACAACCTCTTTACTTACCGCCCCATATTTTTCAATGTCATCTTTGCTTACCATAAGTTGATTTACTTTAACTTCATTGGTATATGAAACAACCGAACCTGCGAAATAATTTGAACTACCTGCTATACTTGTAATAAGATGGGCAATATAACCTCCAGTACAACTCTCTGCAGTAGATACAGTTTTTTCCGTTTTATTCAATAATTTCCCAATTACATCTTCAATTGTAATATCATCAAAACCAAAAATAACTTTAGGTACGTAATCATGTAATAATCTACATTGTTTGTTCACCAGTTCTTTTATAACTTTCTCATTGTCCCCGCTTGCACTAAGTCGTAATCTCACAATACCAGGCTGTGGCAGGTAGGCTAACTTAATATTTACAGGCAATTTATCAACCCAGGCATCAATTTTCTCTGCCAGCATCGACTCACCAATACCAGTCGTCATAATTGTCTTGTGATAAATATGTCCGGTATTAAATCTTTCCTTAAGTTTAGGAATTACCTGCTCCTTCATAAGGGTTTTCATTTCAAAAGGAACCCCGGGCATTGAAACTATGATTTTATTGTCTTGTTCAAACCACATTCCCACTGCTGTTCCAACTCTGTTGGGAAGCGGGATACAATTGTCAGGAATCTCCGCTTGCATTCTATTAATATCAGTAACCGGATAATAGTTTCTTGCTTTAAAAAGTTTCTTGATATGCTCATAAGTAGCCTGATGAAATACAGGCTTAGCATCAAAATACTTCATAAGGGTTTTCTTGGTTATATCATCTTTTGTTGGTCCCAGACCTCCGGTCATAAAAATGATGTCGGCTCTTGATATTGCTTCTTTTAAAGAAGAAATAATATGTTTACCCTCGTCGGATACAGAACTGATCTGCACCACATTAATACCCGCCTTATTAAGTTCTTCTGCCATCCATGAGGCATTTGTATTTACCACCTGCCCTATTAATAACTCATCGCCTATGCTAATTATTTCTGCTTTCATTAAATCCTATTTTATCCATTACTCCAATTCTCCATTACTCCCTTCTTCCACCCTTCCATTCTTCTCCTCCTCATCTCCCAATTTCTTCTACATTTGCAAACTTAAATAAATTAACATGATCAATACAACAGAACTCGTATTAAACCATAAAGGTGCTGTTTACCATCTTAACCTAAAACCAGGCCAGGTGGCTGAAACAATTTTTCTTGTGGGTGACCCTGCCAGAGCCAAAATTATTGCAGACCACTTCGATGAAATTGAATTTCAAACCAGTAATCGCGAAATAAATACTTTTACAGGAACATACAAAGGCAAAAGACTTTCTGTTCTTTCCACGGGAATGGGAACTGACAATATTGAAATTGTTGTTAAAGAGTTAGATGCTGTATTCAATATTGATTTTGAAACAAAAAAACCGAAAGAAGAAATAACATCCCTTAATCTAATTCGCATTGGTACTTCGGGAGCATTACAAGACGATATTCCGGTTGTTGACTCATACATCGTATCAGAATATGCCCTTGGACTTGATGGTCTGGCATATTTTTATGAAGATGGTCCTTTCGTAATGGAGAGAGAAATGACAGCCAGTTTTATCAACCAGATGGAATGGAATAAAGATTTTCCAAAACCATATGCTATTAAATCATCTGATTATTTACTTGAAAAAATGGGCTATGGATTAAGAAAAGGAATTACCCTTACTGCACCCGGTTTTTATGCTCCACAAGGTAGAAAACTTAGATTACAACTAAAGGATGATACAATAATCGACAGAGCACAGAAATTTAAATATGGAAATCATCAGGTTACCAATTTTGAAATGGAGTGTTCTGCACTTTATTCACTCTCAGCTATGCTTGGTCACGAAGCACTTACTGTATGCAATATTATTGCTAACCGGGTTAATGGTAGTTTTAGTCCTGATTATCATGACAGTATGAAAAAATTAATTCAACTTATGCTGGATAGGGTTTTAGAGATTTAGTTCTAAAAAATATCATATTTAAAACTAAACATAAAATTATTAATTATCCCTTTGTCAATTTGCGAAGAATTGAAAGGAGAAAAAAGGAAAAGCCCTAAGACAAAAAGTAGAGTTTTTTTCATGTGGTTATTTTCCGACTGAAATTCCAATTACCACGCCATTAAATTACTTATGGTAAATAAGCAATAAATAATTAAACTTTTTACTGTCATAATTATTAAGTCAATAGAAATAGAATAATCTCTACTTTTACATCATTAGTATGACTGAGAAAACTCAAAATAATAATGTAAAGACTAAACCAGATGATTGGGTAAAACTCCATGGTGATTATCTTTATAATTATGCTTATTCACGAGTTCAGTCAAAAGAGTCAGCGGAAGATCTGGTACAGGAAACTTTTATCTCTGCTTTAAAATCGATTAAATCGTTTCGTGGTGATAGTAGCGAAATTACATGGTTAATTGCCATTTTAAAAAGGAAAATAATTGATCATTATCGCAAACTAAGTCGAAAGAAGGAAACTGTGACATCGCAGTTCAGCACTCCATTTCAAGATAATAGTGGTATGGATGGACATTGGATCCTGGATCGTGCTCCCAAGGACTGGCATATTAAACATGAAGATCCCATGCGTCAGTCCGAGTTTATCTTTATTCTGGAAATGTGCATTGCGGCACTTCCTGAAAAATGGAGGTCGGTGTTTGTATTAAAAGTAATGGAAGAACTTAAAAGTGATGAGGTTTGTAAGGAAATTGGTTGCTCCTCGTCGAACCTCTGGGTTATTATTCATCGAGCCCGCCTCCAACTGAGGGAATGCTTGGAAAACAGATGGTTGAAATGAGTGGTATAAAAAAGAATTTCATAAAGGGTATGAACAAAGTAATGCTTGACTGCAATACAGCTACTTTATTTGTGACAAAACGTGAGTATGTTAAGTTAGGATGTGTTGATAGAATGAAATTGGCTATGCATCTATCCACTTGTAAGTATTGTCGAAGGTTTGCAAAACAGTCCATTACTATTTCTCACCATATTTCAAAGTTGAGCAAAGTAAGCGAAAATGGTCATCGTCATTACCTAACTGAAGCACAGAAAAGCAAGATGATAAAAGAGATTGAAAAACAAAAATTTACTTCCTAAAATATATATTTTCTTTTTTTTGTAAGTAATTCTATATGCTTGCGACTAAGTATTCAAATCATTTAAAAAAAATAATTTAAAAATTTGAATCATGAAAAAAATTAACACAAAGAGTTCAATCTTAACTCTAACAATTATTGCCGCTTTCTTATTTGCTTTTTCAGTTAATGTAAGTGCTAAATCATCAACTCAGGTTTTAGGATCACAAACTACCATTGAATTAATCAATATAGATTTTGATGGAGATTTAAAATGTGGTGAAGCTGAAGGAAAAGAGAAAAAAGCAGAAAGTAAATGCGGTGGCGCTGATGCAAAAAAAATGGATAAGGATGCATCAAAAAAGGCTAAGTCTACTGAATCTAAATGCGGTGAAGGCAAATGTGGCGAAGGTAAATGCGGTGGTGCTGATGTAAAAAAGACTGACAAGAAAGAAACAAAAACAGAAGCAAAATCTGAGAAAAAAGCAAAGTCCACTGAATCAAAATGTGGAGAAGGTAAATGTGGTGCTGCATAATTCAAAAGATGCAACCATAATTACCAAATTATGGTCTTAAAATATAACTTCCCAAACTTTTCATAAGTGGAGGTTTTGGTTTAATCTGAAGTATAAAAACAGGCGACTTTATAGTCGTCTGTTTTTTTTTGCAAAAAAATTATCCGTAAGTTTGTTTTAAATACCATACTATGAATATACGTAGAAGAGATTTTATTAAAACCACAGCAATTGCAACTGCAGGAATTGCCATAGCACCATCATTATCATATAGTAATCCTCTTAATAATACAAAACTAAGAGTTGGGCTTATCGGGCTGGGGCTCAGGGGAGTATGGCATTTACAAAACTCCTTAAATCGTAGTGACGTAGAAGTAACTGCAATTTGTGACATAGATCCATTAAGGCTCGATATTTCTCGCGAAATGATTTCCAAAGCAGGAAAAATGAGCGCAAAAGAGTTTGGTAAAAATGAATATGATTACAAAAATTTACTTGACTTTAAAGATGTTGATGCTGTCATAATTTCAACACCTTGGCTATGGCATACACCAATGGCCGTGGATGCAATGAAAGCAGGAAAATATACCGGCCTTGAAGTTTCTGCCGCAACTTCACTTAAAGAGTGTTGGGACTTGGTTGAAGCTCACGAAGAATCCGGTACACATTTGATGATACTTGAAAATGTAAATTATAGACGAGATGTTCTTGCTGTCATGAATATGGTTCGTCAGAATATCTTTGGTGAACTATTACATTTTCGATGCGGATATCAGCACGATTTACGTGCAGTAAAATTTAACAATGGAAAACAGCCTTATGGTGGAGGTGTTCTTTTTGGACCTGAAGCCACTAGTGAGGCACAGTGGCGAACCCAACATAGTTTAAAACGCAATGCCGACCTCTACCCTACTCATGGTATTGGGCCCGTTGCTGCATATGCAAATATTAATCGTGGAAACAAGTTTGTTTCATTAAGTTCGCATGCAACAAAATCACGTGGTCTTCACAAATATATTGTTGATCAGGCAGGAAATGACAATCCAAATGCCAAACTGAAATGGAAACTGGGTGATATTGTAACCACAACAATAAACACAGCCAATGGTGAAACAATAATTGTTACGCACGACACCAACCTACCACGGCCATATTCTCTGGGTTTCAGAGTACAAGGAACTAATGGTCTTTGGGAAGTGGACGGAAATCGGATTTATGTTGAAGGAAAGTCAAATCCACATCGTTGGGATGATGCAGATAAATGGCTAGAAGAATACGATCATCCACTATGGAAAAAATATTCTGATGATGCAGAAGGTGCCGGTCATGGCGGAATGGACTTTTTTGTTTTGAATGCATTTATT
>Ga0164315_10002523_pt1 | contig 14023 bp, 13 predicted proteins | sample GuaBasSedimGuay6_FD_113737 | JGI IMG/M metagenome (GOLD analysis project Ga0164315, IMG submission 113737) | Subseafloor sediment microbial communities from Guaymas Basin, Gulf of California, Mexico - Guay6, Core 4569-2, 0-3 cm | ecosystem: Environmental > Aquatic > Marine > Hydrothermal vents... | reverse complement strand
GGACCGGGCTCCGTGCCCGTAAATCCAACATAAAACAACCCCGTCTTTAACAGCATCTAAAGACGCGGAAACTACTGTAAATTATTGATTTACAAAGAAAATAATTGAGGCTAGAAATCTGCCGGCGCATATTCTAACACACTGTCGAAAAACTAATAGTGCCTAATCGGAAATATTCACGGTAAATACAAAATAGTTCGTGTCCGGGGACCGTATCCGGATTACACAGAGGGCTAACGGTCCTTGAAATCGGGGCTGCGCTTGTCGACGAATGCGGCCATACCCTCTTTCTGATCCTCCAGCGCAAAGTTCGCCTTGAACATCTGGCGTTCGATCCCGAGGCCCTGCTCGAGACAGGTTTCCAGAGCGATATTGACCAGGTACTTCATGTTGCGAGTTACCGGCTGCGAGAAATGGGAGATTTCCGCGGCGGCCTGCAACGCCACGTCGAGGTAGCTGTCCAGTGGCTCGATGCGCGACACCAGGCCGGCGCGTTCCGCCTCGTTGACATCCATCATGCGCCCGGTCAGGCACAGGTCCATCGCTTTCGACTTACCGATCAGGCTGGTCAGGCGTTGGGTACCGCCGATACCGGGCACGACCCCGAGCTTGATTTCCGGTTGACCGAATTTGGCATTGTCCGCGGCAATGATGAAATCGCACATCATCGCCAGCTCGCATCCGCCGCCGAGCGCGTAGCCGGCGACCGCGGCAATCACCGGTTTTTTACATTGCGCGACCCGATCGCTGTAGCGTGTCAATCCGGCATCGTCCAGCATCTGCGAATAGCTCATATCCTTCATTTCACCGATATCGGCTCCGGCCGCGAATGCCTTGTCGCTGCCGGTGATTACGATTGCCGCGATCGCATCGTCGGCCTCCAGATCATCGAACGTCAGCGCCAGTTCGCGGAACACTTCCGAGTTCAGTGCATTCAGCGCGTCGGGCCGGTTGAGGGTGATCAACGCAACCGCGTCGCGTTTTTCGACAATTAGACAGTTCAGTTTATTCATGGTGTTAATCCTTCAAAATCGGTAATGATTTTCCGCTCGGCCGGCGGAATCGGCATGCTTTGATTATCCCGGTAGTTGAACCAGACACAGGCGGCTTTCGCGGTCGAGTAAGGTTGCTCGTCGCCGGGTGCGAAGATCGCGGCCTCGAAGTCGAAACTGCGGTTGCCCAGGCGGCTGATGCGCGAACCGACCTCGAGCGCGCAGGGGTGGTGAATCTGCCGCAAAAAGGTCACGTGGATATCGGCGATGATCAGGCTGTTATGCACATTCGGTCCGGCAACCATATCGAGCAGGCGATGAAAATAATCGAGTCGGCCGGATTCGTAATAGCGCACGAACTGCACGTTATTGACGTGGCCGAACATGTCGCAATCGCCCCAACGCGTCGGCGTGGGCGTAAAAAATTTGAACCCCTGGCGCAGGTACTGATCGACTTGCGTGGCGCTGGCTACGGGCATAGTGATTGTTTCCAGGTTATCGCCGACGGCTAAAAGACATCCGCATCGATCGACATCATACTGACCGATCCCGATTTGACCATCAACAACTGGGCCTCGCTACGCGGCAGGATATGTTCGACGAAAAAACGCGCGGTTTTGATCTTGTGCGGGTAAAACAGATCACTACTACCGGCATCGATATGCCGCTGCGCGGCCAGCGCCGCCTGAGCCATCAACCAGGCGCAAACGACATTGCCGGCGAGCATCATGTAATCGACGCCGACGGCGCTACCGAGATCCAGATCCTCCACCGCGCTTTGCAAATACCATCGGGTCGCCTCCTCGAGCGCGGCCAGCGCGGCGGCAAAGCGTTCCGCCAGCGCCCCTATTTCGCCATCGGCCGCCTCCAGAAGAGGCAGCAGGACTTGCATTTCCGCGATCAGCTCGGCCATCGCCCCACCCTTGTCTCGCAGCATCTTGCGCCCCATCAGGTCGAGCGCCTGGATGCCGGTTGTACCCTCGTAAATAGTCAGAATCCTGGCATCACGCATATACTGCGCTGCGCCGGTTTCCTCGATGAAGCCCATGCCGCCATGCACCTGCACGCCGAGGTAAGTCGCCTCCTGCGCCATCTCGGTACACCAGCCCTTGACGATCGGGATGATCAGGTCGACGCGGCGCTGAAACGCTGTGCGATCCGTATCCGATTCCGCATGATGCGCGAGATCGGTCTGCGCCGACGCGTAGTAGGCCAACGCCCTGCCCGCCTGCGTTATCGCCCGCATCTGCATCAGCATCCTGCGCACGTCCGGGTGGTGGATGATCGTGCTGCGCTCGGTATGGCCGCGAGCGACGCCCTGCACCCTTTCCTTCGAGAACGCCAGCGCATGCTGGTAAGCGCGCTCCGAAATCGCCACACCCTGCATGCCTACCTCGAGGCGCGCATTGTTCATCATCGTGAACATGCAGGCGAGACCGTTGTGCTCCTCGCCGACCAGGTAACCGATCGCGCCGTCGTTGTCGCCGTAGGACATCACGCAGGTTGGCGAGGAATGAATGCCCAACTTCTCCTCGACCGACACGACCTTGAGATCGTTGCGCTCGCCTTTCGAGCCGTCTTCATTGGCGAGGTATTTAGGCGCCAGGAACAGCGAGATGCCCTTCACGCCCGCGGGCGCATCCGGCAGTCGCGCCAGCACCAGATGCACGATGTTGTCGCTCATCTGGTGCTCGCCCCAGGTGATGAAAATCTTCTGCCCACGAATACGATAGCTATCCCCATCGCGCTCGGCGCGAGTCTTGATCGCGGCAAGGTCGGTACCGGCCTGCGGCTCGGTCAGGTTCATCGTGCCGCTCCATTCGCCGCTGATCATGCGCGGCAGGTAAAGGTCCTGAAGTGCTTTTGGGCCATGGGTTTCGATCGCTTCTATCGCACCCGAAGTCAGCAGCGGGCACAGAGCCAGCGACATGTTCGATCCATACCACATTTCTGCGACCGCCGAATGCACCAGGAAGGGCAGGCCCTGACCTCCGATTGCGGTCGACTTGCCGATTCCCTGCCAGCCGTTGTCGACGAATTGCCGGTAAGCCTCTGCAAAACCCGGCGGGCTCACTACCGCCCCGTTTTCGATGCGGGTGCCGTGTTCGTCACCCGGCTGGTTGAGCGGCGAAAATACTTCGTTGGCGAGGATACCAGCCTGTTCGAGCACGGCTTCGACCAGGTCGGGAGTGGCTTCCTCGAATACCGGCAGACGCGCTATCGACTCCAGCCCGGCAATTTCGTCGATGACGAACTGCATATCCTTAAGCGGCGCAAAATAATCTGACATCTCAATCACCTAGCTGTGGAATTTAACCGCTTCGCAGAGTTCGACGCGCTGCGGAACAATCTTATTTTCGGGCAGTTCGGCATCTTCATAACCAAACGAAATTCCAAACAGAAGTTTCATCGAGTCATCTATATTCAGCTCGCGTCGGACCGAGTCGGCACCGTATCCCAGTATCGTCTGCGGGCAGCTGGCGAGACCATGGGCACACATCGTCAGCATCAGATTCTGCACGAACATGCCGACATCGCAGGCCTCGCGAATTCCACACCATTCCGGCATGAAAATAAAAACCACGTGCGGCGCGTCAAAAAATTCCAGGTTGCGTAAAAAGGCGCGGCGCTTGCCCTCCTTGTCCTCGCGCGTAACGCCAAGCGCCTGGTACAGCAGAATGCCGACATCGAGTTGACGCTGGCGATACTCACCCTCGTATTTCGCCTCGTAGGGATAGTCGAGCGAGTATTCACCCACGCCGATGGTTTCCATAAAAATACGGCTCAGTTTATCGCGCATCTCGCCAGAAACCACGTGACTTTGCCACGGCTGGGTGTTGCAGTTCGACGGCGCGAAGGCCGCGGTCTGGAAAATCTGTTCAAGCTTCGACGGATCTACCGCTTCGGGCAGAAAGCCCCTTATGGAACGACGCGAGCGCGTAATCTGCTCGAAAATCCGGACCACCTGCGTATCATCTGCTTCATGTTTCATGGATTTTGTTGCTACTGGTCAAGTTTTAGGTACATCATTTATATTACAACAATCGAACCATAACCAAAGGAATTCCTATGTCCAGCCAGGCGATTAGTCGTTTCCCCATTCCCGCGTTTGAAGATATGCCACAGGATATTCAACAGCGCTTCACCGAGGTCCAGGAAAAAGCCGGCTTCATTCCCAACATTTTCCTGACGCTGGCGCGCAGGCCCGAAGAATTTCGCGCCTTCTTCGCCTATCACGACAGCTTGATGGACAAGGAAACACCCGCGCTGAGCATGGCCGAACGCGAAATGATAGTGGTCGCCACATCCGTGCGCAACCAGTGCCAGTATTGCGTAATCGCCCACGGCGCTATCCTGCGCATCCGCGCCCGCAATCCGCATATCGCCGACCAGCTGGCCAGCAATTACCGCAAGGCGGACATTTCCGAGCGCCAGCGCGCCATGCTCGATTTTGCACTCAAGGTGTCACGCCAGGCGGAAACCGTGAACGAATCTGATTTCGAGAAACTCAATGCCCTGGGATTCGACGATGAAGACATCTGGGACATCGGCGCGATCAGCGCTTTCTTCGGGCTTTCCAACCGTATCGTCAACATGTCGAGCATGCGTACCAACGAGGAGTTTTACCTGATGGGCAGAGTTCCAAGGGAAAAATAGGTTACACTTGCCTGATCACATAGCACCCAGGAAACACCCCGTGAGCGACGCAGTTCAGCCCAGAATCATCAAGAAGTATCCCAATCGGCGTCTCTACGACACCAAGAAGAGTCAATATGTGACCCTGCAACAGATTCGCGAACTGGTGCTCGAGGAGATACCGTTTATGGTGATCGACCAGAAGAGCGAGGAAGACATCTCCCGCAGCATTCTTTTGCAAATCATTCTCGAGCAGGAATCGGAAACCAATCCACTGTTTTCCAACGATAATCTGGAACGCTTCATCCGCTATTACAATGCCGGCGCAGATAGCGAATTTTCCGAGTATATTGGTAAAAGCATGAGTTTTTTTCAGCAGCAGCAGCGCGAATTCGGCAAGGCGGTGGCCGGGGTCGCGGGCCAAAATCCGATGTCATTCTGGACCGATATGACGCAGAAAAACATCGATTCCTGGCGCCAGATGATGGGATTGGGGCCTGAAAAGGACGATCCCGAAATAAAGTAACAAATTGATTTAAATCAATAATCCCATAAATTGCACGCGGCCTACTTGACAGTGGCCGTTTAAATTCATATTTTGTGCACTGCAATAATTTGCTGCGCTGCAGCACCTTCCAATCAACCGGCAGAGATATGAATACAAAAAAAATCGCACTTGTCACTGGAGGTACCGGCGGTATCGGCACCGCAATCTGTATCGCACTGGCCGATCAGGGTCGAAAAGTCATCGCCGGATACTTTCCACCCGAACAGGAAATCGCCGAAGCCTGGCAGAGCAAACACCGTGACAACGGTTACGAATTTGAAATTGTCGCCTGCGACGTCAGCGACTATGAGGCCAGCGAAAAAATGTTACACGATGTCAGGAACACTATCGGCGCCGTCGACATCCTGGTTAACTGCGCCGGCATTACGCGTGACAAAACCCTGCGCCGGATGACGCCCGAACAATGGGGCGCGGTTTTGCGCACCAACCTCGATTCTGCCTTCAACGTCACCCGCCAGGTGGTCGAAGGCATGTCCGAAAGCGGTTTCGGACGCATCGTCAATATTTCCTCGGTCAACGGCCAGAAAGGTCAGTATGGCCAGGCCAACTACTCGGCTGCCAAAGCCGGCCTGCATGGATTTACCAAGGCAATAGCGCAGGAACTCGCGACCAAGGGTGTCACCGTCAATTCGGTTTCTCCCGGTTACGTCAAAACCGAAATGACCGATGCCATTCCCGAGGAGATTCGCGACGCGATCATCCAGCAGGTTCCGATGGGACGCATGGCCATGCCCGATGAAATCGCCTACGTCGTCAGTTTTCTGACCGATGATCGCAACACCTACATGACCGGCGCCAATCTGCCGGTCAACGGCGGCATGTACATGACCTGAGCTTCAGTCGAGCACACAGAAAGCGGGCTTCGGGCCCGTTTTTTGTGTCTGATCGAAGCCTTCGGCATGCAATTTTGTTGCAGTGCACAATAATCTATGTTAAGGTAAATTTCTTTTACATTTGAACGAGTTACATGACATGAGCGAATCCAACCCGTGGGCCGAGCAATGGTTCAATGCGCAACAGCAGTTTGTCGATGCCTGGAGCGATATGGCCAAATCAGGTGTTCCAGGTAACAGCAGCCAATCCGATTTGTGGGCGCAGAGCTTTGATCTGTGGCGCAAGGCCAGTGGCGCACAGGTACAGCCCGATTTTCAACAGGCAATGGACAAGTGCATGGATATGGGCAAAGGGTATTTCGCCATGGCGGAACAGGTCAGCAAGAACATGAGTGCAGGCGCCGAGCCGGCCGAAGCCATCAATCAATGGATGGATCAGCTCAAGGACTCTCTGCAGCAAATGGGCCTGCAGCAATTTGGCAGCATGCCCGGCTTTGACGGCAGCGCTATCAACGGTTTCATGAAACAGTGGTTTAACCCGACCAGTTCCTGGCAGCAGATGACCGCAGGCATGATGCCGATGAACCAGGGTGCATGGCAGATTCCTGGCATGAATATGCCGGGCATGATGAATACCCCGTCATTCAACCTTGGAGAAATGATCGATCCGCTCGGCACGCTACTGGAAGCACCGGGCGTTGGCTATTTCCGCGAACCCCAGGCAAAGCAGCAAAAGGGACTTCAGCTCGCGCTTGAATACCAGCAGGCTAACCAGGCCTTCAACCAGGCTTTCCTGCGAGTCGCGACCGAGTCGATACAGGGCTTCCAGGCGCGCATTCTAAAAATAGACGCAGACACCGCACCAAAGTCGCTACGCGAGCTCTACGACCTCTGGGTTGAAATCAGCGAAGAACATTATGCCGAGTTCGCGATGGGCGAAGAGTACCAGGAACTCTATGGCGACATGGTCAACCGCCTGATGACCATGAAAAAGCATTACAGTGAAATTGCCGACGACATGCTGCGGGCAATGAACCTGCCCAACACGCGTGAAGTCGACACCATGCAGGAACGCCTGCAACAAGTACGCCGCGAAAACTTTGCACTGAAAAAGGAAGTCAGTGAAATCAAGTCGATGCTGCAGCAGGTCATGGCCAGGCCCGCAGCAGCAGATGCTAGCGCGCCCGCGGTCAAAAAGGCGCCGCGCAAATCGGCCGCCAGCGCAGCAGCTGCCAGCAAAACGGCGCGTAAGCCGGTAGCCAAGGCCGCGCCCGCCAGAAAAAAAGCAGCGCCGAAGGCCGCGCCAAAAAAGAAACCCGCCGTAACCAGAACCAGCAAAGGAGCCTGAGTCAATGAGTAACTTCCAATTCCGCGCCGACCAGTTGGTCGATGAAATGGTTCAGTTCAATCAAAACCTGAGCAAGGGCGTCAAGAACCTGATCGATGCCGATGAAATTTCCGCCGGCGTCACCCCGCGCGAAGAAATCTACGCCGAGGACAAACTCAAGCTTTACCGCTACCAGCCGTCCGCCGGTGTCGTGCAAAACCGCATTCCGACGCTGATTGTGTACGCGCTGGTAAACCGTCCTTACATGGCCGACATACAGGAAAACCGCTCCACCATTCGCGGCTTGCTCGATACCGGGCAGGACATTTACCTGATCGACTGGGGATACCCGGACCGCGCCGACAAGTACCTGACCCTGGATGATTACATCAACGGTTACATCGACCGCTGTGTCGACGTCATGCGCGAACGTCACGGCGTCGACAAGATCAATATCCTCGGCATCTGCCAGGGCGGCGTGTTCAGCCTGTGCTACAGCACGCTGCACCCGGACAAGGTGAAGAACCTGGTCACCATGGTGACGCCGGTCGACTGCAAGACGCCCGACAACATGCTCAGCCACTGGGTACAGAAAATGGATATCGACGCGATCGTCGATGCGATGGGCAACCTGCCCGGAGAAATGTTGAACTGGACCTTCCTCAACCTGAAACCGTTTCAGTTGATGGGTCAGAAATATGTTTCCATGGTCGACATCATCAGCGAAGAGAAGAACGTCAAGAACTTCATGCGCATGGAGAAATGGATCTTCGACAGCCCCGATCAGGCGGGCGAGGCGTTCCGCCAGTTCATCAAGGACTTTTTCCAGCAAAACAAGCTGGTCGAGGGCGGGCTCAAGATTGGTGAGCACCCGGTCGATCTCGCCGACCTCCATGTTCCCATTCTCAACATCTTCGCCGAGCAGGATCACCTGGTGCCGCCGGCTGCATCAAAGGCAATGCGCAAGCTGGTCGGCAGCAAGGATTACACCGAGCTGTCATTCCCGGGCGGCCATATCGGCATCTACGTCAGCGGCAAGGCGCAGGCGACCGTAACACCCGCCATATCCGAGTGGCTCAATAAGCGCACCTAGTACATGATCCCGCCATCCTCGCGCAGGGGATGGCGGGATTTCATCACCGCATAGTTCCCATCGATTTACCTCGCCTCGAGCGAGGTACCCTGTTTATCCAGTCAACTAACTATCGCAATCCGGGTCGCTGTGGTTAAATTCGTGTCCATGAGCAAAGTCAGTATTGAAGCATTCAACGCGATAATCGGCAGCGAGTTGCCATCGGCCGCCGAAACGGGCATTTACCTGCGGTCCATCGAACACGGTCAGGCCGGGCTCGGTACTGTTGCACGTCAACCGGGATTCCGGGTCGCTGTACCTGGTGCTCAAATGAGTTCTCCCGAGTTATCCGGACCGGTAACCGCTTCGAGCCGTTTCGACGTCGCCATTCGCAATCGACGAATGAAATCTGCTTTTTTTATGAACAGCCGAACGATGGCAGTACATTTACGGTTACGAGTACCCGGGCCGAACCCGAGCCGCGAAACCTGTCGAGTCTATCCATGAGCGGCTCGAATTCCTGGTTATTCTGGGCCTTGCTCTCGGCGTTTTATGCCGCGGTGACCGCCATTTTTACCAAGGTCGGGGTGGAGAACATCAATCCGGGTTTCGCGACCTTCGTCAAAACCATTTATCCAAACTGAGGAGCATATTCCCATGACAACCACAAGACACGGACTATCGATCGGCCTCGAGCGCATCGGCAACGAATTTTTCCTGACGTTGAAAGCAGTCGGCAAACTGACTCATGAAGACTACGAGACGATAACCCCGATGCTCGACTCCGCACTTTCAGCGGTCAAACATCCACGCGTGCGAGCCTTGATTGACGGTACCGAGATGGAGGGCTGGGAATTACGCGCCGCCTGGGACGACTTCAAACTGGGCCTTCATCACGGTAGCGAATTCGACAAGGTGGCGATTTTCGGTAACAAGGGCTGGCAGGAGATTGCCGCCAGGGTCGGCGGCTGGTTCGTCTCAGGGGAAGTCAGGTATTTCGAAAACAGGGAGGCTGCCATCGAATGGCTGCAAGGTAAATGAGCAGTATGAAGGATCTTCAAAATTCTTCGACTAAATGACCGGCCGCCTTCCGATGCCGATACCGTTAAAAATTTGAAACCCGGCTTCACCGCTTCATCTCTCAAGGACGACCTGTTCGGCGGCGCCACGGCGGCAGTGGTCGCGCTGCCACTCGCGCTCGCGTTTGGCGTGTCATCCGGAGCCGGTGCGCTGGCCGGTCTCTACGGCGCGATTTTCGCGGGTTTCCTGGCCGCGATCTTCGGCGGTACACGGGTTCAGATCACCGGCCCCACGGGACCCATGACGGTCGTCATGACCCTGGTCATCACCCATTTCAGCGGCAACCTGGGGGCGGCATTTGCGGTTGTCGTTCTCGCCGGTATATTTCAGGTCCTGCTCGGCAAACTTGGAATCGGCAGGTTCATCAAACTGGTGCCGCAACCCGTCGTATCTGGCTTCATGACCGGGATCGGGATCATCATCATCGTGGTGCAGTTCGGCCCGATCCTCGGCCAGGAATCGCCCGACGGGGGAGTCCTGGAGCAGCTGGCCCAGGTTCCGGCCATGCTCTCCGGCGACCTTAACCCAATCGCCGTAACGCTTTTCGCATGCACCCTGGCCGTGCTGATCTGGATTCCATCCCGACTGGCGAGACTGGTTCCGCCACCCTTGTTCGTACTGCTGGCAGGAACCCTGATTGCAATTCTTTTTACGCTTTCGGTGCCGGTCATCGGCCCGATCCCGACCGGATTGCCCGGCCTGATCGCGCCGGGTATCGATGTCGCCGAAATCCCCTACATCGTTCGCTTCGCGCTGGTGCTGGCGTTTCTGGGCGCCATCGACTCCTTGTTGACCTCGATTGTTGCAGACAGCATGACCCGAAGCGCCCACGATTCGGATCGGGAACTGCTCGGCCAGGGAATCGGCAACATCGCTGCGGGTCTGTTCGGTGGTTTACCAAGCGCCGGCGCCACCATGCGCACGCTGGTCAACGTTCGCGCCGGGGGCAGATCGCGCCTGAGCGGTGCGATTCATTCGATCATCCTGGCCGCCATCCTGCTCGGCTTCGGCGGCATGGTCAGCCTGATCCCGATTCCGGTGCTTGCGGCGATCCTGGTAAAGGTTGGCATCGACATCATCGACTGGCAGTACCTCGGGCGACTTCGCAACCTGCCGCGTTCGGAACTTGCGGTAATGCTCGCTACCCTGCTGCTAACCGTGCTGGTGGACCTGATCACCGCGGTTGCCGTGGGCTTCGTCATGGCTTCGGTACTGTTCGTCGCGCGCGTGGCCGATTCGCAGATCAAGGGAGCGCGCTTTGTTTTCGGCGCCGACGATATCGAGGACCTGTCGGCCGAGGAGAGCGAACTGCTGGCCCGCAGCGACGGACGCCTGGTGCTGTTCCACGTCGAGGGGCCACTGAGTTTCGGATCCGCCCGGGACCTGGCCAGGCTGATTCAGTCCGATATCGAAAAAGACGTGCTTGCCATCGACATGCGCGGCGTGCCGTTTGTCGACAGTTCTGCCTGCTCCGCGATCGCGGAAGTCATTAAACGGCTGCACGACGACGGCGACTGGGTCTTGCTGTTTGGCCTGCGGGATCCGGTTAGAGACATGCTGCACAAGTCCGGAGTGCTCGATGATCTTGGCGAAGGGCGGATTACCGGCAGTCGGATGGAGGCCATAAAACTGGGCCTTTCGATTATCGAGGATAGCGATACGAGTGAGAGAGAATGAACATACAAACCCGGGCAAAATCATTGAACAGGTTTTCAGGTGTCCTGGCTGATTCCGGCCCTGACCTCAGGTACTATCAAGATTCCAGTTCAGAAGACAACCGGATTCATATCGACATATATTAAATGGAGACGCTCTCATAGCCATGTCCACAGAAATCAGCATGCCCGAGGAAGACCTCGACCCGATCGTAATTAGTGAACTTCAGTTCGATCGCGCGGCGCCCCATGTTCAGGGCCTCAAAACGGGCCTGGTGGAATTCCTGAAAAAACCCAAGCGGATCAATATCGTGAACTTTCCGGTGGAAATGGATGACGACAGCGTGCGCAGCTTCCAGGGTTTTCGCGTGCAGCACAACCGGGTATTCGGGCCCTGCAAGGGGGGCATTCGGTATCACCAGGATGTCACTGTCGATGAGGTCATTTCGCTGGCCAAGCTCATGACCTGGAAATGCGCGCTGCTCAGCCTGCCCTTCGGCGGCGCCAAGGGCGGCTTGATCTGCGACTCCAAGGCATTAAGCGAGCGTGAACTGCGACGCATTACGCGACGTTTCACGTCCGAGCTATTCAATGAGCTGGGACCTTACCAGGATATTCCGGCGCCGGATCTTTATACCGACGAACAGACCATGGCCTGGATTTTCGATACCTATGACATGTTGCATCCCGGTTTCAACAATCGCCCGGTGGTGACCGGCAAACCGGTCTCGATGGGTGGGGCGCCGGGGCGGCACGAGGCCACCGGCAATGGCTGCCTGTTCGTCACGCAGCGTTTTTTATCGAAGGCGCTGCTACCGGACCTGCAGGATGTCGCCGGCGCGCGTGTCGTCATCCAGGGTTTCGGTGACGTCGGTGCAGTCGCGGCCAACGCCTTCCATCGCCAGGGTGCGAGGATAATCGCGATCAGCGACAGCAAGGGTGGCATTTACAACGAGGCGGGACTGGTCCCGGAAAACATCGAGCGCCACAAGGCCGAGCAAGGCAGTGTCGTCGGCCTGGCCGATAGCACGCCAATCGACAATCAGGCGCTGCTCGAACTGGATTGCGACATACTCCTGCCGGCGGCGCTCGGTCGCCAGATTCACGCCGGCAACGCGGCCAGTATCAAGGCCAGGCTGGTGGTCGAGGGTGCGAATAATCCAACCACGCCGGCGGCCGACCGGATCCTGCAGCAACGCGGCATCCACGTACTGCCGGATGTTCTGGTCAACGCGGGCGGAGTAACGGTCAGCTATTACGAATGGGTACAGAACCAGGTGAACGAGCAGTGGGACTACGATACGACCACGGAGAAAATGCGCGCCAAGATCCAGGCGGCCATGGATACGGTATTCAACCGATGGCAGGCGTTCGTGGTCGGCGAGGAACCGACGCGGAATCACCTTCCCGATTTTCGTACCGTCGCCCTGGTCATCGCGATCGAGCGCGTCGCGCATGCAACCCTGATGCGCGGTATCTGGCCGTGAGCTGGCGGGACGGGGTGTAACTTGTAAACGTTGCAAACGTGCACATACGTTCTGAATGATTGCCACCGACGTTGGCATGTGAGCGGCCTGTGGCACTGACGTAGCTCGAGAAGGCGACCAATGCAACTCTTTAACCATCAAAACAACTCGTGTCACCGCAAGCGCGGCAAGAACCTGGGCCTGCCCGAGCTAATTGCCATCGCTCTGGGAGGGATGGTGGGCGGCGGAATTTTCACCATCCTGGGCATTTCGGTATCCATGATCGGGGCGTATACCCCCGTGGCCATTGCTATCGGCGGCGTGGTGGCGGCGCTAGCGGCTTACTCCTATATCAAGCTGGGCATTTATTACAAGGACGAAGGCGCCACCTATTCCTTTTTCAAGAGGACTTTTCCCGGCTCGCCCTTTGCCGCCTCGGCCATAGGCTGGTGGGTTATCTTCGGCTACATCAGCACCCTGGCGCTCTACGCCTACACATTTGCCGCCTATGCCCTCTCTGGCCTGGCCCTCACGGACGACGCCTGGATTCGCAAGGCTATCGCGGGATCGATCATCCTCGTTTTTACCCTGATTAACATATGGAGCGTAAAAGGCATGGGCAAGCTGGAAGACCTCATGGTGTATACCAAGCTGCTTATCCTTGCCGTTATTTCGTTTGTGCTGATCAACAACAGCAATAACTCCTTGCCCGTATTGCTGTCCAACGAAGAGAATGTCAACGTATTTACCATATTAATTGTTGCGTCCATTACCTTTGTCGCTTTCGAGGGGTTTCAACTTGTGATCAATGCCGTGAACGAGATGGAGCAACCCGAAAAAAACATACCCAGGGCGATCTACTCGGCCGTCTTTCTGGCGACCCTGGTGTACGTTGTGATGGCGCTTGGGGCAATACTGGCAATCCCGTTCGAGGACATCATCCGCAACCAGGAATATGCCCTGGCCGCCGGAGCCGAGGATGTCCTCGGGCACTGGGGCACCGACCTGGTCGTCGCAGGCGCCTTGCTGGCTACCAGCAGCGCCATCAGCGGCACGGTATTCGGGGCGTCGAGACAAATGGCGGTGATCGCACGGGACGGATACTTTCCGGGAGTATTGGCCAGGCGCAGGAACGGGATCCCGGTAACCGCCATTGCTGCGATGTCGGTGGTTGCCTTTGCCCTGGTGCTGAGCGGCAGCCTGGAACTGATTCTCGAATTCGGCAGTATTACCTTTCTCGTTGTGTCGTTGTTGATGGCGTATGCGAACTACCGGATGCGACAGCAAACGCAATCATCGAGCATCCTCGCCGTGGCCGCCATGATCGGCCTGTCCGCCGCGACAGGTATCATTTTTTACTACGAGTTTCATCACAAACCGCAGCAATTCTATTT
>Ga0164315_10002522_pt1 | contig 14025 bp, 4 predicted proteins | sample GuaBasSedimGuay6_FD_113737 | JGI IMG/M metagenome (GOLD analysis project Ga0164315, IMG submission 113737) | Subseafloor sediment microbial communities from Guaymas Basin, Gulf of California, Mexico - Guay6, Core 4569-2, 0-3 cm | ecosystem: Environmental > Aquatic > Marine > Hydrothermal vents >... | reverse complement strand
ACCACTCGTATTTTCTCGCCAAAAACCGCTGCCACAAATCTCGGCTAGATAAGCCTTCGACAAAGGACTAAACAAGAGCGCAACTTGAGTCAATTGAGGAAGGAGTCCAAGATTTATCTTGGATGTCAATTGAGGAAGGAATCCAAGATTTATCTTGGACATCAAAAAAAACCTCGTCAATTGGGGGCCATACTAACACTTGAAACCACTCATATTTTCTCGCCAAAAAACGGGGGCGCAATCCTCGTCAATTGGGGGCCATACTAACACTTAAAACCACTCGTAATTTTTCGCCAAAAACCGCTACCACAAATCTCGGCTAGATAAGCAATTGAGCAAGGAGTCCAAGATTTATCTTGGCAAGGAGTCCAAGATTTATCTTGGACGTCAAAAAAACCTCGTCAATTGGGGGCCATAGTAACACTTGAAACCACTCATATTTTCTCGCCAAAAAACGCAGCCACAAATCTCGGCTGGATAAGCCTTCGACAAAGGACTAGACTGGAGCGCAACTTGAGTCAATTGGGGGCCATATTGACACTTGAAACCGCTCGTATTTTCTCGACAAAAAACGATGCCTTTTTCGGCATCCTTCAAAAGGGCAAAAAGGCGAGTGGCGAATAACGAGCGTAATCATCAAAATTATCAATGTAACAGGTAAAGGCCGAGGCTTTTTACCCGTAACTAACTGAATACTTAATAAATTGATGAAAGTCAATGCGTAAGTCCTGACAAATAAAATGAGTGTGACATTTTTTCATCACTGTGTTATAAGATTCAAGATTTTTCGTGCGGTGCTAATTGAGTTCTACTTGGTGAAATTCAATGTAACTCATTGATTTCAAAAACAGGCCCTTGGAGGCCTCTATATAAATCAATAATTTAAGTGTCTATGACCAAATAGTAATTAGCGTGGTATTTTTTCAAAAGTGTGTTATGATGCCCCGCGTTTTTCGTGTGGTGCTAATTGAGTAAACTTGGTGCTGAAAAATGTAACTCATTGATTTAAAAAGTACTGCAAAAGTGGCCTCTATATAAATCAATAATTTAGGTGTCTATGACAAAGTAGAATTAAGTAAAATATTCTTTCCGATAAAGTCTCTTAACCAATCAAAAAAAGGACTCAATTATGACCGAGCAAAAACATTCAACGCTTTATTCATTGACTTCCACCCAGCGGGAAATATGGTTTCACCAGTTGTTGCACCCTTCGGTGCCTCTGTACAACATTGGTGGGTACCGACGGGTTGATGGGCCCGTTGAGCCACAATTATTTGAACAAGCCGTTAATCTATTGGTACAACGTCATGATGCTTTGCGGACGGTGTTGGTGCCGGGGACTTCCGAACTGCCGATGCAGACTTTTCTTGACAATTTGCCGGCGACTGTGCCAGTCCATGATTTTTCTGGGGAGAATAATCCGCGTCAATCGGCATTAACATGGATGCAACAACAATTTGTCCGTCCGTTTGATTTGTATGAAAAACCACTATTTCAATTTGCCTTACTCAAAATTAATGAGAATTGTTTTTTCTGTTTGGAAAAATATCACCATTTAATTGTCGATGGTTGGAGTATTTCTTTAATCACACAGGCATTAGCCGAGATTTACACGCACCTCTCCCAAGGACAACCCATTGAAATTGCACTACCATCTTATTTAGCATTTGTCAACAATGATCGTGCCTATATTGAATCTTCGCGGTATCAAACCCATCGGCAATACTGGTTAAAAAAATATCAAACCTTGCCGGAGCCGTTGTTTACACCGCGTTATTTGAGCCAATTTATTGACCAAACCCCGCCCAGTGAGTATCGGGTGTTGTCATTAGCGCGTCCTTTCTATAATCGTTTGATTGCACTGGCAAAAAGTTGTGAAGCCACGACCTTTCATCTGATTTTAGGGGCGTTATATGTCTATTTCACTCGCACCGCCCAAACAGATGAGTTAGCGGTGGGCTTGCCGGTGTTAAATCGTCCGAGTGCGACTTTTAAAAACACCGTTGGATTATTTGTCGGCGTTAGTGCCGCTCGGTTCGCGTTTGGCACTGATTTAAGTTTTAAAACCTTGTTACAAAATATTGGGCGTTCGTTAAAACAGAATTATCGGTGTCAACGATTGCCCATCAGTGAGTTAAATCGTGAACTCGGACTACACCAAATTGGACGCAAACAGTTATTTGATATCAGTGTGTCTTATGAAAAGCACGATTATGATGCGTCTTTTGATTCTTACCCAACTCAAGCAAAAACGTTATTGCATGGTTATGAACAAACGCCCTTGATGATATACGTGCGTGAGTTTCATGATGATGAGGATGTCGATATAGATTTTGTGTATAACTTGGCTTATTTTGATGCCACAGAAATTGAGCGTATTCAATCGCGTTTTATGCTGATCTTAGAGTATGTGCTAAATCATGTTGATGAATCCATTCGCACAATTCCGCTGCTAACAGAAACTGAACAACAACAATTAATAGCTTGGAACCAAACGGAAACTGATTATCCCAAAGACCAAACGATTGTGGATTTATTCCAGGCGCAGGTTGAGAAAACGCCGGAAAATATCGCGGTGGTTTTTGAAGGGCAAGCCCTCAGCTATCAGGTGCTGAATACGAAAGCCAATCAGTTGGCATATTACTTAATGACTTTGGAGGTTGGTGCTGAAACCTTGGTGGGCATTTGTGTCGAGCGTTCTTTAGAGATGGTGATTGGTTTGTTGGGTATTTTGAAGGCAGGTGGTGCTTATGTGCCGCTTGATCCTGATTACCCGCCACAACGCTTCAGTTCATGTTGGAAGATTCTTCTGTGCAGGTGTTGTTAAGCCAAAGTCATTTACTGGAAAGGTTACCAGTCTCGACAGTGAAAGTGGTTTGTTTGGATAGTGAGTGGGAACAGATTGCGGCTGGTTCTGGGGAAAATCCACTAAGACAAAGTGGACCTGAGAATTTGGCTTATGTACTGTTTACATCGGGTTCGACTGGAAAACCCAAAGGGGTGATGATTGAACATAAAAGCACAACGACATTAATAAAATGGGCCTTCGAGACTTTTCGTCAAGAACACTTAGCGGGCGTTCTTGCTTCTACTTCTATTAATTTTGACTTATCTGTATATGAACTGTTTGTGCCGTTATGTCAGGGAGGACAAATATTCTTAGTTGAAAATGCACTTAGTTTGCCGACTTTGGCAAAAGAAGCGATTACCCTTATCAACACAGTTCCATCAGCAATAGCCGAACTCTCGCGTATTCAGGGTATCCCAAACTCTGTTAAAGTGATCAATTTAGCCGGTGAACCCTTGAATAATCACTTAGTCCAAACACTTTATCAGCAAGAAACGATAGAAAGTATTTATAATCTGTATGGGCCGTCAGAAGATACCACCTATTCAACATTTTCCAAGATTCCAAAAGGGAGTGATAAAGAAGTAAACATTGGCAGTCCAATTGCCAACAGCCAAATTTACATTTTGGATTGGAACCACAACCCAACACCACCAGGCATCCCAGGCGAACTCTGCATTGCCGGTGCTGGATTAGCCAGAGGCTACCTCAATCGCCCCGAACTCACCAAAGAAAAATTCATCGAAATCGAAGTCTTTGGCAAACCTCAACGTCTTTACAAAACAGGAGACAAAGCCCGCTGGCTCCCCGATGGCAACCTTGAATACTTAGGTCGTCTTGACCATCAAGTCAAACTGAGAGGCTTCCGCATAGAGCTTTCCGAAATTGAAGTCACCTTGAGCCAACATGAAACCGTTAAAGAAGCTGTTGTGGTGCTTTATAATGTCGATTCCAATCCCCGTTTAGTTGCTTATGTCACCTTAGTCATAAAGACTGACGAAGTGTCTGGAGTTCTGCGTACCTGGCTCAAAACCCGTTTGCCCGAATACATGTTGCCCGCAAGCGTAACGGTGTTAGACAAACTACCCTTAACGCCGAATGGTAAGATTGATAGGAAAGCACTACCCGCACCTGATTTGGCCATCCAAGCTTCACCTTCGGCACCACGGACCGAAACCGAACATTTACTGTGCCACCTCTGGTCACAAGTGCTTGGTATTGAAGTCACGAGTATCCAGAGCCATTTTTTTGAAGCAGGTGGACATTCCCTGTTAGCCACCCAATTAGTTTCCCGTATCCGCGAGAGCTTTTGGATTGAAATGCCACTACGGGTTATCTTTGAACAGCCAATTCTTTGCGAACAAGCCGAATGGTTAGATAAACAACAGCGTCGCGAAGAACTACCTCCAATCATACCTTTGGCTTCAGGCGAACCCTTAGTCTTGTCTTTTGCCCAACAACGATTATGGTTTTTGGCACAATTGGAAGGACAAAGTACAACCTATAATATGCCAGCCGCCTTGCAACTGTCAGGGCAACTCAATGAAACAGTGCTACAAGACGCTTTGACTGCTTTAATTCAACGTCACGACAGCCTGCGTTTATGTTTCCCGGTGGTCGATTTCGATGCCACAGTACAACTCAACGATATTTATAACCCGTTGAGTGTCACTGATCTCAGTGAGTTATCTGAAACCGAACAACAAGTGCAAGTGAGCGAATGGATTGCCAATCATGCTCAAACACCGTTTCAACTGGACACTGGCCCTCTATTGAGTTTGCGCCTCCTTAAACTGGGCCAGCAAGAACAGATTTTGCTGTTCAATATGCACCACATTATCAGCGACGGCTGGTCAATGGCTGTGCTGGTTCGGGATTGGACTCAATTATACAATGCTTACGCTCAAAACCAGGCACCTCAATTATCAGAATTACCGATTCAATACACCGACTATGCGGCTTGGCAAAGAAATTGGCTCCAAGGTGAAGTCTTGAAGCAGCAACTCGCTTATTGGACAGAAAAACTGAGTAAGGCACCGGAATTGTTGGAATTACCCACGGATTACCCTCGTCCGGCAGTCATGCGCTACCAAGGTAAACACTTACAAAGTACTTTGGAGCCAGAAATAACGCAAGAAATTAAGCAGTTAAGTCAGCAATACGGTGTGACTGTCTTTATGACGTTATTGGCGGCCTTTAATGTTTTGCTGTCTCGTTATAGTGGGCAAAATGACCTAGTCGTTGGCAGTCCTATTGCGAATCGCACCCATCACCAAACCGAGGATTTGATTGGTTTTTTTGTGAATACACTGGTATTACGCACTCAAATCGAAGGTGAGCAAACATTTCCCCAATTACTTAAACAGGTGAGAAAAACCGCACTTGAGGCTTATAGCCATCAAGATATTCCGTTTGAATTTCTGGTAGAACAACTGAATCCTTCTCGCAGTCTGAGTCATTCTCCGTTGTTTCAAGTGATGTTCGTCTTACAAAATACGCCACAAGAATCACTGGAACTCAGCGGTTTAAAAATGGCTTTCTTGGAGCCAGAGAATACGACGGCTAAATTTGATTTGACCTTGAGTATTGCGGAACACGGCGACGTATTTATTTGTGATTGGGAATATAACACGGATTTATTCCGTCCTGAGACTATCACCCTTCTGTCTGAACATTTCCACGTTTTATTAGAGGGGATTCTCAATCACTCAGAACAATCGCTCTCGAAATTACCTATACTAACCGAAGCCGAGCAACAACAATTGCTGGCTTGGAACCAAACGGAAACCGATTATCCCAAAGACCAAACGATTGTGGATTTATTCCAGGCGCAGGTTGAGAAAACGCCGGAAAATATCGCGGTGGTTTTTGAAGGGCAAGCCCTCAGTTATCAGGTGCTGAATACGAAAGCCAATCAGTTGGCATATTACTTAATGACTTTGGAGGTTGGTGCTGAAACCTTGGTGGGTATTTGTGTCGAGCGTTCTTTAGAGATGGTGATTGGTTTGTTGGGTATTTTGAAGGCGGGTGGTGCTTATGTGCCGCTTGATCCGGATTATCCGCAGCAACGCTTGCAATTCATGTTGGAAGACTCCTCTGTTGCGGTGTTGTTTAGTCAAAGTCATCTGCTGGAAAGATTGCCAGTATCGACAGCGAAAGTGGTTTGTTTAGATAGCGAGTGGGAACAGATTGCGGCTGGTTCTGGGGAAAATCCACCAAGACAAAGTGGACCTAAGAATTTGGCTTATGTGATTTATACGTCGGGTTCGACTGGGATGCCTAAAGGTGTGATGATTGAGCATATTGGACTGACTAACTTGATTCAAGTCCAAATTCAAGCCTTTGATATTATTCAAGAAAGTCGCTTATTGCAGTTTGCCTCTTTTAGTTTTGATGCGTCGGTTTCGGAAATGGCCACCACTTTAACCAGCGGTGCCACGCTGCAATTAGGTTCGACCAACAAATTCTTACCTGATGAGCAATTCATTAAGTTAATCAATCGTCAATCAATTACCCATGTGACCTTACCCCCCTCTTTCTTGGTGGCTTTACCCCAAGAAAAATTATCGGGTTTAGAAACAATGGTAGTCGCTGGCGAAGTCTGTTCTTCAGAATTAGTCACAAAATGGTCAAGTGGGCGGAAATTTATCAACGCATACGGGCCAACTGAATCAACTGTCTGTGCTACCATGACTGAATGTCAAGCCGATGGCAATTCACCACCGATTGGCAAACCGATAGCCAACACCAAAATCACCATTTTAGATGCAAACCACAACCCAACACCGCTAGGCATTCCCGGCGAACTCTGCATTGCCGGTGCTGGATTAGCCAGAGGCTACCTCAACCGTCCCGAACTCACAGCCGAAAAATTCATCGAAATAGAAGTCTTTGGCAAACCTCAACGTCTTTACAAAACCGGAGACAAAGCCCGCTGGCTCCCCGATGGCAACCTCGAATACCAAGGTCGTCTTGATCATCAAGTCTCCCTTCGAGGCTTCCGCATAGAGCTTTCCGAAATTGAAGTCTCCTTGAGCCAACATGAAGCCGTTAAAGAAGCCGTCGTGGTGCTTTATAATGTCGATTCCAATCCCCGTTTAGTCGCTTATGTCACCTTAGCCATAAAGACTGACGAAGTGTCTTACGTTCTGCGTACTTGGCTCAAAACCCGTTTGCCCGAATACATGTTGCCCGCCAGCTTCACGGTATTAGACAAACTACTCTTAACGCCGAATGGTAAGATAAACCGCAAAGCATTGCCAGCACCGGATTCTCTTGCAACCAACAAACATTACCAAGCCCCGCGTGACACGGTTGAACTCCAACTGGCACCAATCTGGGAAAACGTGTTAGAGGTGCGTCCTATCGGCATCAACGATAATTTCTTTGAACTGGGTGGACATTCCTTATTAGCCATCCGTTTGATGGCCCAAATAGAACAGCAATTAGAGAGACATTTACCCCTAGCAACGCTTTTCCAAAACGCAACCATAGAACAACTCGCCAATCAACTTCGCCAGCAAACTGACAGCCAAACTTGGTCATCTTTAGTTGCTATCCAACCAAATGGCACCAAACCGCCATTTTTCTGTGTGCCAGGCGTGGGAGGCAATGTACTTTATTTCTATGAGTTAGCGCATCATCTAGGCCCCGATCAACCTGTTTATGGACTACAAGCCGTGGGATTAGACGGAAAATCAGCACCGTTCACCCGTATTGAAGACATGGCCGCTCATTACCTCAAAGAATTACAAACGATACAACCACAAGGGCCTTATTTACTAGGCGGCCATTCCTTCGGTGGGCTGGTGGCTTTTGAAATATCCCTGCAATTACAAAAACAAGGACATGAAGTTGCTTTTCTGGGTATTTTTGATATGATTGCTCCCCCATTCACCGCGGTTGGTGTTAAATGGGATGATACTCAATGGTTGAATAAAATTGCTCAGTTTCTTGAGCGCGAGTTAGGCCAAAAATTGGAATTCAATTATGAGATACTCCAATCTCTTGATGCTGACGCGCAATTGGATTATCTGAATAAGCAACTAAAAAAAGCGGATTGTTTACCACCTAACGCTCCGTTAACGCAGTTACGTGGTTTAGTGAATGTTTTCAAGGCTAATAGCCAAATACAATATACACCCATTGAAATCACGAAAACGCCGATAACACTTTTCAAAGCTAAAGAAGCAAGAAGTGATGTTTTTGAGAACGAACCCACTTGTGGCTGGCATAAATTTTCTGAAAGTGGCGTTTCTGTCCAAATAGTGCCCGGCGATCATTTCACCATGCTGAAAAAACCGCATGTACAAATTCTCGCTGCGCAATTGAAAGAAGGGCTTGAACAAGCTTTGGTGGTTAATTAAAAAAAAAGATCGTACTCTACCCCAAAAGGTCGTGGTGAAAATTTCAAGAGCTTTGTGTAGTCGGAACGAAATTTTTTCGACCCTCTTTGGGGTACTACCTTATTTTGAATCGTGAATTGGCTTTCCAACTAATCGGAGAAAATATTACCCATGCCACTCAAATTCACTCTTCGAGAAATGACCCAGGCCGATAGTCAGGCTCTAGCTAATTTATTTGTGAACAGTCCCGATACGGGGGAAATTAGGTTTGCTTACCACTATCACATAGATATTTATCAAGCTTTTCGGTTGGCTTTTCCAGATACAATCGGCGTAGTGGCAGAAGTCCCCGGCTTTGATGGTATAGTTGGGAGTGCTGTCATTCATTTTGGACAATGTCATTTTGAGGCGCAGTTGCGTCCATTTGCTATGCTGAGTTTGTTAAGGGTTCATCCTGATTATCGTCGTCAAGGGGTTGCCGCTAGTCTAGCTCGGTGGCGAGTGGACTATATCCAGCTGCGATTGGGGGAGGAAGGGATTATTATGGCTAATATCCAAAAGGGTAATACCGGGTCACAAAAAACCTGCCGAAAATGGTGTAATCAATATATTGACCGTTTAGTCATTATTCCCGCCAAAATGTTGCCAAAACCACCTTCTCCCATATCATATCTATCTGTGCGCCTGGCAAAACCATCAGAACTGGAAGAAATTGGAGAGAAGTTGAACCAGTTTTATCAAGCTTACAATTTATACGAACCGCAAACGGGTGAACATTTAGGGCAATGGCTTGAGGAAACCCCTTTTGACACCCCCTTTCGTCATTACATTATTGTTACAAACAAAGCGAACGATATACTGGCAGGATTGGCTGTGGTTGAAAATTATCGAATACGGTCTCTTAATGTATGCCATATACCATTTTTTATGGATATGTTCAACAAAGTGGTAAATTTAATACCAGCCAATGGTATTCTACACGAGTTATTGATAGAAAAAATGTGGTATGCCCCAGGTCAATTAAAGGCTGCTCAATATTTATGGGATTCAATTCGGTGGGATTGGCGAGAACCGGCCAACCTTGTTAATATTTGTATTGATTTCAAAAGTCCTTTGGTTGATATATTTCAACTGCGCCCTTGGATGATTAAATATGAAGGGTCGATCGCTATCAGTGGCTCTGTTGCTATATCTACCGAGCGCTTGATCTGTCCAATAATTTGAAACAACGTTATTGATAGTCCCTACAATCCAATGCTTGTTTTAAAAATCATTGACTTAGGAATGTAGCTAGAAATTAATGACTTACGCAATAGTCGTGATGAGCTATGTTATTATTTAACTCATTGATATTAAAGCGCTGCGAGCTAGGGAGGGGAGGCCAGTAGTCTCTGTCCGTTTAGCACTTTTTCATTCGTTCCAGCCGTGGTGAAGTCATGGGGAAGCGATTCTATCCCAAGATCAGTCCGCGTTTACTACCAGCCAGAGCCATACATCCGTGGCACAATGGGCAAAGACACAATGTTTATTACCGCCCATTGTGTATATCGAAGCCCCGTGACACTAAGTTATAACTAGCGTTATTAGTCTGTGATCAAATTGAATATAGGAATGTCATAATGACTTCAAACAAAACGATTAAAAATTATCCCCTGTCATCCACGCAAAAAGAAATTTGGTTTGACCAAATTTTGCACCCTGAGCTACCGCTGTACAATATTGGTGGCTATCTACGGATAGATGGTACTATTGATCAGGCTCTTTTTGAAAAGGCACTCAATCAAGTTATTAAGGAAAACGACGCACTCCGCATCCGTCTTCACGAAGGGAAAAGTTTGCCCACTCAAACGTTTGCGGAAAATATTTGCCTCAAATTGGACTTTTATGAGTTCGAAGATAAGGAAAATGCCCATGAATTGGCACTTGCTTGGATGAAGCAAGCCTTTGCCAAACCGTTTCAAATCTACGACAATCCTTTGTTTCAATTTGCATTATTCAAAATCGCAACCAATCGTTATTATTCATTTCAAAAGTATCATCATCTCATTGTAGATGGTTGGGCGATTTCTCTTGTGGTTCAGCGTGTTTCAGCGGCTTATAATGCACTGGCAAGCGGACAATTTTGTGAACAAAAATATTACACTTACCAATATTTTATTCAAAACGATCAAGTCTATCTTGACTCGGAAAGATTTACCAAAGCCAAACACTATTGGCTGGAGAAATACCATGAAATACCGGAGCCTCTCATGGTGCGCCGCTATGCCGCCCAATTTGCGGACAAAACCATCCCAAGCCAACGGTCAATTTTGCACATCAAACGTTCTTTTTATAATCAACTTATTGAGTTTGCTAAAGAAAATAAGGCATCCACTTTCCAGATCATTTTGGGCGCACTGTATTGCTATTTTCTCAGAACCGGCAATAGGGATGACTTGTCTATTGGATTACACACACTGAATCGGAATAACGCTGCTTTTAAGCAGACGGTGGGCATGTTTATGAATCTGATTCCCGTTTGGTTTCGGTTTAGTACGGAATTGAGTTTTGTTGAGCTGATTCAGGCCATTCGTATGGTTTTACAAAGGGACTATCGAAATCAGCGCTTGCCTCTCAGTGAAATCTATCGAGGTGTGGGATTTTCCAATGTGGGATTTCCCAATAAAAACCGCCAACCACTTTTTGACCTGGTGCTGTCTTACGAAAAACATGATTATGAAGTTCATTTTAATGGTAGTCCCGCTGAGGCGATATCGTTTGCTCATGGTTTTGAGCAAAACGTCTTGGCTGTTTTTATCCGTGAATTCCATGATGAACAAGATGTTCGGGTGGATTTTGATTATAGTCTTGGGGCTTTTCACGAAGATGAAATTGAACTTGTCAAGGCGCGTTTTAAATTTTTGTTAGGTGAAATTCTTCGTTGGCCTTCGGTGCCTATTCGGGAATTACAGCTCATGCCCGATGCAGAGCTAAAGAAAATATTGATTGAATTTAACGAGACTACCGTAGATTATCCGCGTGATAAGACGTTGGTTGATTTATTTGAAGAACAGGTTGCCAAAACACCAGAAAACGTCGCCGTGGTATTTGAAAAGCAACAACTAAGCTATCAACAACTCAACGCCAAAGCCAATCAGCTAGCACATTATCTAATGACTTTGGGTGTTAAGGCTGAAACCTTAGTGGGTATTTGTGTCGAGCGTTCTTTAGAGATGGTCATTGGTTTGTTGGGTATTCTCAAAGCTGGCTGCGCTTATGTGCCGCTCTCACCTGATTATCCCGAGGAACGCTTGCAGTTCATATTGGAAGATTCTGAAGTCAAGGTGTTGTTAAGCCAAAGTCATTTACTGGAAAGGTTGTCATTCTCGACAGCGAAGGTGGTTGATTTGGAGAAGTGGGAAAAATTTGCGGGTTATTCTGGGGAAAATCAGGTTAGACTTCGTTGTCCTGAAAATTTGGCTTATGTGATTTATACGTCGGGTTCGACTGGAAAACCGAAGGGAGTGATAATTACCCACGACAATGTGAACAATGCTTATCACGCTTGGTCTATTGCCTATCAATTGCAAGACATCCACAGTCACTTGCAAATGGCAAACTATGCTTTTGATGTGTTTACGGGTGATTGGGTAAGAGCCTTGTGCAGTGGGAGCAGATTAGTGCTATGTCCAAGTGAATTACTGATCAATCCAGCTAGATTATATAAGCTGATGGTTGAAGAACAGATTGAATGTGCAGAATTTATACCTTTTGTGATTCGCCAACTGCTAGAATACTTGAACAATACCAACCAATCGCTTCAGTTCCTAAAATGTTGTATCGTCGGTTCCGATACGTGGTATATGAAGGAATATGAAGAACTCCTAGCACGATGCAGTACTTTCACCAAGGTAATTAACTCTTATGGTGTAACCGAAGCCACTATTGACAGCATTTATTTTGAAAATACGGCAGCAGTTAAGCTATCGCCAAACGTGCCGATTGGTAAACCCTTTTCTAACACCCAAATCTACATTTTAAATGCGAACCACACCCCAACCCCACTAGGCATCCCAGGCGAACTCTGCATTGCCGGTGCTGGATTAGCCAGAGGCTACCTCAATCGCCCCGAACTCACCGCCGAAAAATTCATCGAAATCGAAGTCTTTGGCAAACCCCAACGTCTTTACAAAACCGGAGACTTAGCCCGTTGGCTCCCCGATGGCAACCTCGAATACTTAGGTCGTCTTGATCATCAAGTCTCCCTTCGAGGCTTCCGCATAGAGCTTTCAGAAATTGAAGTCACCTTGAGCCAACATGAAGCCGTTAAAGAAGCCGTCGTGGTGCTTTATAATCAATCCGACAATCCCCGTTTAGTCGCTTATGTCACCTTAGTAATAAAGACTGACGAAGTGTCTGGAATTCTGCGTACTTGGCTCAAAACCCGTTTGCCAGAATACATGTTGCCCGCCAGCTTCACGGTGTTAGACAAACTACCCTTAACGCCCAATGGTAAGATTGACAGGAAAGCACTGCCAGCACCTGATGCCCTTTCAACCAACAAACATTACCAAGCCCCGCGTGACACAGTTGAACTCCAGTTAGCACAAATCTGGGAAAACGTGTTAGAAGTACATCCTATCGGCATCAACGATAATTTCTTTGAACTCGGTGGACATTCCTTATTAGCCATCCGTTTGATGGTTCAAATAGAACAACAATTCAACAAACATCTACCCTTAGCAACCCTTTTCCAAGGTGCAACCATAGAACAACTTGCCAATCAACTTCGTTTGCAAACGGATAGCCAAACTTGGTCATCTTTAGTTGCTATCCAGCCAAATGGCACCAAACCACCCTTTTTCTGTGTGCCAGGCATAGGTGGCAATGTCCTCTATTTCTATGAATTAGCGCATCATTTGGGCCCCGAACAACCTGTTTACGGACTACAAGCTGTGGGACTTTCTGGAAAATCAGTACCGTTCACCCGTATTGAAGACATGGCAGCTCATTACTTCAAAGAATTACAAACGATACAACCACAAGAGCCTTATTTACTAGGTGGTCATTCCTTCGGGGGGTTGGTGGCTTTTGAAATGTCCTTGCAATTACAAAACCAAGGACATGAAGTTGCTTTTCTCGGTATTTTTGATATGTTTGCCCCTCCATTTACCGCCCAAGGTATTAAATGGGATGAGACTCAATGGTTGCATAAAGTGGCTCTGTTTATAGAGCGCGAGTTAGGCCAAAAATTGGAGTTCGATTATGATATACTCCAATCTCTTGATGCGGACGCACAATTGGATTATCTGAATAAGCAATTAAAACAAGCGGGTTGTTTACCACCTAACGCTCCAAAAACGCAGTTACGTGGTTTAGTCAATGTTTTCAAGGCAAATAGCCAAATACATTATGCACCCAGTGAAATCACCAAAACGCCGATAACATTTTTCAAAGCTAAAGAAGCAAGAAGTGATGTTTTTGAGAACGAACCAACTTTGGGCTGGCAGAAATTTTCTGAAAGTGGCGTTTCTGTCCAAATAGTGCCCGGCGATCATTTCACCATGCTGAAAAAACCGCATGTACAAATTCTCGCTGCGCAATTGAAAGAAGCACTTGAACAAACGGAGTACAAACTTTAGTGGAGTACAAACTTTAGTTTGTGCTTATGCCAAGCTAAAGCTTGGACTCCAAATGAACTATTGAATTGAAAAGACATACTAATTTATGAAAATACTCAACTATCTGGAAGAATATGACGCGCCAACCGCTCAGATTGGGTTTATGACTGCCTTATCAGGCTTGGCTAATGCGGCAATATTAGCTATCATCAATTCTGCGGCTGAATTGATT
>Ga0164315_10002521_pt1 | contig 14027 bp, 34 predicted proteins | sample GuaBasSedimGuay6_FD_113737 | JGI IMG/M metagenome (GOLD analysis project Ga0164315, IMG submission 113737) | Subseafloor sediment microbial communities from Guaymas Basin, Gulf of California, Mexico - Guay6, Core 4569-2, 0-3 cm | ecosystem: Environmental > Aquatic > Marine > Hydrothermal vents... | reverse complement strand
TGATTTAATATATTTCAGGATAATTCTCAGTATCTCCATGTTTTAATGTTCTAACGTTATTTTTAGTAACGTAATAATTCCATGCTTTGATTAAAAGAATGAACTTAGATTTTATGGTCATTTCCTTTGTGGTAAATGCTTGTTTAATCAACATTTCTCTTAATATTCTTGTACTTGAATATTGGTCAGGTATAATGCCAACTAATTCCTTAAAAAACGAAAGCACGATTCTTTTCTCATGAGCCTTCTCAAAAATTAAATATGCGGAAAACCCTAAAATTAATGTAGTTGAGTATAGTCTTAGTTTACTATAAATTTGTACTGTGGTCTTCCCTAATTCATCCCATTCATCTTCTTTCAAATGATATTCTTCAAGAAAATCTTTTTTCGTTAAAAAAAGATCTTTTGCTCTTGACCTATTTGCGAACTCTAAAGTTCCATTTTTAAATGTAAGATATTTACTAATACCTGATGATAATACCGCAGCATTTTGAATGCCCTCAATACTAAATATGTCCGTTCCTGTTCTTGCTCCCCCCGAATCATATACTGGGAAAGTATCATCAGCTACATCAAAAACCATAAAAAATTTAATGTTTTTATTACTTTGGATAACAGCTTTCATTCTATGTTGACCATCAAGCAAATCACCATTTACACTAATGGAAATACCTTGTCCTGTAAGTTCCCATAAATTTCTTGTCATTTGATCGGCATAAAAATCAACCATTTTTTTTCTTAATGGTCTGTTATTTTTGTTCCTTTCAATATATTTTCTAGCCTTATCAGGCGTTACTAACATTACTTCACCTCTCATCTTTTAAAATTTTAATTAATAAATTTATTTAAATAATCATTATATTCATCAGAATTTCAACTATATTTTTTATTTAGTTGGACATTGTACTTATATTATACGATTTTAATTTGAAATTGTTATATTTCTTTTATTTTTATCTTGGTAGATAATATAACAACTCAAATATATCCCAAATAGTTATTTCTTCTTGTTTTATTATTCTCTCCTTTCCAAAAGAAAAGAAAAATCCCCCCTCAACATATGATATGGTTGCTGTGATTGAGTTTTCATTCTTCTTCATTTCTTCAACTCTTATACAACAATAATCATAAGTTGAATACCTCTCTTTAATTATTTCTTTAATTATTTTCTCCATTTTAATTGTACTTATAGATATAATTTAATCAAGTTCATATCTTTGGACATTGTTCTCTATGACTTGATTACATTGTATTAATCCACATAATTCAGCAATGGAACGTTCAATAGGTAATTCTTCTGTCCTATTAATTCCCTTATAAAACGCAGCATTAAATATATTCCGCATTTGTAAATTAGTTCCTGATTTATCATCGACTATTTTTAAATGAAGCTCCAATAATCTATAGAACATTATATTTAAATAATCAGAGTAACTATTATCTTCATCAGGATTCCACCCATACAATTTAGTGAACAATGGTTTTAATGTTTCAACCCAACTTCCCCTATATGGATATTCTTTTTGATAATGCCCTTTACAAAGTTTTATCCATTGTTTGTCTGTTTCTTCTAAATGTATCATTGGATATTATTATTTAGATATTCTATTTATATTATGTTTACCCATATTTATACCACCCAATCCCAAAATTCGATTTAAATGAGTAGTCTTTTTTGTTTTCACATCATCATAGCCAACAACACGTCTATCTACATTAAAACCACGATTTCCATTAATAGGTATCCATTCACATTCAACCATATCTCTAAAGGCTAATCGAGCAATAGTTATTTTTTCCATCTCATTTATTTTTAATAAGATTACAAATATAATAAAAATTAATTAATTATATTAATCATCCAAATATTTAAACAATTCAGAATGTATTTCCCTTGCTTGTTCTTCTGAAATTCTTTTACAAAACTCATTCAAGTAAGAATTTGATACGGCAGTACTTCCAACAGGTGAGTTGTCAGTATAAAATATTGCACCAATAGCATCAGAAACAACTTCACTACCACTAATTCTCCTTGTATCATCAATTATAGCAACAACATTATGTTTATGATTACCAAGTTTTTTTCTTGTTCCTTTATTTTTTTCCTTTCTATCAGGATATTCCAAGTAAAATTTAATTCCGTTCATAATATTTTTATTTTTTTAGTATTATTTTTAATTAATAATTGCAGATTCAAAATAAATTTTAGGATCACCAGTAACATTATAAATGAACTGTCCACATCTTACTAATAATGCCCCTCTACCATAATATCTTTCTTTCATTTCTTTAGTGCTTCCACTTTTATGAAAGTTAGGGAAACCCTTTACTAAACTTTGATACCTACTTGATAGATATTTTACTCTTACCCTTTTAGCGTTATCACCATAAGGATTAATTTTTAAATTTCTCATAATTCTTATTTTTTTATTGTATAATATACAGCTTCTTCATTAATTGAATATTTTCCCTTTAATCTCACTACAAATTTTTTTGTTGTATGATTAAAAACAACCATATAACGTTTTTCTTTCGTTTCCGCTTTTTCAATTGCATTTATTATTGCCGATGATTGCGTATCAAATCTTAACCCTTTCATAATTATTATTTCTTTAGTTATACTTATTATACGAATCTTATTTCAAATTGTTACATTGTAATAATAAATTTGGTTCGTACATTGAAAACATATAACTTTGTAAAAGATATATATAAAACCTCTGTACATTGTTTCGTACAAAGGTTCTTAATTTAGAATGTTTAGTCCCACCTATTTATAAATTCGTAAGCATCCCATCCTTCGACAATACCTTTATAATGACTAACACCTATTTTAAATTTAGGTTCGGGAAACTTTTCCATAAAGACTTTCACCATTTGTTTTGCTTCATCAAGATTATCTAATGATCTTTTTGCTGTGGCAAAATAATGATGATATTGTCTATCTTTACCCATTTTTGCTATATTAATTTCGTAATACATAATTTTTGTTTTTTAGTTAATATAAATCTTCACTATATAAGTTATCCTTACCGTAATTCAATTTAATGATTTGTCCACAAGCCAATGCAATTTTTGCTCCTTCAATCCTATCAACAAATCTATTGGTATTGGTTAAAAACCCTTGTATTTCTTCACCAACTTCACATTGTCTTTTTCCTGTCATTACTACCATTTGATGCAAACAATGAACGTGTCTATGTCCACAAAACACAATACCCTTATCTACATTCATAGGTTTAAAAACTGGTGTTGGCAATTCTTTATACCAAATTGCACTACATATGATTGTTTCCTGTTCTATTTTCATTTAAACTCTGCTTTTATTTTTTCAAGAAGTTCTTCATCCTCATTAGCACTTGTAAATTTTTTATTATATTCATGTGAATGGAATGATTTGCATCTGTAATTCCTTATTTCCGAACTTGTGTTAATTGTAGCATATCTAAAGGACACCATATCAGGATTGTCTTTATACATGACACCACTAACAAAAATATACCTGTCTTTAGTGATAATTAGATTCTTACTTGAATCTCTAAACGTTTTAGATTCCTGACTTAATACACCAAACACACTATCAGTATCTTCTGATGTTTTAAATTCATATTCAGGAAATAATTTCTCTAATTCCTTTTTTAATTTAATAGTTTCCATCTTTTTATATTTTATTTAGTTATACTTATTATACGAATCTTATTTCAAATTGTTACAATCTTTGTTCAATAAAAAAACCTGCTCATTGTAACTGAACAAGTTAAAATATTGAACATTGTACCTACCTTACATATTCATCAATTCTTTCAATCTCTCTATCAATAACATCACTCAATTGATCGAAATACAGTTCTTTAAAGACCTTTTTAATTCTTCCATGTGTTGTTGTTAAATAAACATCAAACAAGTCTAAAAATCCAAGAAAAATATATACATGGCCTTTATGATGATGACCGTTAACTTTCATTCTGAACAATGTATTCTCTTTATTCTTTGTAAAAGCATGTGCGCCCCATGATAAAAAGATTGGTTTATTCATCATTAAAATTTGTGTTAAATCAGGTAGATGCATTTCTCTACAAGCCGCTTTTTCAATGTTAATCTGTTCTCCCACTTCATTCATAATATTTTGTATTAGTTAAACAATACATATTATACGAATCTTATTTCAAATTGTTACATCATTATACAAAAAAAACCCTACATTTAATATGCAGGGTTTTTTAATGAACATCAATTTAAAACTTAAAAATATGGTACTTATTATACGACATAAAATCTAAAATGTTACAACAATTCTCTAATTTCTTTTACCGTTTCTTCATCAAGATGATCTAATATGCCGTTCTCATTAATATCACTTCCATAAAATCCCCAACATGAATCAATATCCTCTCCTTCACTATCTGATAATTGAAAACCATAAACATCACCACTAACATATTGATTTAAGGTTTCAATTTCCCCTTCAATATGAATAAAACCTTGTAATCTGAATACATTAGTTACGTTCTTAATACTATAATTTGCTCTTAAATCTTGCTTAGTTATAATTGCGAACCCCAATACCCCTGAATCCCATTGACATGAAAATGGCTCTGTAGATATAGTTAAACCACTATGAGAATAACCATATATTTTTTGAATACAAGCAATATCATATTTTTTATGTAATGCTGCTTCTAAATCACCCCATCCAACATAATCATCAGAATTAACATCATGCTTGTCTCCTAAATGAGAATGTTCACCAAAGAAAATCATTTTAGCTAAATTATCCCATTCTCTTGGACTATTGTTATTATATTCATCTTGAATAATTTTTAATGTTTTTCCGCTTTTTAATTCATATACATTTTCCATCTTATTATATTTTTTTAGTTAAACAATACTTATTATACGAATTTAAACTAAGAATGTTACAATAATACATAAAAAAAGATGGAATATAAATCCCATCTTAATTCAAGATAAACTAAAATATAAATATTACTCAACTAAATCAAATATCAATTCCTTACAATTTCTTGGCTTAGATTTTTGGATTATTACCCTGTTTCTTGCCCACTTACCAACTAAATCAGAACTACCTCTATAATCTCCACCACCTCTGCCATTTCCTTCACAAGTCAATAAAGGTAAAGGGTGTATTCTCCATTCCCAACCTTCATATAGTTCTGTAACAGGAACTTTTTTAAGATCAACAAATTCTTTGGTGTCTAAGTTTTTTAAATACCTTAAACTATTATCTTTTTTTTCCGTAGAAGGTTTAATTTTCTTTCCTTCTTCATCAACAATACCATAAATATTGTTTTTTGAATCAGGTTCATTATCCGCATAATCACCTGCCCAAAGGATTGAATCACCATACCATTTTCCACCTCTTTTAAGTAAATGTTCAACGGCATTAATAAAATTATTATCCAACCACGAATGTTCCATTAGCTTTAACCCATTCTTATAATCATGTGAATAAAGAAATTCTTTTTTTTCTAAACTTACTGGCTTATAATACTGTCCCATAATTTATAAATTTTTAATTAAGTAATACCTATTATACGAATTTAAAATAAGAATGTTACAATAATACATAAAAAAAGATGGAATATAAATCCCATCTTAATCACATATAAACATTATTCAACTATCAATTAATACATACTGCATTCTTTTTTGTTGAAGAATTATCAAAATCATTACCATTATGACATCCCATTGAAGGTGAAAATAAAACATTTTTAAAAGCATTACCTTCATCATCTATCGAAAAAACAACTTTCATTTTTAAAGACTTAGGGTTTTCTTTTGCAAGGTGATTCAAATTTTCTAAATATTCTTTTAATATCATAACATAAATTTTTAATTAAACAATACCTATTATACGAATTTAAAATAAGAATGTTACAATTCATATAATAAAAAAATCCTGTATATTGTTTTATTTATACAGGATTTGCAATTTGCGAATTAAGGATTTAAACTAAGAATGTCAGTATAAACACATTCATAATAATACATATTTGAAGTAATGGATATTAAAACAAAACTAATTTTAATATCTTCATCATAAGGACTTAATACTATCAATTCTTCTCCAATAACATTGTTGCCATATTTAAACATTTCAAAATCACTCATTTGTTCATATTTTGAAATATCCTCAAAACTATATTTAAATCCCTTTTCAATTATCATCATCTCATTTTCTTTTTCAAAATTTTCCATTTTATTTCTTTTTTAGTTAAACAATAATTAAATAAATAAAACAAGTTCATGTAAATATGCTACCCCTCTTCTTCTCGGCAGACGCTTTATTGTGACAAATAAGTTTTTTTAGTTTTAGTTGATTTGCCCTTTATTTAGAGACTCTTAATCCCCATATCTATCAATGAACTTGTTATGCTTATTATACGTTTTTAAATTAAAAAGGTTACAATATCTATAAATTTATTTCTTATGATTTTATATGTTTTTAATAAAAAAAATATTATCTTTGTTTTATAAATTTTCTTCCATTAAAACGAAAAAAATAATTAAATATTGCAAAGAGTTGAAAGACATATCATAAAAAATAATGATTATAAAGAACTTGCTATAAAAAGCAAAGAACTTTATAACCAATCTTTATATTATTTAAGACAAATGTTATTTGGAAATATAGAGTGGTGTGAAGAATATGGAATGACTAAATTATTTGCAGAATTTGATGAACCTTGTTACAGGGCATTACCTATTCAAACATCTCAACAAATAATTAAACTATTATTTAAAAATTGGAAAAGTTGGTTAAGTTCATTAAAAGATTATAAGAAAAATTCAAACAAATATAAAGGTAGACCAAGAATACCTAGATATAAAAAAGAATTGTTTATTGTTATTTTCACCAATCAACAAATTAAATTAAAAGATAGGTTCATTCATTTCCCTAAGAAACTTAATTTAGAGCCAATAAAAACTAAAGTAAATAATGTCGCACAAGTTAGAATATTACCAAGAAATAATCATTTTATTTTAGAAATAGTTTATAATATGCTTGATGTTGAACCTTTAAAAGATAATGGTAATTATTTAGGGATTGATATAGGTTTAAATAATTTGGCTACTTGTGGTTCTAATGTAATAAATTCATTTATAATTAATGGTAGACCTTTAAAATCAATTAACCAATATTATAATAAACATAAGGCTAAATTTCAATCTGAATTAGAAATAAAACAAAAAAGAAAATCATCTAAAAGAATAAAAATTTTATCTTTTAAGAGAAATAATAAAATTCAAGATTATTTACATAAATCAAGTAGAATAATTATCAATAGATGTAAAAAAAATAATATTAATACAATAATAATAGGAAACAATAAATTATGGAAAACAAACATTAATATCGGTAAACGTAATAATCAAAACTTTGTTTCAATACCATTTGACACCTTAATAGAACAAATTAAGTATAAAGCTGAAGAAATTGGAATAAATATTAAAATTACCGAAGAAAGCTACACAAGTAAGTGTTCAGCATTAGATTTAGAACCAATTAAAAAACATAAAAAATATTTAGGTAAACGTGTTAAGAGGGGTTTATTTAAAACATCTAAAGGATTACATCTTAATGCTGATATGAATGGTAGTTTGAATATAATAAGAAAAGAAGTTTGTGATGCTGATTTTTTCAGCCAGCAAATAGAGGGTTTAGTGCTAAACCCAATTAAAATTAATATATTTTAATAAAATTTCATCAAATAAAGCATGAAGGATTCTAAATTAAAAACTTTCTTCTAAATATTCTATGCACTCAAAATCTCCACCATCTACTTTATCCCAAAATCTTGAGCAATTTCCTATTGTTCCCTTTGTACCATCTTCTAATACTTCTCTACTTGGAATGATTGTTCCATAATAATCGGAAGTTTTGTGGTCAGGTAAGAAACAAACACCTGAATCTAATAAACTCATAGCAAATCTCCCTGCTGAACCTTCAAATTTCCATATCGAACCATCATTGATTCTTTTTTGGGTATCAGCCACATTGTATGTTTCTTGTAAATTTTCTATTTCTTGTAAATTCATAATCATTTATTTAAGTAGTTTTGATTGTCCAATTTCATCAACCCAATCCTCTATTACATAATTCAATGCTTCATTTTTTAAATTATCACGTTCTTCTTCATTGGAAGTAAACCAATCAATATAATTTTCGATAATCATAAATTTGATCTCTTCTGTTTTAGATAATTTACTTATACTAACATTTTCCTTTAAATTTTCCATGATGTTTTTTTATTTAGTTAAACAATACTTATAACTATTATACGAATTTAAACTAAGAATGTTACATTTAAAAATTATTTATCCAATAGTTTCTTATACTCTCCCCATTCATCATATGTAAAATTCTCAAACTTCTTATTATATGTGCAATGCTCACATAAGTTGTTATCTTCAACTAATCTACATTTTGCTAAAAATTCATAATCATCTTCACGATCAACAAAACATTTAGCATCTGAATTTCCACAACTTGTTTCAAAGTCTTTACATTTTATTATTGCCATGTTTTTAAAAGTTATAATTGTTACAACAAACTACAATACTTTTCATATCTTTTTTCAAATTCACGTTCACTATCAAAATCTAATTCCCTATCAGCACCATTTTCAGCCAATTCCATATTAATTTCACTTTCATTTAATTCATACCATTGTTCAAATGTAAGCAAATCAACATGTTTCCAATCATCAAATTCTACTAAATCTTTTTGTTGCGTACCTAAAAAATGTTGATGTCTTGCATATTTTTTGGCACGTTCAAGATTTATGTTTTCATCAGGTTTATTCACCACATCATTATAATAATTAGCATAATGTTCCATAAACCATATTACATCAGTTAGTGTATAATCTTGAAGTAATACATTATTTTGTTTTTTCTTTATATATTCTTTTGGTGTTAACATAATATTATATTTTTACATTTCAAATACAGATACTATTCGAGACGGTTTAATATTTATAAGACACGTCCATTCAAATTCTACTGAATCAATAAGATTTTCTTCTAATCCTGTTAAATCAACCTTTAAAACAATTTCATCATATTCTTCATTGTTATCTTCTTCCCATTCATCAATTCTTTCACCTAACCAATTATATAATGCATTTTTTGTATCATCAATTGTTTTAAATAAATAAACACCTTTAGTATCACCATTTTCACCGTAATCTTGTGGTACTCTTGGTTCAAGACCAATTTTTTTAATTGATTTTAAATTTTCACGTCTTGTTACATGATAACCAAATATTTTATTATTGTTGTTTTCTTTCAATAATTCGCTTTTTAAAGCATCTATATGTTTACGTATTTCTATACTCATAATATTTATCCATAAATTATTTCACCAAAAATAGCATATTGAATAATTTGGTCTGCAAAATCAGCATCAATATCTCCTGCATCTTCAACCTGATTATCTTTTTGAAACATCTTAAAACCCTTTTTAAAATTATCAAGTGTTAAAAAATGTTCTTTTCCGAAATCATCCATTAACATAATATCCTTACCTTTGGATAATATATCGGAAAGATATTCCCCTTCTTTTCTTTCCTGCGGATTCTCAGGCATTGCACCTAAACACCAATAATTAATTCCACCTTCTAAGGCTGTTACCATAATATCATTAATATCTTGCTTTGTTAGTTTCATAATAATAATCTTTTTCAGTTAATTGAACATTGTACCTATTATACGAAGATAAAATAAGAATGTTACAAATATATAAATAAAAAAATCCTTATCATAATAATATAATAAGGATTTAAATATAACAAAATAAAAACTTTATTAATCTTCATCAACATAATGATAACACTCATCAACATATTCATAATATTCCTCCATATCAGGCCATAACTTAAAAGCAAACTCATATGCTTCTTTACTTCCACTTTGCGGATGATATTCTAACATTTCACCATTTTTTGATTTATAACTCCCACAATTAGAACCAATCTCTTCATCTGCATAATCATAAGTAAATTCAACATTAGGAAATTGATTACTCATAGCTTCAATAATCAATGGAACACCACTCCATGCAGTTTCAAATGTAAAAGCATTATCACTCTCTTTATCACATTCAAAACAATTCCATTTTGTTCCCCAATTCTCAATATTCCAATCTTTCCATGTTGGTCTACCTTCCCTTTTACACATCTCATATTCCTTTTCACCTAAATTACCTTGAAAGATATTCTCAGGTTGAGGAATTACTTTATTAAAATCAGGAAATTGAATTAAACCATCATCATCAATAGTGTTATATTTTTCAAACACCTCTTTTACTTCTTCTTTAGTTCCAACTATCTCGATTCTATTTCTTATAAAATTTGCCATATCCCTTAATTTTAAATTTACTTCGTGTTAAACAATACTTATAACTATTATACGAATTTTAAATAAGAATGTTACAATAAATTTATTCATCTATATGTACGTTTATATCAATTAAATTTTCATTATAATCAATAAATTTATTTTCAACTTCATACATTATTCCATCTTTGAAAACATGGTCATTATTATTTAGTTGATGAATTTCTTTTTCACATTCGATTCTTTTATCTAAATCTAAAACATATAAATAATATTTCATAATTTTATAAAGGTTTATTAATAATAACCATTTTAAATTTAGATTCAAACTCAGGATTCTTTTTCCAAAACATTAAGTCATTATCTAAATCCCACCAAAAATCAGTTTCCAAATAATCATCACCATTATTAATATAAAGATCAAAACCAATACGTTCTTTTAAGATCATTTCCCTTTTTGAAAGTTTAGTTAAATAAGTTTTAACTTCACTTTTTTGAAAATCTTTGCAGAATACGGTAACAACCTTATCCATTATTGGAACATCTAAATAAACATAATCATTATAGCCTGATCGTATCTTTTTAAGAGAATCAGGTAACGCTCCCCATTCAAATTCAGAACTGCCCATATAGTCTAAACTGATTATAGAATCAATACCTTTTTTTTCTTCCCTATTCTTAAATTCTGCCCTTTGAATTAAATATGTTTTCATAATGTTTATATTTTAAAAGTCATTAATATTTAAAATCGTTTACCACAATAATGTATTTTTACGTCTTTTGGTGCTGCTATGTAATACGGTGTTGTATCTAAACCCCTATATATTCCACGCTCCAATGCTTTTGTTATAGCTTCATAATCTTTGTTAGTCTCAATATCTAAACTTATTATTAATCTCTTAGTTTCCTTTTCTTTCATAATATAATATATTTTAGTTTAACGTTTTTTTATATTCCCTTACTAAATAACGAATTTCTTTCATAAATTCACCCTTAGTTATATCATTTTTATCACATGTGAAATTATCCCCATAATACTCTTCTCCTTCCCAAGGACACATGCAACAATTAATTTCAATATCTGATTTTTTTATGATATAATCCATAAGTTCATCAAAATTATTTTCTTGACGTTCTCCGAAAATAGTAACTTCTGCACTCCAAGTACTCAATTTCCTATCATTTGAATAATCTATATCTATTTTCATAATAATATCTTTTTTAGTTAATTGAACATTGTACTTATTATACGAATTTAAACTAAGAATGTTACAAATATATATAATAAATAAAACCTATCCAGTAAATTAACACTAAATAGGTTTTGAATAAACACAACTAAACTAAAACATATATCTTTTATGGTTTCATTTCCCAATTATTAAACAACTCATTATCATTTTCGTTATCATAAACTTGAACCGTAGCTGAACCAATAGGTTGATTAAATTCAGAAGTATCATACAAAGTTTCAGTATCTCCTTCAAATAAAGGATGTTCTAATTCAAATTTAACTTCCTTCATCTTATCTTTAATCATATTGATAGCTTCTTCCTTAGTTTCAGCTTCAATCTCAAAGTTATGGCGTTCCCATACTGTTAATTCTACGTCTTGATAAAAGTTAAATGTTTTCATATCTCTTATATTTTAAATTGTTACACTAATATCAATATTTTTCTAAATCAGTTTTAATAATTCTCTTAGCATCCATTCTATCATAAGAATAAGCATCCAATTCATATAATTCTTCAAATTTTAATAGAATGTATCGTGTAAGCATAGAACATTCACACGTTACTTTTGAATGATTACTATGACCTGTAGTATCAGTAATAACTTTTGCTATTCTTACTTTCCTTTTAGTTACAATAAATTCGGGATTAATAAAAACAGTTTCACCATTAAGAACAATATAATCATTCATATTTGTCCCACTATCAATAGCATAATATGTCTTATTACTTCCCCCTACTCCACCACCATACGTTATTAATATTTCAGTAGCAAGTATTATATCCAATGATAAATGTTTTGCAGGTGTAACAGGTAATCCAATCTTTAAAGTTTCCATCTTATTATATTTTAAATTAGTTAAACATTTTAATTAGTTATAAGTATTATACGATTCTTATTTTAAAATGTTACAATTCACCTCTTTCTTTTTTTCCATTATACCACTTAATAAAAGTTCTTACGGCTAAATAAGTTGATTCTATTTTGGAATTAGTTAAAAAACTAAGAATAACTTCCTTATTTTCTTCATCCATATAAAAATCTCTACCTATCTCAACATAATATGTTCCATAATTAGAAATGGCATATCCTTTTGAAATTAAAGTATCATAACCTAATTTCTCAATCCTATCAACTACCTCCATTAACCAATTCCATGAAGAATTAAATTTCAATTCATCTACTTTACAATAATCATCAAATCCAACCTCCCATCTTTCTACATCATCATCTCCCCAACTATCAACCCCTGAATCACTAAGGAAATAAGGATATTCCATAAAATTGGCAATGAGTTTATTATTTTCTTCAACGTTAATTTTATTAATTATATTTTCCACGATAATTTATATTTTAATTAGTTATACTCATTATACGATTCTTATTTAAAAATGTTACAAATAAACATATATAAATAAAAAACCCCCGTAAAATATAAAACCTTACAGGGGATAAATATGCAAAATGTAAAAATAAAGTATATTTTATTTATAATAAATTCCTATGAATAACAAGATACATTAAATAAACAATAAATAATATCTGTAGTCCATTACCTATTAATGGATATACTCTTTTTTTTATTATCTCACTTTCATATAAAAGCCATAATATTATTGTTCCAAACATTAATATAATTCCTGCTGATATTGTTATAATAGCTTCTAACATAATATCTAATTTTTAATTAATACTTTCCTTTTAATATATTTGGATTTATGTGTATGATTATTAAGTTCAATATCCCTTATCTTTTTATAAGTATTAAGTTTCTTATTTGTATCCTTCTTCTTATTTATTAATAACGCTAAACCCCAAATTAAATGTATTATCAATAAAGTTCCTATTTGAAGTATCCACCAAAAATAAAATTCATTATTTATTAAATCACCATGTACCAAATAAGTAATAAACATCATACCTAAATAACTCATCGTAAACACAGTTTTTTCTTTTTTCATCTTCTAAGTTTATATAGTTATAAAACCCATTTTAAAGTATCAATTTTTGTTTTTATCCTTACTAATGAATATACACTTTCTTGCCATTCTTTTGGATTATCACCAAAAATAAAATTATCAATATTCTCCTTCTTTATAGAATACATAATTTCTAAATCATTTATTGTGCTTAAAATTTCTTTTTTAGTTTTCATTTCTTTTTTTTACCTTATAACTATATAAAGAGAATATGTTATTATCAATATATTAATCCATGCCATAATACCTAATGCAATTTCAAACCACCTATCAAAGATAGTATATGTTTTAAACAAAAATAAATGTTCTATTGCCCTAATAATTCTTTTCATTATCATAGTTTTTAATTAAAAATGATTATAGTGTTAATTTTAGATTAGTAGCAATAAACAATATTTTCATCGAATTATTACTATAAAGATTATATTTTATTTTCCTTTTTCTATATCT
>Ga0164315_10002520_pt1 | contig 14028 bp, 9 predicted proteins | sample GuaBasSedimGuay6_FD_113737 | JGI IMG/M metagenome (GOLD analysis project Ga0164315, IMG submission 113737) | Subseafloor sediment microbial communities from Guaymas Basin, Gulf of California, Mexico - Guay6, Core 4569-2, 0-3 cm | ecosystem: Environmental > Aquatic > Marine > Hydrothermal vents >... | reverse complement strand
GCCTGCTTGAGTGCCAGTGCCAGCGAGCTGCCAATCATTCCCACACCAATAATGGCAAGCCGTTCAATCATAACAATTCATCCAGTTTTTCCATTAGTACAAGCTGCTGCTGTTCGGTTCCAATAGTAATACGCAAATACCCGGGTAAATTATAATTCCCAACAGGCCGCACAATAACGCCCCGCTGCAACAGGCCCTGATATATTTCATCACTTCGCTCACCAAAATTGGCCGTTAGAAAATTAGCCACCGACGGGATGTAGGGTATGTTTCTGGAATCGAAGAAATCCATCAATTGGCGCAGGCCAATTTTGTTATTGTCTATACTCGCCTTTACAAATTCTTCGTCGCCAAGGCTGGCGGCGGCAGCGGCTAGCCCTAGACTATTGGCATTAAAAGGCTGGCGTACTCGATTTAACAAATCACTGACTTCTGCACTGGATATCGCATAGCCCACGCGCAAACCGGCGAGACCATAGATCTTCGAGAAGGTGCGGGTGACTATCAGATTCGGGTACTCTGCAAGCCATTGCAGGGTATCGGGATAATCATCTTCGTCGACATATTCGAAATAGGCCTCATCGACGATTACGGCAATGTGATCTGGTACCCGATCGATAAATTCTTTTAACTCGGCCCGGCCTAACCAGGTGCCGGTGGGATTGTTAGGATTAGCAATAAAGATAACCCGGGTGTTTTCACCGATCAGGTTGAACACCTCGTTCAAATCGTGTCCGTAGGGCTGGTCGGCATCTGATCGCAGGGGCTTTGCAACACGTGCTGTTGCACCGCAGGCCTGGACAATCAACGCATACACCAGAAAAGCGTGTTGCGAGTAGATCGCCTCTGCGCTACTGTCCAGAAAGCTGCGTGCGAGCAGGTCCAGTACATCGTTAGAACCATTACCAATAGTAATTTGTGAGGTATCGACACCCAGCTTTTGCGCCAGCCCTCGCTTCAGATAAAAAGCGTTCGCGTCAGGATAAAGTTCGATGTTTCGACTGGCGATCGCAATCGCCTGTTTGGCCCGCTCTGAACATCCAAGCGGGTTTTCATTAGAGGCGAGTTTAATCGCATTCGCTATGCCCAGTTCGCGCTCGAGTTCTTCCACCGGCTTACCCGGGGTATAGGGCTGCAACTGTTTCACCTGCGCAAGCGCGGAATCTATTACCGACATCTTCGAATCTCTATAGAGAGGCCTTTGGATAAGACCCCAGTACCTTGAACAATGCGGCCTGTTGTTTTAATTCCTGCAAGGCATGTTTGACATTATCCGACTGCTGATGGCCGTCAATATCGATAAAGAATACGTACTCCCATTTTCGATCGGGTGCCGGTCGCGACTCGATTTTATTCATGCTGATATTGTTGTTCGCCAGCGGCTGCAGCAATCCCAGCAAGGCACCCGGATTGTTTTTGGTTGATATCAGCAGCGACGTTTTATCGTCACCGCTGGGATCGACATCCTGATTGCCAATGATTACGAAACGGGTGGTATTGTCCGATACATCTTCGATACTTTCGAAGCAGATTTTCAAGTCGAAGATTTCTACCGCTGGAAGGCCGCATATTGCAGCGGCACTCTCATCACGACTAGCAATTCGCGCGGCCTCGGCATTACTGCTAACCGGTATACGCTCGATCGACGGTAAGTTTTGATCGAGCCAGTGACGGCATTGCGCAAAAGACTGCTGATGCGAGTAAATATGCTTAATCCGGGAAACATCCTGTGACTGATTGACCAGATGGTGATGAATCCGAATCTCTACTTCACCGCTAACCTTGAGATTAGAATCGATGAACATGTCGAGGGTATGACTGATCACCCCTTCGGTTGAATTTTCCACCGGTACCAGACCGTAATCGGCATACCCCGATTCGACTGAACTAAAAACCTCGGGAATGCTGCTCATCGGAATAGTCGAAACCGAATGACCGAAATGCTTGAGCGCCGCACTCTGGGTAAAGGTGCCCTCCGGTCCCAGATAGGCAATCTTTAATGGTTGTTCGAGAGCAAGACAGGCAGACATGACTTCACGCACCAGGCGCCCTACTTCGTCGTCGCTTAGCGGCCCCCGGTTACTGGATTTGATGCGCTGAATTACCTGTGCTTCTCTATCCGGTCTGAAAAAATTGATCGCATCGTCCGGTTTTTCTGTATCGTTGCGCTTCACTTCGGCGACCGCAACCGCGCAGGCTGCGCGTTGATTAAACAAATCGAGCAGCTTATCGTCGATTTCATCGATCTGGGTGCGTAAATCTTGAAGTTTTTCTTCACTCATGGGCAATTGACACGGGATTCGGCTAACTTTCAGATGAATCGTCATCCCCGGTTTCGTCGCCAATGACGGTAGCGGCTACCGGTTCGATCTGGACCAGTTGCTCGTTTTCGCCGAGACGAATCAGGGTGACACCCTGCGTATTTCGGGCCAGCACGGAGATATCCTGAATCGGGGTTCTTACCAGGGTGCCGGCATTACTGATTAGCATCACCTCTTCATCGTCCACGGTTTTAATCGCACCGATGACCCTGCCGTTACGATTCGAAGTCTTAATTGAAATGACACCCTGGCCACCACGTCCCTGGGTTGAAAAGTCGGATACACGGGTCCTCTTGCCAAATCCATTCTCGGTAGCAAACAGAATTTCGCCCTCGTTGGACTGTACCGCGATAAGCGAAATTACTTCATCGTCAGGCTTAATCTTGATACCTCTTACCCCTGCTGCGGTACGACCCATCGCACGCACATTTTTTTCGGCAATTCGAATACCCTTACCCGCACTGGTAAACAACATCAGGTCAGCCGTATCGTCTGTGAGCTGTACACCGATCAGGCTGTCCTCGTCTCGCAAATCCAGAGCAATAATACCGTTTGCACGGGGACGCGAAAAGCTCGATAGCGGTGTGCGCTTTACTTTGCCGCTCGCGGTAGCGAAAAAGATGTACTGGTCTTCAGGGTACTCACGCACCGGCAGGATGGCGGTAATACGCTCGTTTTCTTCGAGCGGCAGTAAATTTACCATCGGACGGCCGCGTGCGGTCCGACTACCTATCGGAAGTTGATAAACCTTTTGCCAGTAAACCTTTCCGCGCGTCGAGAAACACAACAAGGTGTCATGCGTCGAGGCAACAAACATTTGCTCGACAAAATCTTCGTCCTTGACCTTTGTCGCGGCCTTGCCGCGTCCGCCGCGCCGCTGTGCCGAGTATGACTCCAGCGGTTGCGCCTTGGCATAGCCGAGATGAGATATCGTCACTACAACATCTTCTTCGCTGATTAAATCCTCGACGGTCAAGTCGGAGTGATCGATAATAATTTCGGTACGGCGAGGCTCGGAAAACTGCTCCCTGATCGCTTCCAGTTCAAGCCGGATTACCTGCATCAATCGCTCATCCCGATGCAGGATATCGAGCAGGTCTTCGATCTTGTCGAGTATTTCACGATACTCACTGAGTATTTTGTCCTGCTCGAGTCCGGTTAACCTGTGCAGTCTTAAATCCAGTATGGCCTGAGCCTGTTTTTCAGTTAAGCGGTAGACATCATTACGTAAACCACAGTCGTCGGGGGTATCTTCCGGCCGTGAGGATTCGGCGCCGCTGCGATTTAACATCTCCATTACGACACCCGGCACCCAGTCCTTTTCGAGTAAACCGGCCTTCGCAACCGCCGGACTGGCGGAGTTTTTAATCAAGGCGATAATTTCGTCTATGTTAGCTAACGCAATCGCCAGGCCTTCCAGGATATGCGCCCGGTCCCTGGCCTTTCGCAGCTCAAAAATGGTGCGGCGCGTAACCACTTCACGCCGATGCAGGATAAAGGCCTCGAGTATCGCCTTCAGGTTCATCAACCTTGGCTGGTTATTGACCAGGGCTACCATATTGATCCCAAAAACATTTTGCATCTGGGTCTGCTTGTACAGATTGTTCAGGACCACGTCGGCAATTTCACCCCGACGTAATTCGATAACCATGCGCATTCCATCCTTGTCCGATTCATCGCGCAGCCCGGTAATGCCTTCCAGACGCTTTAGCTTGACCAGTTCCGCGATTTTTTCGAGCAGGCGCGCTTTATTGACCTGGTAAGGTAACTCGGTAGTGATAATGCTCTGACGACCGGACTTATCTTCTTCAAAATGTGTTTTCGCACGCAGGTAAATCTTGCCCTTGCCACCGCGGTAAGCCTCGCGTATACCTCTGGCACCATTGATAAAACCCGCGGTCGGGAAATCCGGACCAGGGATACATTCCATCAGGTTTTCAATGGTCGATTCGGGCGTATCAATCAGTAACAGACAGGCGTTGACGACCTCTGCCAGGTTGTGCGGCGGTATGTTGGTTGCCATGCCGACAGCGATTCCGGAAGATCCATTGATTAACAGATTAGGCGTTCGTGTCGGTAATACCGCAGGTTCATATTCCGACTCGTCGTAATTGGGTAGAAAATCAACCGTTTCCTTATCCAGGTCTGCGAGCAGTTCGTGTGCGATTTTGGACATGCGTACTTCGGTGTATCGCATCGCCGCCGGTGAATCGCCATCAACCGAGCCGAAATTGCCCTGGCCGTCGATCAGCATATGGCGCATCGAGAAAGGCTGGGCCATACGCACAATGGTGTCGTAAACCGCCGTATCTCCATGCGGATGGTATTTACCGATAACATCACCGACTACACGGGCAGATTTTTTATAGGGTTTGTTATAATCGTTGCCAAGCACATGCATCGCGTAAAGCACGCGACGATGAACCGGTTTGAGACCATCCCTGACATCGGGCAGGGCGCGCCCGACGATAACGCTCATGGCGTACTCGAGATACGACTGGCGCATCTCGTCTTCCAGATTTACAGGAACTATTTCTTTGGCTATATCAGCCATAAAAGTTGATACTCATGGGTTAGTTTTGGCGTAGGGATGATTTATTTCGAATCTACGCGATTTTAACACAAACCCTAGGGTAAGCACTACTGGTTAAGATATCTTCTCAGGATTAATTTGAGAGAGAAATGGTAAATTACACCCACTTATTTTTTAACCCAGAGGTGATGGCTTTAGCTGTATCCCTTCAATCAAACAATACCCCATCCTGCAATTTCATTTGCAGCCGCTGAGAATTCTTGTAAGGTTCCGCAATGAGCAAAAAATACCAGGTTTTGGCACCTAAATGGTTAGTCACGGTTAACCAGAGTTTCGAGGTTTTAACTGATTATGCAGTCGTCATCGAGGATGACCGCATAAAGTGTTTATTGCCCGTAGCCGAGATAAACGAAGACGAGGAATATCGGCAGGCGGAAGTAGTTGATTTACCCGACCATGTGTTAATGCCAGGGCTGGTAAATGCCCATACGCACGCGTCGATGAGCCTGTTTCGAGGTATTGCTAACGATTTACCATTAATGGACTGGCTCAACAACTATATATGGCCTGCTGAAAATGCGTGGGTAGACCCCCAGTTTATCGCGGACGGCTATCGACTCGCTGCCGCCGAAATGATTCGTTCGGGCACCACCTGCATGAACGACATGTATTTTTTCCCCGACGTCGTCGCGCGCGAGGCCCAGAACATGGGTATGCGCACTGTTGTCGGTCTGATCGTGCTCGATTTTTCCAGCGCCTGGGCAAAGGACGCCGACGATTACCTGCACAAGGCGCTCGCCGTTCATGATGAAATCAAGGAATTTTCGCTAGTCACCAGCGCTCTCGCCCCGCACGCACCCTACACCGTATCAGACGGCCCAATGCGGCAGATAGCCATGTATAGCAATGAACTTGATGTGCCGGTACACATGCATATCCATGAAACCGCTGCTGAAGTCGCCGAGGCGGAACAAAATTTCGGCACCCGTCCGCTGCAACGACTGGACCAGTTAAACCTGCTAAACCCTAATCTAATCGCCGTGCATATGACCGAACTTAACCTGTTCGAAATCGATCGCCTGGCTGAAACCGGTGTCAATGTAGTCCATTGCCCCGAATCCAATTTAAAGCTGGCGAGTGGAACCTGTGCGGTTGCGCAACTTCAGGAAAAAGGCATTAACGTTAGTCTTGGAACCGATGGCGCCGCGAGCAATAATGATCTCGACATGTTTAGCGAAATGAGAACCGCGGCCTTGCTGGCTAAAAGTGTCGCTGCCGATGCGAGTGCGTGTACCGCCGAACAGGCAATACAAATGGCGACCATTAATGGCGCGAGAACGCTCGGTCTCGGGGATTCGATCGGATCGATCGAAGTTGGCAAGCAGGCAGATTTAATTGCTGTTGATCTGGCCCGGTTAAATACACAGCCGGTTTATGACCCGGTTGCGGAACTCGTTTACGCAGCCAACAGCCAGCAGGTATCGCATGTCTGGATTGCCGGTAAATGTCAGCTGCGTGAGCATCAGTTCGCCAATCTCGATGAAACCTCGATTATTCACAATGCTCAAGCCTGGGCCCAGAGGATAAAAAAATCACAATGAGTCAGATAAACGTCGATCCGGTTGAAATCGAAAAGTTTCAATCCCTTGCCAGCCGCTGGTGGGACACTGAAAGCGAATTTAAACCACTACACGATATTAATCCTTTGCGGGTCGATTATATCGATAATAACTGTGGTGGTGTCGAGGGCAAAAAGATTCTGGATATAGGCTGTGGCGGTGGTATTTTATGCGAGGCGCTGGCACGCAGAGGCGCCATCGTAACCGGTATTGATATGGCCGAGATGTCACTTAAAGTCGCCAACATGCATCTCTACGAGTCAGAGTTAAAAATCGACTACCAAATGAGTACCGCCGAGGAATTTGCGACCACGCATAGCGGCGAATTCGACATCGTTACCTGTCTCGAAATGCTCGAACACGTCCCTGATCCTGGCTCGGTAGTAGCCGCCGCGAGCCAGTTGATGAAGCCCGACGGCCATGCATTTTTTTCCACCATTAACCGTAATCCCAAATCCTTTGTACTGGCCATTCTGGGGGCCGAACATATATTGAACATGGTACCTAAAGGTACGCACGAGTATAAAAGTTTCATCAAACCTTCCGAGCTCGCTTCGGCGGCACGGGCAAACGGGCTTGAAGTACGGGATATTTCCGGAATGACCTACAACCCCCTGACCAGGCACTACAAACTTGGCCGCGATATCGACGTCAATTACCTGATGCATTGTGGCCGACAATGATCGAGGCGGTTTTATTTGACCTCGACGGCACCCTGATCGACACCGCCCCGGATATGGGCGGGGCGTTAAATAATCTGTTAATCGAAGAGAATCTGGCGCCGCTCCCACTGGATTTTATCCGTCCCTACGTGTCCCAGGGAGGCCTGGTACTGACTCAACTGGGTTTTTCCGAGCATGTTGCCGAAGCAGAAATCGAACCCCTGAGACAGCGGTTTCTACAACATTATCGTGCCATCGTTGCACATGACTCGGCTTTATTCGACGGTTTCGAACAACTACTCCAACATCTGCAGGACCAGGGCACACCCTGGGGTATAGTCACGAATAAACCCGAGTGGCTGACAACACCACTGCTTGAGCAACTCGATTTAGATGAAAACACCGCCGTGGTGATTTGCGGCGACACCCTGAAACAGAGAAAACCACACCCGATGCCACTCATCGTCGCGGCCGAAACTATCGGCATTGCCTGCGAAAACTGTGTTTATATAGGAGATGACAAGCGTGATATAGTTGCCGGAATTGCGGCTAATATGAAAACCCTGATCGCGGCTTATGGCTACATCGAGGAGCACACAAATCTTGACGACTGGCGCGCCGATGGTGTTATCCAGCATCCGTTAGACCTGTTAACCCACCCGCTACTAAAACAATGACCCGGATTCCAGACAGTTTTTCAACCGATGCCGAAGCTCTAAACGGTAAAATCATACTGGTTACCGGTGCTACCGGCGGATTTGGCAGGGCTATATCTCTCGCCTGTGCCAAACACGGCGCCACGGTCATTTTACTGGCCAGAAATTTACGCCTGGTCGAAGGTCTCTACGATGAAATCGAACGGGCTGGATTTCCGCAACCGGCAATCTACCCGATGGACCTGCAAGGTGCGACCGAACACGATTACCAGGATCTCGCACAAAATATTGAAAAAGAATTTGGGCGTCTTGACGGCCTCATACATTGTGCGGCCGTGCTCGGTGCACCGACACCGTTCGAGCATAGCGATACCGAAACCTGGTACCAGGTACATCAGGTAAACCTGCACGCGCCCTATTTGCTCACTCGCAGCGTTATCCCATTACTTAAAGACGCTCCCCGGGCTTCGCTCGTGTTTATGACCGACGCGAAACCAGGCGCCTATTGGGATGCCTATTCGGTTAGTAAACAGGCCCTGGCGACGATGGCGCAACTTCTGGCGGCCGAGTATGAGGGAAGCTCAATACGGGTTAACTGCGTAAATCCCGGTAAAACCGCGACAGCCTTGCAAGTCCGGGCCTTTCCTGCCGCGGATGACAATGATTCGTTGCCGACACCGGAAGACCGTCTGGATACGTTCCTATATTTGATGAGCGACGAGTTACAGGAAAACGGAGAAATCTTCTCAGCCGAGGAGCCTGCGATCTAAGTAAGCTCTGATTTACTTGATTTGAGTCCGTCCGTCACCGACCCAAATCATCGATACTCGAGATAAAATTCATCCTTGCCAAGCAACTTCTCGAGGGCCAATAGGCATTCCTCCGACGGTGCTACCGACCATTGGCCGTTTGTTTTAAGTTCGTACAGGTAGTCCTCTCGCTGCATATGAAAAACCACGGGCATGGCATTGCTTGAGCGATGTCGTTGAAGATCTCCAATCAACCTTTCTATTGCCGGTTCGGCATTCCCGTTCAGGGTAATGTGTAACGCCCTTGCATGTTCGAATCGATAGTTTTCCAGTAGCTGTACACTGGAAGCCCGTATTTTGATGCCATTGTTGAAATCATCATAGGCGATACCACCGCCTACTACCCAGATCAGGTCTTTTTTTACAATCTCCTCGATCTCCTGAAACATCTTTGGCAGTACCCGAACCTCTATTCTGCCACTCCTGTCATCCAGGGTTACAAAAGCCTCGCGACCATTGAAGCCGTTTTTAGTACGAATATCGACGACCAAACCGCAAACTGTCGTTTGCTGGTCCTTTTGCCGATAACCGCTGGAGGTCTCTATGCCGATATTCAGCCTGCTCAGCCATTGAGCAAAATTCACCGAAGTGATTTGCCGGACTTCCTTTTCTACCATTAGCAGCGGATGTCCGGTAAGAAATAAACCCAGCGCCTCTTTTTCCTGAATTAGTCGAGTTTTTTCATCCCAGGCCTCACAATCGGGTAAAGATTTAATCGTCTCAACCGGCGTAATTTCCGAAAACATATCACTCATGCCGGCATCGAGATTATTCTGGCGTTGTTCCGCTGACTGCATTGCATAGGGTAGATGAGCCATTAGCGCAGCGCGATTGGTCGAAAAACAATCCATCGCACCGGCTTTTATCAATGCCTCGATCACCTTTCTACCAGTTCGGGAAGACTCGACTCGTTCACAAAAATCATCGAGTGATTGATACCCGGACTCTTCTCGGCCTCCGACTATTGATTCGATCACGCCCTTGCCTACACCTTTAATCGCGCCCAGACCATAGAATATGACGCCACCGGCAGAAGCGGTAAACTGGTAATTGGAGCGGTTTATGTCGGGCGGCAGGATAGTCAGTTGCATCTCACGGCATTCGTCAATCAGGGTCACTATCTTATCGGTATTATCGATATCGGCTGATAATACGGCGGCCATAAACTCTGCCGGGTAATGCGACTTTAACCAGGCGGTCTGGTATGAAACCAGGGCATAGGCGGCCGAGTGAGACTTGTTAAAACCATAGCCCGCAAATTTCTCCATGAGGTCAAAAATATAGGTGGCTGTACTCCGCTCAACATTGTTAGTGACCGCGCCCTCGGTGAAAATCTCGCGTTGCTTTTCCATTTCCTCGAGTTTTTTCTTACCCATTGCGCGCCGCAGCATATCAGCACCGCCGAGGGTATAGCCTGCGAGAACCTGGGCGATTTGCATGACCTGTTCCTGGTACAGGATTACACCATAGGTAGGCTTCAAAATGACTTCCAGCGATGGGTGGGGATACTCAACCTTTGCACGACCATGCTTCCGATTGATAAAGTCATCAACCATGCCCGATTGCAAGGGCCCCGGCCTGAACAGAGCCACCAGCGCGATTATGTCTTCGAAATTATCGGGTCTTAAGCGGCGAATCAAATCCTTCATGCCGCGTGATTCAAGTTGAAAAACAGCCGTTGTCTGGTGCGCCTGGAGCAGGTTGAAAGTTAATTCATCACTTAACGAAATGCGTTCAATTTCCAGATTCAGGTCAGGATTGGCTGCATTGATCGATTTTACCGCCCAGTCGATAATAGTCAGGGTTCTGAGACCGAGGAAATCGAATTTCACCAGGCCGACTGCTTCTACATCATCCTTGTCGAACTGTGAAACCAGGCCTGCACCACCCTGCTCACAATAAATCGGCGTGAAATCGGTTAAATCACTGGGCGCTATTACGACACCGCCCGCGTGTTTGCCCACATTACGGGTCAAGCCCTCGAGTGACAGCGCCATGTCTATCAACATCGTCACTTCTTCATCTTGCTCGTATAGCTCGCGTAACGCCTCTTCCTGGTCAAGCGCCTTGTTTAGCGTAATACCAATCTCGAACGGTACCAGCTTGGCAATGCGATCGACAAAACCATAGGGATGGGACATTACCCGCCCAACGTCTCGAATCACGGCCTTGGCTGCCATGGTGCCATAGGTGATGATTTGTGATACCTGGTTGCGGCCATAATGGTCGGCAACGTACTCAATCACCTCATCGCGCCTGTCCATACAAAAATCGATATCAAAGTCAGGCATGGAGACCCGCTCCGGGTTCAGGAAGCGCTCGAACAGCAGCTCATATTCAAGCGGATCAATATCGGTAATATTGAGTGCATAAGCGACCAGCGAACCGGCACCCGATCCCCGCCCGGGGCCTACCGGTATCCCGTGTTGTTTGGCCCACTCGATGAAATCCATCACGATTAGAAAGTAACCCGGGAATCCCATCTGCAAAATCACATCGATTTCTAACTTGAGACGATCGTCATAGACTTGACGATCAAAGCTTGCACCAGATTCAAGCTGCTCTTCCAGGAAGGTCAGTCGTTTTTGCAAACCCTGTTCAGAAACATGGCGAAAATAGCTATCGGTCGAGTATCCCTCCGGTACCGGATACTCGGGCAGATAATGCTCCTCGAGGTTTAATCTGACGTTACAGGCCCTGGCGATATTGACCGAATTTTCTATCGCCTCCGGGATATCGGCGAACAGTTCGATCATTTCGTCTTTGCTGCGCAGATATTGTTGCGGAGAATAGAGTCGGGGCCGACGTTCATCCTGCAGCGTATATCCGGTACAAATACACACCCGGACCTCGTGCGCATCAAAGTCCTCTGCATCCATGAAACGAACGTCATTGGTCGCTACCACAGGTACCCGATGCCGGCTTGAATAATCTACCGCCCGGGATATATATTCTTCTTCGTACGGGCGACCGGTGCGCTGTAGCTCAAGGAAAAATCGACCCTCGAATAGCGCTTGCCATTGTTGCAGGCAGTCTTCCGCGAGTTGTTGATTTTGCGCTTTCAAAGCCTGGCCAATGTCTCCCTCGAGACCCGCCGAGAGGGCTATCAAACCAGCCGACGCCTGTTGCAGCCATTCAATATTGATGGTTGGTCGATCTGCGATCTGGCCTTCCAGGAAAGAGCGTGACACCAGTCGCTTAAGGTTTAAATATCCGGTGTCATCCTGACATAGCAATACCAGTCGGCTGAGTGATTCTTTTCGATCTGGATGAAGAATCCAGACATCGGTGCCAAATATCGGTTTTACCCCGCTCGATGTTGCCGCCTTAAAAATCTTCACCATGGCAAACAGGTTTGACTGGTCGGTGAGCGCAATCGCGGCCATATCCCGGGCTTTAACTTCAGCAACGAGGGGTTTGAGCCGCAGCGTGCTATCGAGCAATGAAAACTCGGAATGCACGTGCAAATGGACAAACTGGTCAGGCATTACACTCCCTCACCGGTTTAAAACTGAATCGATGCACAGGGCATGCCCCATATTGTTTCAGTAGCGAACGATGCAACTGTGTCGGGTATCCTTTATGCCGGGCAAATTGATATTGCGGATATAACGCATCGAGTACCAGCATCTGTTGATCACGGTATTCTTTTGCCAGAATTGATGCGGCTGAAATACAGGGTTCGTACAGATCACCTTTTATAATCGCGCGCATGCTTAAACCTTCAATATCGGGAACTCGATTGCCGTCTATCAAAGCCTGTTCTGGTTTTGGTTCAAGCTGGACAATTGCCCTTTTCATTGCCAGCATACTAGCCTGCAATATATTGATTTCATCGATTTCGGTACAGCTGGCCTCACCGATCGCCCAGGCGATCGCGTACTGCCTGATTTCCAGATCGAGACGCTTACGTTTTGCCGCACTGAGTTTCTTGGAATCAGTAAGTCCCTCAATAGTGTGGGAATTGTCCAGTATCACCGCCGCTGCAACAACCGAACCCGCCAATGGTCCTCGTCCGGCCTCATCGACTCCGGCCACGAGTTTCGCATTTGGGAATTCATCCATATATAATGCGCCGACTAAAAATAACTGATTTCATAATGTTCAGGTCACTCAAAACAACAGACAAGTATCTATCAACAGGTTCCGCGAAGTACGAAGTCAACCACTACCGAACCATGGTATCCGGGTAGCAGGTAATGACAATGGTAAAATTTCTCAGACCAGTACAAACTGATCAACGGGCCAATAAACGATATTATAAATTTGCCAACGAATTTCTGGAAGCAGGAATTTGCTTTCTGACTAATCCATTTCGAGTAAATTAAAATTGACTACCAAAACGCCGGAAAATCCACACGTCATGATACTCGCAGGTGAAACTTCGGGCGATGCCCACGCGGCCGAGATGATCGAACAGATCTGGCAGCTTAACCCCGATATCCGCATCAGTGGGATGGGCAGCCGGGAAATGATAAAGGCGGGTGCCGAAGTATTTTTTGATTCATCAGTTATCGCCGTAATGGGCCTGGTGGAAGTGTTAAAACACTGGGGTGATATCAGGCGCGCGATGAAGATCGTTGAGCGTCGGCTCGAAGCGACACGCCCCGATCTACTCGTATTGGTCGACTATCCCGAGTTTAATTTGAAAATGGCGTGCCACGCCCGCGAACTCGGGATTAAGGTTTTATTTTACATCAGCCCTCAAATCTGGGCCTGGCGTCCGAAGCGTATTCATAAAATCGGCCGCCTGGTGGACCACATGGCGGTCATATTTAAGTTTGAACAGGCTTATTATGAGCGCGCCAATATTCCCGTCAGCTTTGTCGGGCACCCTCTGGTTGACAAGGTAGTCAGCACCCAGTCCAAACACGAAGTCAGGCAACACCTGGGGCTTGAACGTGATACTCCGGTGATAGGTTTATTCCCCGGCAGCCGCAATAGCGAAATTGATCGATTGCTACCACTGATGCTGGAAACCGCGCGCCAGATGTCCAGGACCAATCCACGGCTGGCATTTGTACTGCCGGTCGCAGCGGCACTGGACTTCGAGGCGATAAAGCGGCAATGTGCACAGTCAAACACAAATATCCTGGTAACCCAGGACGATATCTATAACGTAATTACCTGTTGCGATAGCATCGTATCCTGTTCGGGAACCGTCACTCTCGAAATAGCACTGCTGGGCGTACCCATGTGTATCGTCTACAAAATGTCACCTTTGTCCTACCATATACTGCGCCATTTAATCAAGATCCCGCATGTAGGCCTGGTCAATATCGTCGCCGGGAAATCCGTCGTACGCGAGTTTTTACAGAGCGAGGCTAGCGCAGAGAACGTAAGTGCGGAAATGTTCAGAATCATCAATGATCAGACCTATCGAGAGGGAATCAGGAGCGACCTGCTAATCGTCTGTGAGAATCTCGGG
>Ga0164315_10002519_pt1 | contig 14029 bp, 16 predicted proteins | sample GuaBasSedimGuay6_FD_113737 | JGI IMG/M metagenome (GOLD analysis project Ga0164315, IMG submission 113737) | Subseafloor sediment microbial communities from Guaymas Basin, Gulf of California, Mexico - Guay6, Core 4569-2, 0-3 cm | ecosystem: Environmental > Aquatic > Marine > Hydrothermal vents... | reverse complement strand
GTTGGTTGATGCGGTTCGTTTCCTCACCACATCTTACCGCATGTTACAGGTTATTTACTATTAAGTTCAAGTGCAGATAATAAAGTTTCTATGTCTTTAGCAGCTTCAACCCATAAAGTTTTAACAGCTTCAATCCATAAAATTTTATACTTAACGTCACAAAAATAAACGACTCGTGGAGTAGGTGTTCTATAATCAAGAGCAATTGGGCTATCAGGGTCTGATTCACCAATGAATATTGTCAAATGAGGGTCAATGTTTCCAGGAGGATAATCTTTACTACTTTTGCCAAGATAAAGTTTTATAATATTTCTTTCCCCATTCCAAAACCCATTATTTACCTCTAACATTTCTTCATAACCAAAAAAATGTGGCCACGGACAACCCTCAACTCTGGGAAACAACTTCTTAAACAATGCAATGTGATAATCATCATGCCATATTCCTGAATAATCATCGCCGCGACTCGTCCACACACCATTTAATAGCACTGTTTGTAATGTATTTGGTAATTCTAATCCTCTTACTTTCATTGTACTAAATAAGTTCCTCTTTTTGTGACTTTCTTAGAAATTAGGCCAATAGGTAGGGTCATAGGGGAAAAGGGGTCAGTACTCTTTTTTAAGTACCCTTTTTTAGCTGTACCCTTTTTAGCTAAAAAAGTTTAAGTTAAGTCAAGTTTGGTATTGATATTTATCAATTTTCATCTTTATTACTGGACACGATACTGGGATTTAAAATAGGATTGATTCAAATCAATCCGGTGCAATTTTTTGGTATTATACCATTCAGACAGGCATAAAAAAGTCCCAAGTTGTTTGACTTGAGACTTTAATTTTATTTGGATACGGGTTCAACTACTTCCTATCGTATGTCCAACCTTTAATTTAAAAATAACTTCAATCAAGGAGAATTGCCGTTATGATGTTTGGGGCCGGCAAAATAATTCGAGCCTGGCCCCTTTTTTGATACTTTTTTGATAGCGAAACCCACCCTACGCTCGCTATTTTTCTCCTAAACAATAATAATCTCTGCCTGTACATCAATTCGGACACGATATGTTCGGAAAAAGCGAAGATTGAGTTCATTATCAATTTCCTGAAAATGCGGGTGTTTTTTGTTGCAAGCAAAGGCTTTTTTATGCTTAAAAATACTCATGTCATGATGCTCGATGAAAAACTGAATGGTTGATTCGAGTTGCTCTATTGCATCTTTTACCCATTGTTTTCTGTCATTTTTAAGTTCCACAAAATACATAAGTTCATGTTCAGCAGAAGTCAGCATTCCATCACAACGTCCTCTATCAGGTTCTTCTTCGTCTTTTAAAACACATTTATCAATTGCAGTAAAAGTCAAATTTTTGTGACGGTGATTTCTCACCGTAGCAATCCATTTTGTTTGGTCATCTATATTTGTATAAGCCTTTGTTCTATTTTGATCATCACATAATCCAAATATGGATTTATCAATTGTCGGTTCTTGGCAAGTCGTTTCAAAAAAATTCATACCTATAGTTCTTCTTCGAGTTCTAATAATGAATCAAACAACTGGTTACCTTCTCTCAAATTGTTGTTCAGGTAATTTTTGTCGGAAGGAATACCGTAAGGAGCAGATAGTTTTTCGATGCTTCCATCTACTTCGTTTAATTGATATACAACAACTACATCTGACGGAACCAGAGCCTTTTCGGAAACAATTTCATTCAACTTAGGAATTAACTGATTTGCCTTTAAAGATGTATCAATCTTCCTTTTTAGATATTCCCCAAGAATCGCTATACTTAAAAAGTTGATGATAAAAGGACTGTGTGTCGTCATTATCAACTTGTTATCTGAATTGATGTTGTTGAATTCTAATAAACTTTGAAGTATTTGCCATTGCGAAGAAGGAAATAAATTTTGCTCTGGCTCTTCCACAATGTTTATAAAAGCGGTTTTGTTAAATTTAGATGAGAGAACAGAAAGAGCAACTCTTTTTTGTTCGGTTGTTAAGCTGTCGTTGCTCCAAATTTCTTCCACACCTTTTTTAAATCGGTTCAACTCATCACTACTCATAGATTCTTTGTGTACTTCACTCTGCTTCTTGACTGAGTTTGATAAATATTCCGAAACCAAGTATAAAGGGACAAGTGACTGAAAGCCGCTGGATGCTTCAGTCAGTTTCACTTTGTAATCTTGACCTTTCAGATTAAGTGTATCATTTAATTTATCGTATTCAACCTCTACATTATTGATTGGAAGTTTCACCAATCCTCTCATGTTGTTTTTTGCATGATCAAACTCGGTCAGAAATTCTTTAAGAGGTTCTGATGAGAGTTTTAATTCTTTTGGCGTTTTTAGGTATGAAATAAAGTTCCTTTCTGCTGGTACATACATAATTTGCGGAAGCTGATAAGTCACATCTGATATTTCTTGTATAATCAACGACCCATTTTTATATCTGATTGAGTATGCATCGCCTTGATAATCAATAACTGTGTTGTCAACTCCGTTGGTTTTGAAGTAATTTTCTAATCGATGATAATTCAGGTATTGATTTTTAAATTGGTGTTCAAACCATTTCTTTTTGTAATCTCCCCTTACCAACGCTTTCTCAATCCAAGTACACGTAGAAATCAACTTGGCTACGGTGCTTTTACCTGAACCCTGATTACCAACAAATACAGTGACTTTTTTCACATCAATCCAGCCATCATCATCTTGATAACCCTCTTTTATAGGACCGAAATTCTTTATTTTAATTCTGCTCATTTTATATAGAAAAACTTTTTAAATTTACAGGGGAAAATGGGTCAGTACTGGGGTGTTAAATTTCAGGTACGGGATGACTTTTTTTCACCCAAGATTTGTAGGGTGGGTAAACGGGCCGCAATGAACTCAATATAAACCAATATTTCACCGCACGGAAGCCCACCATCCCCCAGAAGGAATAAAAATAGGGTGAAAAATAAACCCAAAAATTGGCTCAAATTTACCCAGGTCAGTACCCTTTTTAGCTAAAAAAGTTTAAGTTAAGTCAAGTTTGGTATTGATATTTATCAATTTTCATCTTTATGACCGAACACGGCGCTGGGATTCTTCAATAGGATTAATTCAAATCAATCCTGTGCGATTTTTTGGTATTATACCATTCAGACCGGCATAGTCCCAAGTTGTTTGACTTGAGACTTTAATTTTATTTGGAGACGGGTTCAACTACTTCCTATCGTATGTCCAACCTTTAATTTAAAAATAACTTCAATCAAGGAGCATTGCCGTTATGATGTTTGAGGCAGGCAAAATAATTCGAGCCTGGCCCCTTTTTTCTGGGGGAGTAATTGGGGTCAGAGTAAAATTAATTGATTATCTTGGGCATTGTCTGTTGTTTGATCGCCCTGCTTTCCTTGCTGTTATTCGTCTCTTTGTTAAATTTTCTATCTGTGTTGTAAATTGTTCATTACCAAGAGCAAGTCCTTTGTTGATATTTTCCCTTATCTCTGTTAATAATTCAGTTTCTATATGTGTTTTAAACAATTCACGATAGTTATTCAATCTTTCATCTTTGGTTTGACCTAAAGCCAAATATTCAGGATGATGTGTTTGTAAGTCACTTTTGACACCCAAAGCATTAATAGAATAACTTGACCAACAATAGGCACTAGGTTCTTCAACCATGCCAGCCCTAACTGGGTTTAAAATATAACGATAAAGTTCAAGCAGGTATAGTTCATTTTGTACCAAACTAGATTTAAAACGCCCTTCCCAAAGTGTTCCACTACATTGGTAACTACGATTATAGTATCGAACATACATACGTCCAACAGATTGCATCATTCGACTTATTGCACCTTCTTTTTGGGGTGTGCAAAGTAAATGCACATGGTTAGTCATCAACACCCAAGCATGAATACTTACTTGATATTTTTTGGAAAATTAATTTTAGCCAATGTAGATAAGCTCTCATATCTACTTCATTTCCAAAACAAACTTGACGATTATTTCCTCTTTGAATGATATGTTGTGGAATATCTACTGGCGAAACTCTAACTAACCTTGCCATGAATCATCTTATTAAATTTTTGACAGATATTATTGTACTCTGACCCCAATTATTCCCTTGATTTTTGACCCCTTGATTTTCTCCTGCTTTGAGGCATCAGATAGGATCTATCATTATAGTAACAAGAGGCCTTGTCGCTGTGGCCCAGCTTTTTTTATAGGCTTCATTGCCGCGCAAGAGATCAAATTCGCCCACGCCCTGCTCAATGCAGCGAATGATTTGAAGTTCAAAAAGCAGTTTTCCGGGTGAAATTACGTCTATTTCTTGATTGAAACCACCATTCCAATAGCCAAGAGATTTCACACCTTGTGCAGACAACTGAATTGCATGTATTTCATTTCCTCTTCGAACCAAAAACACTCGAAAGGCACCATTTAGAATAAGATCACTAAACACGTTCTTTAAAATACATTCATTGTTTCCTTCAGATAATACGGAATTTTGAATACGTGATTTATGTAATTCCATAAATCTGTCTATGAGTCTTGGTATTTCGCTTTTTCTTGGCTGAACTTCCTCAATAAGGAAGCCTGCATCGTGTGCTCTTTTCCTTTTTCGTTTTATATCCTTTCGAAATGCACTGGATCTCTCGGAAAGGTATTTCGAGTAATTTTGATTTGTATTGACAATTAAGCATGTTTCAGTTTGTTTGTATCGTATTTTGATTCCCTTTTTGTCAAGTAATAAGATTGCTCTATATAAATTAGAATCTACTCTAATATTTTCCAACACTAATCTTGTATATTGATAATTTTCCTCCAGAACTACAGTTAGTAACCTTGTAGCTGATTGTAGATCATTTACCTCTGTGATTAGATCATTGTAGTCAGCAAGTATAGAAGTAAACGTTAACACCTCGGTCTTTTCTGTATTAACCAATGGAAGAATAGCTCGGATCTTTCCGTTGCATGAAAGCACGAATGTCATTGGATTATTTTTATTACACAAGCAACATCCAAGATACCATTCCGGCGAGCTAAATGCCCGGTTGCATTTAGACTTTTCTAGTAGTTCTTTCCAACTGGCTTGAATCAATTTCACTTCATTCAGAGTTACTAACGTTTTTATTGTCATATCGCTACGTTATTTATAGGATGGTATTATTTGAAAGGTGCCATCAATTTGTTGTATTGTCATTTTCGTCAGCTTGGGTTAGCAAAGAAAAGATTAAATATTTTCTGAAGTAACAAGTTTTATACCAGATTCAAGTGCTAATTCCTTTTCTGTTGTACGCACTGAAAAACCACGCTCATGAAGAATGGAAAGTGCCTCTATATCATTTTCGTGATGTATATTTACTGTTTGAATAGAAGGATATGCATGCCCTGAATCTCTCCGTCCAGAGACTCCTGCAATCACAACGTCAGAAGCTCCTTGAGACAATAGGTGACACACAGTAACAACGCCGTTTGATATCCTGTTTTTCTTTGAATAGCCGAACCGTCTGATTCCGGTAACAGCCTCTATCATGTAAGAACGCTTGATAAAGTTTATCGTGCGAACGGATTCATACGAGTATCCAATAGAATCTAATTCAGCCAATGCACTATCTTTATCCCAGCCAAAAGTAATTAGCATAAGATGACGAGTAGATAGCTTGTGAAGTGCTTGGCGTGTTCCTTCAAACATTTCATGTGGACATAAAGTAGCTGCACTCATAACCGTTAAACTTGGCACTGGTAGCTGAAGTTGTAGGGCTGCCAGCCTGAACCGTTAACACAGGCAAGTTTTCTCACACCGTTTGTAAACAAGCCATGTGGTAATGTTGGGTTGGGAGCTGAGCCAAGTACTACCCAAGCACGCTTAGACGCAGATTGAAAAAAAGCAATAGAACGCTTAAGATGATATTTCGCTATATTGAGGCGGAGACACAACAATGACTCCGGTTCACTTGGTTCATCTAAATAATGGCTCATCAATGTTCTCTACGTTATAGTAAAAATAATTTATTTCACGCAATCAAACGAATTTATATATTCTGAAGTTCGCATATTTAACTACGCAAGTTAAAAACTTAACATTATCAAAGGCTTCGTGGTGTTTTGCGTTGCAGTAGAGCACCCAAAAAGAACGTGGTTCCTCTAGTAGCGAGTGATGCATACTTTCCAAAACACGGTCAAGAATCTCGCCGCAAAAAGGGTTATACATGAATACCACTGTTTCCTGCAGTGGCCATTTAAACTTGGTAACATCAATGCAGAGATGCTGAAAACTTATTTTTAGCCCGCTTACCTTGGAATAGGTATTTGTGTTCTCTACCGCTTTTTTGTTAAATATCTCGACATATTCAACACCGATAATCTTTTGGAACTGATATGATGCTGCATACATCATAGCACGTCCGTATCCTGATCCCAAATCGACAAAAACATGATCTCTCAGATTGAAGGGTAAGGAACTCATCACACTCCTAAACTCACGAATAGAAATAGGTGCGTACCCCTCAGAATACTTGTCCAATGCTAGGTCAAAGGGTCCGTCACCAAACACAACATCAACAATATTCTTGGTATCTACACCATAGCGTTTATCAAACATTGCTCCTTGACGACGATCCCAGTAGTATAATACAGAGAATTTGATTTTCTTAAATACTTTAATACCACCTAATATTTTTTTGTATATGCTCATCTATAATTTTCGTCCCTCTCATTAAATCGAATTCTTTACACAACATGTAATTCTGGCTGACATTTCTCTTTTTTGTTGAAAAACTCGTTCTAAGTCACCAAACAAGTAAAGATGTTAATTTCTAAAAAAATTAGTTTCAATGAGTTACGTTGTCAATCGTTTTTTAGAAGCACCATCGACGACACATAACCATCCACGATGATCGTGCCGAATGACATCAATATGGTGGATGCCTAGCGTAGCCCATTCGCTGTCGCGTCCATCAAGAATTGGTGTATCATCGATTGTGGTTGCCTGCTCTGAATATTCACGAGTATTAAGATTGTTTATTTCGTAACAACGAATTGCGCGGCCATAAGACTCTTTGCAGTCCTGCGCAAACCGATATAGTGAGCCACTGTGCTCTAATAATCTGCCAGCTGGCCTTGCTTTGTTTTTATTATTCGAAACAATAGGGCTTAATGGGTGACGGTTCCATATACCTTTAATATCCGTTGAGTAAAATAGCTCTAACGCACTATTAGTGAACGGATCAGGGCAAGTAAATAACCACCATAAATTATCACGAAATATTAACGTGCTGTCTCCCCATGAGCCTAGTATAAACTCATGTATAAGTTCAAATTTATCATAGTGATGCGCTTTATACAGCCGCATGCACCCTGCTCCGATTGTTTCAGGTAGCATATACAGGTCTCCGTTATGGACGAAGATATGCGGATAGGAAAGATGGAATGACTCACTTAATACAATGCCGGAATATTCCCAGCGAAGAAGGTTATCACTTTTAGCTACCCCAATAACACCTCGTTTAGTTTTCCACGAATACAGCTCAAAGTACAAAAGGTGCATGCCTGACCAATTTACATAGAACGGATCAGCTACAAATGCTGTTGGCTCTTCAGCAATAGATGAGGTGCTAATAATGGGCTGACAACTAAGCGGCTTGAGCGTTTCCAGAGATTTTCCTTGATATAGGCCAATCGACCAGCACTTATAAGAAATACCCTCATTGCCCTTAATAAGCTCTAGCCCATCTGGATACGGTGCATCCTTGCGAGTCATAGTAGAATCACCACTCGCATAATTTTTTATCCCATATTTCTCTAATTACTTTGCACCTACGGCGTTCTGCATTATGTTCAGTATGCACCGCAATGCCAGAAAAATGTGAAAATGGACACTCTAGAATTCTTCCGACAGCATTTATCTGGGGCGGCTCTGTGCCAGAGTGGCTAATTATAATATCGTCACCGATTGATGTTGGTGACATCACATCGTAAGAAGTCAACTTGTTTGCTATCCGATGGAAGTTGGACACATGCTTACCAGTTACAACATAAGCCTGATGGATCACATCCACAATGGCATCATGTGACTTGTAGAACTCGGTAATACTTTTTTGCTCTTTCTGGTCATAACAGTAGGGTTTTAACGGATATCGACTTCCTATGATACCTTGCGGAGCACTGGGAGTTCGCTCCAGAGCAGTTACAAGCAGATGTAATTGTTTAGGAGACAGCAATGTGTCATCGTCCAAAGCAATAAAACGATCATATTCTGTTTGATAGTTACGTGCTATGTACCACCTGTATCCTGGTCGTTTTGGCTCATGTGTTTGGATTATATCAATATCTATTGGATATTTTTCCATACATTGTTCGATAGGGCAGTCGGGATTTGCGTTGATGACGATAACCTTCCTAATACTTTTGCATTTAATCAGGCTACGTAAAACCAAGTCTATATTTTGTTGTCTATGGTACGTAGTAAAAATCGCACAATAATTATGTTTGGTATCAGGAGTATCGCTTTTGAATCTGATCATGCGTTTTCTAATCATTACTTGGAACCATGATGATCCAATAAATATGGCATGATCAATTATTTTGAGTATTGATGCTGGTTGCATTTCTACATCCCTGGATTGTGAACAATTATGCCGTTTGCATTCAATTTGTCTATAATAAGAGGTGTAGCACTAACTGTACTCCAGCGTTTGGTGTACAGAATTCTGTCGAATGAATTTAGTATGTCTGCACAGCCATCATGAAGTACAATAATATCATTTTCAGATATGCCTTTTTCTAGTACGCACTCAGCAATATTTTTAGGGGCTCTATCTTCCCAATCCATCCCCATGCGGGTCCAGCCCACCATGTCTAGCCCGACTGCTTTTGCTAATTGGATTACCTGCTTATTGTATGAGGAATATGGGGCACGAAAATGTCTTGGTCTCATGCCCGTAATTGATTCTATAAGAACGTTAGTGCGTTCAAGCTGGTCAATGATCTCTGGTTCTTCCGATAGCTTAAGATCAGGATGATCCCAAGTGTGATTGCCAATTTCATGCCCTTTAGTAAAAGTTAAACGAACGATCTCAGGATATTGTTCAGCAAATTTACCACACACGAAAAATGTGGCCTTTACACCATATCCATCTAGATAACTAAGTAAGGCTGGGGTGTATTCTGGACTCGGCCCATCGTCGAATGTAAACCACACACCACGCATTTTTGCTGCTACGCTAGTTTTTCCTGCTATCACTTGTTCCATCATATACATGCTCTGTTATTGGCATCCGCCACATGCAGGTACGAAGCCAAGAGTTCATTTGTCCGAGTTGGACATCAACCGGGTTTATAAGTGTTGCAAAAAAAGCAGAAACTTTCTCAAGTCCATTGGTTGTTAGAATATACGAATATGCACCTATCTGCGGCCCAACCGAATAAAAAGGTCTCATACCTATTTCTTGCTCGTTGATCTCAGAATAGTTATTTAGATAAGGCTCTAAATGGGCCGGTGAACAAATATTCATAAATCGTTCGGTGCTGGATTCTCCCGTAAGGTACATTATATCCCAACCGCCAGTCGCTATTATTTTGCTGATCTCAGAATTTAATTCATGCATTGGCATTCTTGGTCTAATGTCATCTTCCATAATCCACACATGGCTAGCGGAGTCTAAGGTGGCCATATTCCAAGCAGCAATGTGACTCATTGCGCAACCTATTTCCCCTCTCTTCAAGGTTCTGGCTGCCTGTTCGTTAATCTTGTCGATATCTAATTTCACAAGCGACAGACCATTAATCCCAGGAATTCTAGTCCAAGGTAAATGCGCCTCATTTAACCAACTCTCCATTCTTTGCAGGCGCTTTTGCTTATGATCTAGATTGATTACGTATGCATGAAGTTGCTCACTAATTTGAGACTTTTTGTCCATTAACACCTCTTAAACCAGTATAAATTCTGTAGGATTTTTAATGACATCAGCGATACTTACAACATCATCAATGGTTCCAGGCTGCGGTTGCCACCAACTCCCGCTCCAGTGATGAGCACCATAGGCGTTTTCAAAATCACTTGCTCGGTAGCCATCATCTTGAATGGGCTTATTCCATGGAATAGGATAGAAGATACTATTGTCGAAGATGCGTACACCCCACTTGTTGTCATAGTGTCGTATGAATTGTTGCGTTAGGAATTGCGGGCCAGTCAAACCAAAGACTTCGTCATTCTTAATCCTACTATTAAACTGGCTACGCTCTAAAGCACCAATAACAGCAGTCCAAAGCGCATGACTAGGATTTGATGCCAATATTGCATTCCCAAGCGTGTGCTCATAAGTTGCTGTACTGAGAAAGTGCTCTTCTATTCGACTGATAGAAAGCGCATCACTATCCCCAGTAAGCCCCGGTTTTGTTGCCCCAGGCCACTCCCATGATAAAGTCAATTTATTTTTCGTAAAAACGTCACCTAACGGACGATAGCACTCAAAATCAAGGTCAACATAGACACCACCGTATTTACTCATGAGGCAATAACGAGCCAAATCAATTTTCATGATCTTTAGTGGTAGTGAATTATATGTTTTCAAGAGAGAGGGAAATTCCTTGATTACCATCGCATTTAAGTCATCTATAGTCCAGAACACATACCTCCATTCAGGATTGAAATGCAACCAGGAAGCAGCATATTTCGCTAACCAACCTGGTATATTCTGGTCATCCCAAATTTGGTGGATAATTTTTGGCACCTTCATTGTACTGCTCCGATCCGATCTAAAATCCCAGGCAAATCATTATAATTCCCATATAGTTGAGCAACTATCGACTGAAGAACTTTTGCAAGATCAGCCAAGTTGTTTCTATTTTCAAATATTTGCATTATTATTGATGCAGCTTTGGCGACTATATAATCTTCTCTATGGTTGTTATCAATGAAAGTATCGATAAAAACACTCTGAGTGTTAACGTTCTGACTAAGGAGTAAAGCAAGGCCTTGTTTAGTAGACACGGGTATTACTCCAAGGTTGATTGCTTCTTGCAAGGCCAAGCCATAGGCTTCATAATAAGGCAATGTTAAAAAAACATTATTATTGCTAAAGGCACTTAGGTATACTCCTCTTGAATCAATCCAGCCATAATGCTTAAAGCGAGGGCCGAGCAGTTTAATCATCTTTTGTGCAAGCCACTGCGGCATGTTGCCATACGCATTGAGTACGAAGCCAGACGTTTCACCATTAACTATCTTTAGGGCTTGAAAGATCCTTTCACCACCTTTAGTCGGGTCATCTAGTCGCCCGCTTATTGCGATGTGGAATTTGTCTCCCCGGGCATTCTCTTGCGAGGGCAGATGGCATGTGTTTGAGCGTAAGCGTTCAGCCCCCCCCGCAAGTGATTGATTTTTAGTTTCAGCTGAGCATATTGCTGGCGGACAAAAGTATAAATTCGGGTCTGAATTCATCAAGATGGTATTTGCATCGGTGGCAATTACTAGGTCTGCTGAACTATTAGCTTCCGAGAAATGGGTAAGCGTCTCTCGGTATGGCCTTCGTGTAATAATCAAGTCTGGAGGAATCCCCAAGTAGTCAATTGCACGAAAGAGCGATTCATAGTTAATATGCTGCCTAATAATATGCTTGGCTCCCGTTGATTCCGCAAGAATCACACCAAGCCGATAATTGCTTGGTTGATTAGATATAACAAAGTTTACAGGGGCAGGATGACTGTTGAGAAATATTTTGGCTGTATATTCTGGTGTATTAGTCCTGTCTGTATTTAGAACCCCAATATACTTATAAAAATTTACCACTCTATACCCATGATTGCTAAGCTGCTCAACTTCATATAGAGCTGCGATAACATCTCCTGAACGTGCATAAGGATAAAAGTACTCGATAATTGATACTATCGTCTTCATGGGACTCTGCTATGTTAGTGCTTTATTACAACAATGTTAGTTATTTTGTTGCGTTGCAATAGACAAAATCTTCCCTGATTTCGCTGTAGTTAAATTCTTGTTCCATAGGAAGTCCGATGATTTGTTGACTCTCTTTTTTGTTAAGCATCTTGTGTGGTTCTTTACGTCCGAGTCCTCCGAGGCAATATCTGCACGCCTCAAGTGGGTCAGACCTGAAAAGAAGCATTTCTAGTTCAGCCTTCAGATTGGAATTATTCTGTATCATTACACTATCTTCCTTATGATTATCTAGTTCGACACCTCTTTTTGATAGTCGTGTTTGTATAAACACAGACGGCGGGCATCGATAATAACGACCATCATGAATAGTATTGCAGATATGACCCATCAGACAGTTTGTAAATATGGTATTTCGAAGACATTGATCCGTGATCTCGGCGGTACTCTCAGTAATGTCAAACATTTTCACATCGCTTTCCCAGATCCAAACATTATACTTCCGTGCTTGCGCCTCTAACATCTTACGCTTGACTGATATTTTAACGCCAGGGTATCTACTAATACGGATTCCGTCGATCATTTGCCATGCCTCACTAGACATCCTGTGAAGTAGAATTCCGTTTGTTACTAGCACAAGCTGATGGCTGATTTGAACGCTTTTAGCCATACGGCAAAATTCATCGAATTCAGGATGCAACAAAGGTTCTCCACCGAGCAGCAAGAGATGGTTAGTATGCAAAACCGTTGAGAGTGCCATGAGATCACCATGCGTTGCTTCTATATCTGCATATTTCTCTGGCAGAAAAGGAGCATAGTGATCACATAGAGCACAGGTAAGATTGCAGTGTTCGGCTAAATTGATTTCGACAAAAGGTCTTATTATTTTAGATTGAATCATTCAATGATAATTGGGGTCAGAGTAAAATTAATCAAAGATAATTGGGGTCAGAGTAAAATTAATTATTGGCTGAATGCCCTTATCTGAACCACACCCGCTAACTTTACGATTTCAATAGAGTCAGTAATTAAAGGGGCCAGGGTCGAATTGTTTTTTTAAACATTACAATTTGTATAAAAATCCAAGATTAAAAATTAAATCAAGCCTGGCCCCTTTTTACCTTTTTTAAGTGGTTTTAAATCTCCTTTAATAATTGGGGTCAGAGTAAAATTAATTCCCTCAAAACACACAACAGCATTCCTCAATTAACCGAATCAATTGGCTAAATGCTCTTTATGTAAACCACGCGGCCAACTTGGCTACAATATCAATAGAGTTAGCAACATAAGCCAACTCACACAACTCTAAAATTACTTCCTTTAGTTAGTACATGAATACAACGAAATCAACACCTTTGAGCCACGCGGCCCACTTAGCGATAATTTCCATAAGTCACCAAATAGCCAAACTCAACGCCAGCTATCGCAAAGGTTGTATCCCGTGAGTTGTGCATAAGCAATAAATATCTTTCACCACGGTTAAACTAAGCCACATAAGTCGCCATAGATGACTCGTCTTCAAAACGGTACGTGAGATTTTCACATCAGAAAGCGCCTCCCGATTTAATGTTAATAACAGCTATAAAAATACACGGCTGTTCCCGTGTAACGGGTCATGGCAATGTTTATGAATTAAGAAGAGATTTTGGTATTCATCCTTCCCGCCATCCTTTTTCAAAAAGAGGTGATGAGTTTCCATTATTTCAGAATAAATTGAGAGCCACAACATTGACCATTTTGCTGGTTGAGAAGTTTAACCTTGGCTCTAGGAGATAGCAATTTTACTGACAAATATTAACATGCTAACAAATGAGTCAACATTTTAATTGATGTGAATAAGTTCGTCACAGCCCTTTATCCCCTCGCCTAATGATAGCTTAGGGTTACTTTAAGCTCAAACCATTTTTATTAACGTTTCAGTCTAACCACATTGAGCCTATAACTTTTCTATAATAAGCGAATATAAACTTTCATACGACCTCATTTTGACTTCTTTGGACTTGGGCTAACGAGATTTCAATCAACCGTTTTCATTATTTCCTTTTAATGTATCCCGCGCGATCTACGGGTGGCATCTCTTTGTCTGTACAATTGCTACGATAAACTTCTCCATAATGTTCGTATTTGCGAAAGCCCGTATAACACCGGTCACGTTGATAGT
>Ga0164315_10002518_pt1 | contig 14030 bp, 11 predicted proteins | sample GuaBasSedimGuay6_FD_113737 | JGI IMG/M metagenome (GOLD analysis project Ga0164315, IMG submission 113737) | Subseafloor sediment microbial communities from Guaymas Basin, Gulf of California, Mexico - Guay6, Core 4569-2, 0-3 cm | ecosystem: Environmental > Aquatic > Marine > Hydrothermal vents... | reverse complement strand
CGAAGCGGTCGTTGGTTATATGGTGTTTGGGGTTATCTTTGTCGGTGGCATTATGAGTAACCACGCGGCAGGCTATGAGTATGGTCAGTTATCTTTAGCTTTATTGGATAAATATAATAATGATAGACAAAGAGCTGAAGTCAATTTTGTATACGGTTATTTTGCTAATTCATGGATCCAGCCAGCCAGCGATACTGAACAATACTGGAGTATAAGTTATAACAAAGGATTAGAAATAGGTGACTGGTTTCATACGAGTTGTGCTTATTGCAGTATTATTCAGAGCCTTTTTATGCGTGGGGTTCCATTACAAGAAGTCGTTACTGAAGCTCAAGGATTTTTGTATACGCTAGATAGAATTGGTGGTCAGGAACAGGCGGGTGCTATTCGTACAGTTATTCAATCAGTTAAAAATTTACAAGGAGAAACAGAAAGTTCTACATCTTTTAGAAATGCAGAATTTAATGAAGATGCCTTTATTGATTCATTAAAGAGCTACGGCTCTAGGCATTTTGCTCATTATTATTTTATTAATAAAATGCAGTGCCTTTATTTCCAGGGTCAGTATATATCAGCCTATGAACTAAGCCAGCGTTCGGCAGAATACCTAAATGATTCCGCTGGCATGTTACATAGTGTTGAACATTATTTTTATACAGCTTTAACTTTGGCAATATTGTACCCACAAGCTAATAGCTTGCAGCGCTTTCGATCAATGAAAGTGATGAAATGGACAGAGAAAAAACTGAAGCTTTGGGCTCAGCAATGTAATGAAAATTTTATTGTTAGGCAATACTTGGTAAGTGCTGAGATTTTGCGTTTGCAAAATGAACAAGTTAAGTCCTTAGCCTGTTATGAATTAGCAATTCAGCAAGCAGAAAAGTACGGACAGCTACATCTAAAAGGTTTAGCCAATGAAATGTTGGCACGGCTTTGTGACAAAATGAACCTACCTACGTCAGCCACTTATTATCAATATGAAGCGGTATCTTGTTACCAGCATTGGGGGGCTAATGCATATCAACAACGCCTTACCACTGAAAAAGGAATACTATCAACGGTAATGCATAATGCATCAGGTTCTAAAATGGCTGAAAAAATGTCCTTGGAACGAGCTTCTACGACGGACACTCTGGATATTGTCACCTTGATTAAATCTGCCGAAGTGATTGCAAAACAAAGGCGATTACCTGAATTACTACAAACATTGATTTCTATAGTTATTGAAAATGCAGGGGCACAGCGAGGTGTCTTACTCTTACAAGAATCAAGTGGACTTGTTGTTCAGGCAGAAGCGACTTTTGAAGCTAATCAATTCACTGTGCTACAGCAGACCCGGCTATCTAACTTTCAGGCTATTCCACACAGCATTATCAATTATGTGTCTCGGACACAAGCATCAGTTGTAATTGATAATGTAGCAAATAACTCTATTTATTCTCAGGATGAGGATGTTATTAATCGTCAGGTATTATCTGTACTTTGCGCACCACTGATGATGCTTGGGGAGCTAAAAGGTATCATTTATCTGGAAAATAATGCGACAGAAAGTGCTTTTTCAGAAGAGCGGCTGACTTTACTGCAACACCTTAGCGGACAAATTGTTATTTCAATTGATAATGCCTTGATATATCAAAACCTGGCAAATAAGGTACTTGAACGAACTCATGATATAGAGACTCAAAAGCAGGCATTAGTTAAAAATAATGCTGAATTGGAGAATCAAAACAGCACGATTTTGATGTTGAATACACAATTACAAGAAGAAAATCAGGAGCGCCATAAAGCAGAAAAGGAATTGCACTTGGTTAATAAGCAATTAAAGTATTTAACAGTCACTGATGCACTGACCCAAATCAGCAACCGCAGACACTTTGATGACTATTTACACCAAGAGTGTGCAAGATTAACTCGTGTGAATGCTTTACCTCTCGCTTTAATTCTATGTGATATAGATTATTTTAAATTGTATAACGATAGTTATGGACATCAAGCTGGAGATGACTGTTTATTTAGTGTTGCGCAGGCTTTACTTAAGGTAGCTAAAAGGCCTTCAGACCTAGCTGCTCGGTATGGAGGAGAGGAATTTGTCATGGTTATTCCACAAACCGATATTTCAGGTGCAAAACAGGTGGCTGAGCAGATACATAAGCAAGTTGCTTTACTAAAGATGCCACATAAGGAATCAAACGTTGCGAAATATATTACCTTAAGTATTGGTATTGCAATTACAAAGCCTAACTCTAAAGCTAATCAATCATACTCACCTGAACAACTTATTAAAGTAGCGGATGATGCGCTTTATCAAGTAAAAGAGAATGGTAGAAATGCAACGATTTGCGTGGAGTTAGAATGATAATTTTGCAACTACGAAGTATCTTGTCAGCCTATTAAAGAAGTCTGGGCTAATAATTACAATAAAATATCAGGAATTATTTTATGAAAAACCGCTGGGTCAAGAATATTTAAATACTTACGGCTAAGCATGCTAGAAAGGCATGACTAAATAATGAAAAAAATACCCCTTCCGTGCTGAGAATATAGGTAAGCAGACTCTTGGATTGCGTAAAGCTAGCTATCTAATAGGAATTTTTAACTTTACTTCTAGTCCTTTGTTTTTTCCTGGAAGTAGCTCAATTTTCCAGTCATGAATATCACAAAGTTGTTGTACGATGGCTAAGCCCAGGCCACTACCACCTGTATTCTTATTGCGCGAGTTATCTAAACGATAGAACGGTTGAAAAACAGCATTTATTTTATCCTCAGGAATTCCAGGGCCTTGATCTATGATATGAATTAGTAAGGTGTTTTTTTCTTGAGTACAGTTTAAATTAACAGGTTTATTGTTGCTATAACGAAAGGCATTATCCAGTAAATTACATAATACGCGGCGTAATGCATTGATTTCAACTTTGCAGGGGTTGCAGTTGCTTTGCCAATCAATGATATGCTTTTGTCGAGCGTAGTCGGAAGCTAATTCATTGAGTACTTTATTGATTTTGACCTTAAAGGCGCGATGTTTATCCATACCTTTGACAAACTCAAGAGCGTTTTGGATAAGGAGCTCCATTTCATTGAGGTCACTTCTCATGTCAGTAATTAACTCGGTATTGTCAGGGCTTTCTAATAGTTCTAAAGCAATTCGCATACGCGTAATTGGTGTGCGTAAATCATGGGAAATACCGCCAAAAAGAATGCTACGATTGGACATTAGCTGCGTTATTTCCTGAACCATACTGTTAAAATTGTGTGCCAATATGGCTAATTCTTGTGGGCCTTTTTCGGGTATGCGTGTAGAAAGTTGCCCCGACCCGATTAAGTTGACAGCAGTTGACAATGTTTTTATTGGACGGGTAATGCGGCGCGCTAAAAACAGAGTGGTTATTAAAATAAGCAACAGTCCGGCAGCGAGAATTCCAAACATTGCTTTAGGGGGGTGAGGGCCAAAACGATCATGTAAAAAACCTATATTAACGGCTTGTTTTGTATTAGGGATAGCTACCCAAAAGCAAAGACTTCCTTCTTCAGCAGATTGTTTGATGTGAATTTCTTGCTTAAAATGGTGCTTTAAGGCTTTTTCTAGCCTAGGGATAAAAGGATAAGTACTTTTTAACTCGGTTACTGGAATAGTGTTATCGGTGATTAATAAATGATGTTGTTCACGTAAATGTACTTGAAACTCGGCTTTTTTATTTTCAGGCAGAGCGACCCATGACTTGCTGATGATATGTATCAGCCCCCCCATATCATCCGCGCCTCTGTCAGCCATAGGGCTTAATACAAAATAAAACACCAGAAGGATAGACAGAAGAGTGAAACTGATAAGGCCGAATGCGAGTGTTAGACCGGTATTTATATAGATGGTATTTAAGCGCCGGAATAAATTCATGCGCAGATCTCCCCAGGGATAAATTTATAACCTTCACCCCACACGGTTTGTATATAAATGGGCGTTGTTGTATCAGGTTCTATTTTTTGGCGTAAGCGCATAATGCGCACATCAATACTGCGATCAAAAGGTGCGCAGTCATAGCCTTTGAGTTTCTCTAAAAGCGTATCGCGTGATAAGACCTGCTTGGGATTAGCAATAAAAATTTCTAATAGCGAAAGCTCTCCGCTAGTTAAAGTAACAGGTTCGTCATTGCGTAATAAAGTTTGATTGTTAGTGTTGAATTGATAAGAGCCAAACCGGTAGAGACCGCTACTTTCTTCAGTGGGCGCGCTTAATGGGCTTTGTTGTCGGCGTAGAACGGAACGAATCCTCGCCAGTAATTCGCGTGGATTAAAAGGCTTGGCTAAGTAATCATCCGCCCCCATTTCTAGGCCAATAATCCGATCGATATCTTCACCGCTCGCTGACAGCATAATGATCGGTATTGATAGCTTGTTGTTTAGACGTTTAATGATGCTGAGCCCATTTTCTCCCGGTAGCATAAGATCAAGGATGATAAGGTCAACAAATGATTTACTGAGATAAGCGTCCATACTTGTGCCATCATTAACGCAGCTAACCGCAAAGCCTTGTTTATCTAGGTACTGGCAAAGGAGCTTGCACAGTTTTATATCGTCATCGACAACGAGAATTTTGATTTGAATTTTACTGTTCAAGTTATTTATTTCCCTTTAAATAAGGTGAGTAAATTATAGCTATATGATCCTATTAATACATTATTAAGTTAACATTAAAAGATCATGTAATTCTATATCCTGCCGTCTTGCTGTTACATTTTGTTACAAATTAATTAAGCTATGACATATTTTCGATACACCTACTATTTATACTTGAATTGTAATTCATTGGCACCGCAATGGAATCATTGTGGGTAGTTAAATTAAAATTTCACACGAGTGGGTACACAATGAAAAAAATTCTAATAGGGCTTTGTGCAATAGGTGTCGTAGGTTATAGCGTAGGTGCAGTAGCTGGAAATGGCAAGATGCATAAGAAGGAAAAACAGTTAAATAGAACGCTGCTGCCGATTATTCATCACCTCATGCATAAGAAGGAAAAACAGTTAAATAGAACGCTGCGGCCGATTATTCATCACCTCGGATTAACTGGTGATCCATTAGTAGGTAGAGATGTTCCTGATATTCTTACTAGCCCAGAAGCACAGCTAGGGATGGAATTGTTCTTTTCTAAATCTTTAGGTGGAGATCGAGATTCAGCTTGTGTCACTTGTCACCATCCGCTGTTAGGAGGTGGGGATAATTTAGCGTTACCTATAGGGACTGAATCAGATGAGCCAGATTTATTAGGCCCTGGACGAACGAATAATGAGGGCTTTCCTCCCGTCCCGAGAAATGCTCCAACGACGTTTAACGTTATTGCGTGGGATAAGTTTCAGTTTCATGATGGGCGCGTACAAAGTTTAACTCCAGGTGAAGGAGAGAATGGAACGGTGGGTGGTATTCGTACACCTAATTCAGCATTTGGTGTAGCAGATCCACTAGCTGGCGGAAACTTGGTGCAAGCGCAAGCGCGATTCCCTGTTACTTCAAGAGAGGAAATGAAAGGATTTAATCACAACTCATATAGTGATCAGGAGATTAGGGAGTTTTTAGCGGCTAGGTTAGGTGAATATGAAGGGCCACAGGTCTTTAATGACAGTGGTGAAAATGTAACAGATATAGAGTCATTACCTTTTGAAAGTCGTTGGTTGGGCAAGTTTCAGCAAGCATTATCTAGCCCTTCTGGCACTGCAGAAGAATTAATCACAGAACAAAACGTATCTATGTTAATTGGTGAATACGAACGTTCACAAGCATTTGCCAATACGCCGTGGAAAAGTTATGTAAAAGGGAATAATTGGGCTATTTCAGCAGATGCAAAAAGAGGTGCGATATTATTTTTTACATCGAGCGAGCAAGGTGGAGCAAACTGTTCTAGCTGTCATAGTGGTGATTTCTTTACTGATGAAAGTTTTCATAATTTAGCTATGCCTCAAGTTGGTTCTGGTAAAGGTGATAGTGATGATTTCGAGACCGATTTAGGTTCTAAGGATTTTGGTCGCTTTCGTGAAACAGACTTAGTACAGGATAAGTTTGCATTTAGAACACCGTCCTTAATTAATGTTGAAGTGACTGGTCCTTGGTCTCATGCGGGTGCTTACGCAACATTAGACGCGGTTATCAAGCATCATTCTAATGCAGATAACGCGATAACAAATTTTGATTATACTCAGTTGGAATTTGAAGGAGTTAGCAACTTAGATAAAATGGAAGATAATACTCGAGAAGCTTTAGGTGCAGATAATTTTGATTTAAAGACACTTAATTTAAGTGATATGCAGGTTGGCTTTTTGGTGGAGTTCTTGAAAACGCTGACGGATCCTTGTGTTACTGATAGTGCTTGTTTAGCGCAGTGGATACCGACCGGTGGTGAAGATGATACAGATCTAGATCAATTAGATGCAGTTATTCTTGATAGCTCATTTACTCAATAAAATAGTGTAAGTTTAGAAAGCTGATCTAGATTAAAGGGCGCATTGATTGTGCCCTTTTTTATGGGTATAAGAAAACTATTTAACTGATGTTACGCATGCCCTATAAAATTCTAGCATTACAATCGCCTCTGTATTACCAAGCTAGAGTGATTGAAAGGATAAAGGAATAATATTGTGGGAGGGGCTTTTAGCCGCAATTTCATACAAGTCGCGGCTAAAATCCTCTCCCACAAATACCGCATATTCAATGCTGAAACTGCGTAACATCGATGATTTAATCAATAATGTATTTCTTAGCGGTACGGCGGTCTAGTTGAGTGATTCTGGCTACCGCTTCGTAGCTATTGTGGCGATCATAAAGAAAGCGGCAATAGTTTTGTAATAGCGACTGGGCACTGGTTTCGCCTGAATCATCAGTTAAGATAAATTGGTTGTGCTTACTTCCTTGCTTGAGTGGGTGTGTAAAAGGGTAATTTCCAGTTAAGCAAATACGCCGTATACATTGCTCCAGTTCTCTAACATTGCCCAGCCAAGCGTAGTTTTTGGGTGCGGTAGTGCGTATATGATTTGTTATGCGTGAGACTAAATGTGGAGCGGGAATATCCGTGACGCGATTGAGTAAACTAGCGATTAAATGTTTTAGTTCCTCAGGGTTTTCTTGTAAGCGCTGTTGTAGGCTAGGTACTTCGATTACATCAGAGCATAAGCGATAATATAAATCATCTCTAAAGTGCCCGTCTTTGCGTAATTGTTCAATATTACGATTAGTAGCGCTGATCACCCGTCCAGAAAAGCGCATTTTTTCATGACTACCCACCGGGAAAAAAGTCCTATCCTGAATAACATTGAGCAATTTTACTTGAGTGGGAATATCAATATCACCAATCTCATCAATAAAGACTGCGCCATGCTCGCTGCAACGCGCAAATAAGCCTTGATGATGTTCAATCGCCCCGGTAAAAGCGCCTTTTTTATGGCCGAATAATTCTGACTCTAATAAAGAATCTGGGTATTGCGCTAAATTAATCGCCTGAAATGAGCGGGTAAAGCTTTCTTTAAAACAGCGTTTAGATAAATCAAAGGGAATAAATCCTGAGCAGCCTATACTATGCGCAACTAAGCTTTTACCCGTGCCGGTCGCACCGAGTAACAGCGTAGAAAAATCTTCCATTTTTCCGCATAAATAATCCATATACCACTGTGGATTGAAAGTGAAAATATTATTCCACAAACGCATACGCAACTCGACAATAGAAGGGCAATTGCCCGAAACCGCTGTGCTAATAAAATAAAATCCACGGTGTAGCTGGTAGAACAAAGCAATGAATTTTTCTGTTTCAGGAATGCTGAAATCGGCTTGCTGAAAGCGCTGGCTTAAGGCTTTGGCGCAGGGCAATTCAATCGGTTTATCACCCGCTAAACGCTGACCTTCAATAAATTGATTAAATTGCGCCTGAAATTCATGGAATTGATAAAACAACCAAGCGAATTTTATGTGTTCCTGAGTGCTACCTTGGTAATCAGTAATACGGAAATTATTTAACGGTAACTGGTCTAGAAGTAGCACCTGAATTTTTTCACTGCGCTGATAAATATCCAGCGTGCCTAGTGAAATATTTAGCAGTGCGCAATCCTGCTGCTCTCTTTCTTGGCTAAAGGGGTTGGCAAAAGCCAATTCGGCAATTTGTTTAAAAAAGTCGCGTTGTTCAGGGCGTGGTTTTTGCATGGTTTAACTAATGTGTAGGATGTGCTGAGGCACGAAGCGCATCATTCATTGATCTCAACAGGAAAATCTCGAGAGTACCCCTCCCCAAAAAAAACACCGGAATAAATGCCACTATCGACATAACGATGGAGGTTAGAATAAGGCCAACCCTTAACCGATTTAGTCCATCCGTGTTTGGCTGGATTTCAATGAATATAATCAAAATGAATATTAAAAACATTTTGACCAGTTAACCGGTGCGCCCAAAACTGGCGCATCATTTGCTGCTTAAGTGACTGATGTTACGCACGTCTCAAATAGAATAAGCTCTGCAGAAGAGTAGAAAAATTATAAGTAATTGATTCATAATAATCAGTGCGTAACATCAGTTAAGTGATGCGCTTCGTGCCTCAGTATACCCTGTAAAATGTTTTTATATTATATGGTATTCATTTTAAGTATATAGGGTACGCATTAAATGTATATTTATTTTTAAATTAAATAATGAAATAACTTATCTGATTGATTATTAAGGATAAATGTAAGTGGCATGGCCATTGCAATAGTGATTATGACTTTACACTTAAAAGGGATAATCACTATGAATAGTTTAAAACGCATATTTGTCAGCCTTAAAGGCCAAATTGACCACGTTGCTGATGAATTTGAAAACCATGAAGCGTTAGCGGGTGCAGCGATTCAAGACTTACAAGCTATCGCCAGTAAAACGCGCTTACATTTACATCGTGTCAGTAAAATGTCCGAGCAATATCAAAAACAATTAGCAGAACAACAAGAGCAAGCACGCTTATGGTCTGAGCGAGCGGTTAAAGTGCGTGTAGAGGATGAACAAAAAGCTTTGCAATGTGTCAAACGTTTACGTTTAGCACAGCAACAAATGAACTTGCTTGAGCAGCAATATCAACAAAGCACCGCTCAAGAAGCGAAAGTGCGTGATGACTTGAATACTATTTCTGAGCAGTTATTGGTTTTGAAAAATAAAAAAGAAATATTAGCCGCCAGACAAAATAGAGTGGGTATACAGCGAGAGCATCAAGGCGATTCTATGCAGGATGTGCAAAGTGTTTTTGAGCGCTGGGAAGGAGCGGTAGTCAGTACTGAATATGAAATACCCGATGCTATTGTCGATACCGATAATTTTGCTAATGAGTTTGAGCAGGAAGAAGACGAGTTAGCCTTAAAAATAATGTTAGATGAGTTGACCGAAGCTAGCCACCCTTCAGATATTAAAAACTAGGAGACGATCATGTACGCAGCTGAAACTCAAGAAATGCCTAGCCAAGAATTTGAACAAACAGAGGAGTCTAAAAATAGCAAAAGCATGACCGCTAAAATCACGACGTATTTACGCTGGGTGGGGTCTGTATTGATCGTACTTTCAGCGATTAGTTTTATGCTACAAGGACACGATGAAATATTACCCGCTTATCGTTATTGGATCGGTTTAGGATTGACTTTATTATTATGTGGCGGTGGTTTAGTTTGCGCCTATTTATTTCATGAAACCAAAGGGGCGCGGATATTTTTTGGTTTAGGGACAGCCTTTTTGTCGGTACAAGTGTCTCAGGTTAGCGCAATGATCTATGCCTATTGGCATGGGCAGAGCGCATTGCAACCGGAATATACTTGGTTGCAGTTTATGGAAGTCAGTCCTACGGTTATTGCGATTGATTTTGTTATTACTGGTTTGCTATTGTTCTTAGTAAGTTATGCCAGCTATTCTATATTGGCGCGTAAATACCTTAAAACGCTTTTAACTGCATCGATTGTCGGCAGTGTGTTATTAATTATTCCAGTACGCGACGCAACCTTAGTACCATTGATTATTGCGGGCTTATTTATCTTTTTAAGGCATACAGAACAGCATTTACATAATGATAGCAGCATGCGTTTAGCTGAGGGGATGGCGGCGCGAGTACTAGTCAGTTTACCTTTGTGGATTATTGTTGGTCGTAGCTTATTGCACCCCGCTTCTTATTTATTGGCTATGGTTGTTTCTGCTATTGTGCTTGTGTATTGTATTTACGATATTAAACGTTATACCCAATCGGCTTTTATAACTTATATTGCCCAGTGGATCGGTACTTTGGCTGCGATGGCTATCTGGGTGATTGTCTTAGCTGAATTTGGAATTGTTGGCGATCAGTTAAGCGCTTTATTACCGGTTGCGCTAATTTTATTCGCTTTGTCAGGGCAGGTCAGTTATCACGCACGCTTGTATCGATTAGTCAGCGCCTTGATGACGGTAGCCTTAACGTATGCCGCTATGTTAGATGGACAAACGATGGCTCCAGTGATTACTATTGCGGCGGGTATGTTGTTGACCATTGCAGGTATTAAACATCGGGAAAAAGCGCCGTTTATCATGGGTAATATTTGTGTTTTAGGTGGTTTCTTATTTTACTGGGAATATGCGGTTAACTTCTATTCCAGTGCGCCGTGGATCAGTTCTATCGTATTAGGTTTAGTGGTGATCTTATTGGCTTCGTATATAGAAAACAAAGAGAAGCAAATTATGGCAAAATCACGTTATTACTTTAATGAATTGAAAAACTGGAATTAATATGTCGAGCCACTGCTTAGCCTATAGTTTGATTAGCTTATGTTTATTGATCAAATGTGTAGGCGCGGCAGAGTTGGCTGATTTTAGTAGCGATGGTTGCTCGCAATTCCCCGATGGTACTTTTACTCAGCAAGACCTTTGGTGCGACTGTTGTATTACTCATGATATCGCTTATTGGCAGGGTGGCAACCGCAAACAGAAAAAACAAGCAGATGAAGCTTTGCGCCAATGTGTATTACAAAAAACGGGTAATAAATTGCTCGCAGATACCATGTATTATGGTGTAACAGTAGGAGGTTCCCCAGTTTTTCCAGTTTGGTATCGATGGGGTTATGGTTGGCCTTATGGTCGTGGCTTTCAATCGCTGAATGAATATGAACAACAGCAAGTGACAGATCAATTACAGCAGTACACAATTTCTATGCCTTATACCTCTTGTGATTTTGATTACCCTGTTAGAGTATTTATAGAGAAGGAAGTACAAGAATTGTTAAAGTGAACTATTTTAAGACCGAGCGTTAATCATCTGTGTACAAGGGCGGACTTCAGTCCGTCCTACTGTGTATGTTCCCAGATAGAATTTTGGGGCAAGATAACGAGATAAAATATCATTGAATTTAAGGTCAAACGCATTCATGCAAATACAATCCACATTTAAACCCGCCTGGTGGTTGAACAACCCACACTTACAAACAATCTATCCTTCTTTATTGCGTAAACCACCAGAGCCTACTATAAAACGCGAGCGCTTAATCACTGAAGACAATGATTTTATTGATATAGACTTTTGTGGCGAAGGTAATCAACCCTTGGTGATTTTATTGCATGGTTTAACGGGTAGTTCGCAGTCAGGCTATATAAAAGGTTTGCAACAGGCTTTATTAGAGCAAGGGTTACGCAGTGCGGCGTTGAATTTTAGAGGCTGTAGTGGTGAATATAATGATTCATCGCGTTGCTATCATTCAGGTGAAACCGGAGATATAGATTTTTTATACCGTACTTTACGTGCGCGTGAGCCACAAACACCTATGGCTGCGGTAGGTTTTTCGATAGGTGGCAATGTCTTATTAAAATGGTTGGGTGAGCAGGGCGCTAAGCTTCAGCTATTTGCTGCAACTGCCGTGTCAGTGCCTTTGGTTCTAAGTGCTTGTGCGAGCAAGTTGGATAGTGGTTTTTCTAAAATTTATCGTGCTAGTTTATTGCGTGAATTAAAAGATTATGTGCGCTTAAAGCAGGTTCATTTAGAATCTTTAGGCAAAACTGAGGAAGCCGAATTATTAAGGCAAATAGGCGATTTGGAGGATATTAAATCGTTTTGGCAATATGATGATCGAGTGATTGCTTCTTTGTATGATTTTGCTAATGTAGCAGATTATTATCAACGCTCTAGTTCACGACAATTTTTACAGGCGATTAGGGTGCCAACTTTATTAATTCAAGCAGCAGATGATCCGTTTATGACCTCAGAAGTGATCCCTGAGCTAAAGGAGCTATCTGCTTCTGTTTTTTTGGAGATAACTGAGGCGGGAGGACATGTAGGGTTCATTGCTGGGAATAATCCTAGGCATCCTGAGTACTGGTTAGAGCGACGCATTCCTGAGTTTTTACTACAGCGGTTAGATTATGTATAAGATATGTTTTTTCGTGCCTGAGACTCATGTTGAGGCTGTAAAAGAGGCTTTGTTTGCCCAAGGCGCAGGAAAAATAGGGGATTATGATCATTGCTCTTGGCAGACTTTAGGTGCTGGGCAATTTAAACCTTTACAAGGCAGTCAGCCTTTTTTAGGTAATAGGGGGGAAATCACCCAGCTTGCTGAATATAAAGTGGAAATGGTATGTGCTGAAAAGCTGATTAAGTCAGTTGTGAGTGCATTATTGCTCGCGCACCCCTATCAGGAGCCTGCTTATGAGGTGTATAAAATATTAACAGTTGATGACTTTAATCACCTTAATTAAAGGTCGCGATGATTAATAGTGAAATAAACAATAATTGTATAAGGAAAGATATGAATACTTTAGAGGCAATACAAGCTCGTAGGGCAGTCAAATACTATGACGCAAGCCATCAAATGACAGAGGCTAAAATCAATGAACTATTTTCTTTAGCAATGTTTTCACCGACAGCGTTTAATATTCAGCACTGGCGTTTTGTCAGTATTACTGAGCCTGAGTTAAGAAAACAAATTAGAACAGCAGCTTGGGATCAGGCGCAAGTGACGGATGCCTCTTTATTTATAGTGATCTGTGCTGATTTAAAAGCTTGGGAAAAACAGCCTGAGCGCTATTGGGCAAATGCTGATCAGGCGGTGCAAGATTTTATCGTACCGGCGATTGATCAATATTATCGTGGCAAAGACCAAGTACAAAGAGATGAGGTGATGCGCTCTTGTGGCATTGCCGCGCAAACTTTAATGCTCGCTGCTAAAGAGATGGGCTACGACTCTTGCCCGATGGATGGTTTTGATTTTGATCAAGTGGGACAATTAATTAATTTGCCACAAGGTCATGTTATTGCGCTTTGTTTAGCGGTTGGTAAGGGGGTGCAAGCAGCTAATCCACGAGCAGGTCAATTGGCTAAAGATGAAGTTGTTATCAATAACCGTTTTTTATAGTCAAAGTTAATCATAAGTTGCCACTAAATTTGCAGCTAAATAATTAGTCTTTAACAAAAAATAGTGCCTAAATATGAGTGGTAACGCCCATTTTTACGATGAAAATATAGACGTAATTCCTTGTGTAATGTTAGTCTACTCGGCTAATTTAAATTTGTGGCTATTTCTTGAAATTGAAGACTGTATTTTTTTGGGCGAACAGGGTTCTTTTTTGTTTCAAAGCTAATAATCGATCTAAAAAATGGAATCAATATCCATGAATACACTATATGAAGTTTCTCCAGGATCGCCGTACCCTATAGGCGTGCGATTTAAACTTAATGACGTTAATTTCTCTATTTTTAGTCGTCATGCGACAGCTGTAGAGCTTCTGCTATTTTCCAGCTCTACTCATCAGGAGCCCTTTCAGGTAATCCCTTTAACGGCGGCCATCAATAAAACATTTTATTCATGGCATGTTCTTGTTCATGACTTACCTGCAGGCACTTGGTATACATGGCGCATGGATGGCCCTTGTAACACTTCTGAGAGTGGCCTTTGCTTTGATAAGGAAAAGCATTTGCTTGATCCTTGGGCGCGTGCGATCAGTGATACATTGTGGGATCGAAATAAAGCCTGTCTACCTGGTGATAATGGTCATACAGCGATGCGTAATTTGGTGCCTGATGAGAGCTATGATTGGG
>Ga0164315_10002517_pt1 | contig 14031 bp, 10 predicted proteins | sample GuaBasSedimGuay6_FD_113737 | JGI IMG/M metagenome (GOLD analysis project Ga0164315, IMG submission 113737) | Subseafloor sediment microbial communities from Guaymas Basin, Gulf of California, Mexico - Guay6, Core 4569-2, 0-3 cm | ecosystem: Environmental > Aquatic > Marine > Hydrothermal vents... | reverse complement strand
TAAAAACAATGGCTGCCAAAACAGGATTTGTTACCCTTGATGAACAAGAAAGAAAACTGATTGCCGAAGACCTTATGATTTGTAATGAATCAGAAGGGATGTGTATTGCCGGTGTCTTAGGTGGCTTGCATTCAGGAGTTACAGACTCTACAACAAGTATATTCCTTGAGTCAGCTTATTTTTCTCCTGCTTCTATTCGCAAAAGTGCTCAGCACCATCAGATAAAGACTGATGCCTCATTCAGATTTGAAAGAGGGACAGATCCAAATCTTACAGTTTATGCTCTAAAACGTGCAGCTTTACTAATTAAAGAAATTGCCGGTGGTGAAATTTCATCATCAATCGTTGATGTCTACCCTGAGCCCATTAAGGATTTTGAAGTTCCGGTTAAGAAGAAAAATATAGACAGGCTGATTGGCAAAAAATTACCGGAAGATGAAATCAAGCAGATTCTTACAGACCTTGACATAAAAATAGTAAATGAAGATAAAGAAGCATTTACGGCAATTGTTCCTCCCTACAGAGTAGATGTACAGCGTGAATCTGATGTAATTGAGGAAATCTTAAGAATCCATGGCTTTGATAATGTAGCACTGCCGGATACCGTTGGCTCAGCTTTCTTAGCCGAATTTCCGGTTATTGATGCTAACAGACAGCAACAAAAAGTTTCTTCCTTCTTAACAGGAAATGGTTTTTACGAGATAATGACTAACTCACTTACCAAGCCCGAATATGCTGATTTGGTTAGTTCAATAGACAGCAATGAAAATGTTAAGATTCTTAATAAGCTAAGTGAAGACTTGGGTGTATTAAGGCAAAGCTTAATTTTCTCCGGACTGGAAATTGTTGCTCATAATGCCAATAGAAGGCAGAAAGACATGAAACTTTTTGAGTTTGGCAAACAGTATAAACTTAAAAACACCAAATATGCCGAAGAAATGCATCTTGGTCTATGGATGACTGGATTAGCAGATTATGAAAATTGGGCAAGTAGTAAACAGCCCGTAACATTCCATGATCTCGCCGGCCCGGTGAATAGTATTTTTGCTAAGATGAATATTGATGGCATCAGCATATCGCCATCAATAAATCCAATTTTTCAATTCGGGCTTAACATTGAAAAAAATAACAAAGTGATGTGCGAATACGGTAAAGTAAACCAGGCGGTTGCTAAGAAACTTGGGGTAAAACAAGAAATTTTTTATGCAGATTTTAACTGGGACTTGTTTTTAAGCCAGACAAATGATAATATCGTAGTTGAACGGGCATCACGTTTCCCGGAGGTACGTAGAGACCTCTCATTAGTGATTGATATTAATGTTCAGTTTAAGGATATTTTAGATATTACAAGAAAAGCTGAGCGTAAATTAATAAAGAAAGTCGATGTGTTCGATTTGTATGAAGGAGAAAACCTTGGAAAAGATAAAAAGTCTTATTCAATAAAGTTTATCCTTGAAGACAAAGAAAAAACATTAACTGATAAAGTAATTGATAAGACTATGAATCGACTCATACGAGTATTCGAATCTGATCTTGGTGCGTTGATAAGACAATAAGTTATGGCTCTAGAAAGAATAAACTCTGAATTACAATCACTTGAAAGAAAAATATCATTGCTACTTAATGAGCATAAAAGCTTAAAATCCCAAAACCATCAACTGAAAGATCAGAACTTAGCTTTAGAGGAACAATTAAAATCTAGAAACGAGCAGGTTCAAAGTTTTCAAAATCAAATTAAAATTAGTAAAATTGCTAGTAGTGTAGGAGCAGACAGAGGAGATGCTTCGGATTTAAAAAAGAAGATTGACGAATACGTAAGTGAGATTGATCGTTGTATCGCTCATTTAAGCCAATAAAACGCCAAGCAGTATAAGATCGAATGAATAAACTTTCAATAAAAGTTAAAATATCAGACAGGGAGTACCCTATGAAAGTAGACCCTGCAGATGAAGAGAATATAAGAAGGGCCGGGAAAATAATTAACGAAAGACTACGATCATATAGGGAAAAGTTTGGTATTGATGATAAACAAGACTTGCTTGCTATGGTAGCATTTGATAGTACCGTAGAAAAGCTTAAAGTAGAAGGAGAAAGCCACCAAGTGGACGATAACGTCGAACATAAACTGGCAAAACTTAATCAAATCATCTCTGAGGCCATCTAGATCTTAATTACTTCCGATTCTCAGCTGAGCTGCTATTAATATATAAATAGTAGTAGTCATGATAGATTTATTGTACATCATAGTTACCGGAGCCGTATCACTGGTTTTGGGTATGGTTTTAGGCCGATTAGTATTCTCAAAAGTTAATAAAGCAGAAGAACAGAAAGCAAAAGAAAGTGCTGCCTTAACTCTTAAGGAAGCACAAGTTAATGCTGAAGAAATAAAGAAAAACAAAATTCTGGAGGCAAGAGAGAAGTTTCTAAAGCTGAAATCAGAATTTGAAGAAGAGGCAAACAGGAAGAAAAATCAAATAATCTCAAACGAAAATAAACTCAAACAGCGTGAACAGAACCTGTCTAGACAAATGGAGCAGGCCAGACACAAAGAGTCAGAATCTGATAATCTTAAAGAAAAACTAACAATTCAGCTTGAAAATATAGAGAAGAAAAAGCAGGAAATGGATAAGTTTAATGAGCAGAAGGTTACCATCCTGGAAAAAATATCTAACCTTACCGCTGATGATGCTCGCGAGCAATTAATTGAGACACTTACGGGTGAGGCTCGAACAAAAGCATCAGCACAGATTAAAGACATCGTAGAAGAAGCAAAGCTTACCGCTACTAAGCAAGCTAAGAAAATTGTTGTAGAGACTATTCAACGGACAGCAACAGAGCATGCTATTGAAAACTGCGTCTCTATATTCAATCTTGATTCAGATGAGCTTAAGGGCAAGATCATTGGCCGTGAAGGGAGAAACATTAGAGCTATTGAAGCTGCAACCGGTATCGAGATTATTGTCGATGACACGCCGGAAGCAATTATCATTTCAGGCTTTGACCCGGTACGAAGAGAAATTGCCAGATTATCACTTCACCGGCTAGTTAAAGATGGCAGAATTCACCCTGCTCGAATTGAAGAAATAGTTGCTAAAACAAGGAAAAATATTGAAGAAGAGATTATAGAAATAGGAGAACGTACGGCAATTGATCTGGGTATTCACGGTTTGCACCCAGAGCTAGTGAAAATGGTTGGTCGCATGCGCTTTAGATCTTCTTACGGACAAAACCTGTTACAGCACTCAAGAGAAGTAGCTAACCTTTGTGCAATAATGGCAGCAGAAATTGGCTTAAACCCGAAGCAGGCGAAACGTGCTGGTTTGCTACATGATATTGGCAAAGTTTATCCCGAAGAATCGGAAAAGCCACATGCTATTTTAGGTATGGAGCTGGCGCAAAAATATAAGGAGCACCCTAAGATTTGTAATGCCATTGGTGCCCACCACGATGAAGTTGAGATGACAGGTATGATTTCACCTATTATTCAGGCTTGTGATGCTATCTCCGGCGCCAGACCGGGAGCGAGAAGAGAGGTGATGGAATCGTATATTAAACGCTTAAAAGACCTCGAGAGTCTGGCACTTGGATTTGATGGTGTAGAAAAATGCTATGCGATACAAGCTGGGCGTGAGCTTAGGGTTATGGTAAATGCAGAATCCGTAACAGATGATACTGCCGGTCAGCTATCATTTGATATCTCACAAAAGATTGAAACAGATATGCAGTACCCCGGACAGATTAAGGTTACTGTTATTCGGGAGATGAGAGCCGTTAATTACGCTAAGTAAAATTAGAGGCTGAACATGCTACATTTAAAAAGGCAATAAATAACTTCCTCTGTAGTTAGCCTCCTATTCGTACTTCAATGACTCACTAGGATTCTTTCGGATAGCAAGTAGTGTATGTATATTTATTATTACCAAAGCAATAACCAAAGCTGCAAGTACTGAAAAGATAAATACAACTGGATTTATCTCAATCCGGTAATAGAAATTGCTTAGCCACTTTCTCATTATCATTGAAGACAATGGAACAGCCAGGGCGCTTGCAACAATTATACTTAATATATATACCTTAGATATTCCCAAGATTAAGTTCAAGGCCGATGCTCCCAGTACTTTGCGAATGCCGATTTCTTTAGTTTTCTGCTTTAGTGAAAAAGAGACTATCCCAAATAATCCCATGCTACCAATCAATATAGCTAAAACCGCGAATATTAACAGAAGTTTCGCCTGCTGCTGCTCCTGATGATAAAGCATATCAAATTCCTGGTCGAGAAAGCTAAATTCAAAGGGCTCTGTGGCATTAATCAATTGCCAGGCACTTTCTATCTTTTCTATGCTAGCCGGTAAATCATCAGATTGTATTCTTACAGACAAATAATAGTATTGATCCTGCCATGGTGCCATCGTAAAGACCATCGGCTCTATCACTTCATGCAAGCTGGCATAATTAAAATCCCTTACCACGCCTATTATTGCATGCTCTCCATCTCTATTAATCATTTTGCCAATGGGATCACTCCATCCCATAGTTTTAACCAATGACTCATTTACCAAAAAAGAAGTTTTATCCGGTATATTACCTACTGCAAAATTTCTCCCTAAGATGATATCCATATCCATTGTTTCCAGATAAGAATCATCAATATCGAGTACGTGCAACATTAAAGGTAGTTCCTGGCCTTCAGGGATGTAGCCGTTAGCCGTGAAACCACTTCCGGGAATATCCGAAGATGCCCCGGCAAGAACCACTTCCGGGATCTTGAATATTTCATTTTTTAAATTCCTGATATTTTTCGATGCCTGCTTACTATTCAACCTAACCACAAGTACGTTTTCTTTCGCGTAACCCAGAGACCTGCTTTGGACGAACTGCAATTGATTATAAATAATCCATGTACTTGCTATCAACATAATCGAAATAAAGAATTGAAAGACAACGAGAGGGTCAATCCTCCTGGGTTTTGAGCCAGGACCATGCGCTGATTTACTTTTAAGGCTCTTTAGAGATGACATCGATGATAAATAGAAAGCAGGATAGGCTCCTGAGCCAATACTGACAAGAAGAATTACTACAGCTATGATTAGGGTAAGCCATAGATTGCTTAAATAAATCTGGTCCAAATGATAACCTAAGAATTCATTAATTGGATTGTAGAACACAATTATTATGAGGAATGCCAGAGCCATGGCAATTATGGTATAAAGAAACGATTCGAAAAGGAATTGCATAACCAACATTTTTTGGTTTGCGCCAATGGCTTTACGAACCCCGATTTCTTTAAGCCTGCTAATGGATTGGGTAATAGTTAAATTGATAAAGTTTATTGATGCCATTAGTAATGTTATTATGGCAATAGAAGCAAAGACATAAATCAAGAGTCGGCTACCCTTATTTGCCCAATCACCGCCTTCCAAAGTACTTAAATGAACATCAAGGAGAGGCTGTAATTCCAAAGACCACACTATTTGAAACTGCTTCATCATATTATTAATATGAATATCCAAAATTGCCGGAAATTTGCTTTGAAGCAATTTGATATCTGTTTGACCCGCAAGTTTCACATACGCGAAATAATTCCAGCCTCCGTTCCAGTCAAGGAAATATTTCTCCTTCTCTAGAGTCGAAAAGGATATCAGACAGGAATATTGTATTTGTGAATTTGTAGGAGCTTCTTTAATTATACCAGTTACTATTAATGATTGCTCCCCATTAAGACTAACACTTTTCCCTATTGGGTCAGCCTCTCTAAAAAGTGATTTGGCAAGCGTTGGGGTTAATAAAATTGAATAAGGAGAGGCTAAACAAGTACTCTCATCTCCTTTTTTCAGCTCAAAGGAGAACATATCAAAGAGAGTAGAATCGGCATATAATATGTCTTGAACATTAAGCTTTTTGTCATCAATAGATAAAAAACCGTCCGTTGGGGCCGATAAACGTGTATATTCTACAATCTCAGGGAGTTCGTCTTTAAGGGTAGGTGCTATTGCCGCAGTTATTATAGCACTGGTAGATTCTCCTTCCTGGCTTTTGGAATTAACTAAAATGCGATAAATATTCTCACTATCTTGATGAAAACGATCGTAACTCAATTCGTTAGAAACATATATCATTAGCACCAGACTACAGGCGATACCAATAGCCAGGCCAAATATATTTATACCCGCATAAAGTTTATTCTTGACAAGGAACCTGCGACTTACGAGCCAATAATTTTTTATCATTAATGGTTGAGAATTATTGACATGAAACTTCTCTCGTAAAATAAAGGGCCTTAAACAGAGGAGTACAGTCCATACATATTTTTTTCTTGCATAGCCTATCCCCTTGCTTTCTTCATTTGCTATAAAATCTTCATGCAGGTCTCCTGCTATATCTGCATACTTACCATCTTCCGTTAACCAATCAATAAATCGGGCAGCCCATTTTGGAGGTAGTGATTTCATCATGCATAATTTAGTACTGATGGAACGATGCCCGACCAAAGTTCATTTCTTATTTCTCTGGATTCCCTTATTGCAGCAACTCCCGCTGCTGTAATTTCAAAGTATTTCTTTTTCTTGCCGCCGCGTTTACTGGTAGACTCACCAAATTGGCTCTTTATGAGCCCTTTTTTCTCAAGACGATAGAGTGCGGCATGAACTGCACTTAAATTAATATCTCTGTTTGCACGCTCTTGAATTAAGGATTTAATGGCAAATCCATATGCTTCAGGAACCAATGATGCAATTCCTAATAATAATAACTCTTCTAACTCTCCAATACTTGCTCTACCCATATTATTTTTTCTACTAAAGTAGATTTAATAATCATTCAATACAACTATTTTCTACAAAAGTAGATTTAATAGTTATGTATAAGTAACCAGAAGTCTGATTATAGAAAATTAAAAGACAATAATACAGGTTGAGTCCTGCTTCTATTACGAGTAAAAAACTAACCGATAACTTTCGCCATAGTCTCTCCTATATCTGCAGGAGACTCTACAACATGAAGTCCACACTCGGTCATTATTTTCATCTTGGCAGCAGCTGTATCTTCAGCACCGCCAATTATAGCACCGGCATGTCCCATACGCTTGCCTTTTGGAGCAGTCTGACCGGCAATAAAGCCAACTACCGGCTTTGGGTTACCTTGTGCTTGTATCCACCTTGCAGCATCAGCCTCATAGTTACCACCAATCTCACCTATCATTACAATACCATCTGTTTCCGGGTCATTCATAAAAAGCTCAACTGCCTCCTTTGTTGATGTACCAATTATTGGGTCACCACCAATACCAATTGCAGTAGAAACTCCTAATCCTGCCTTTACAACCTGATCGGCAGCTTCGTAGGTTAGTGTTCCAGATTTAGAAACGATGCCGATTCTGCCTTTCTTAAATACAAAGCCGGGCATAATTCCAACTTTGGCTTCTTCAGGTGTAATAATACCCGGACAATTAGGGCCAACAAGTGTTACATCCTTTGTTTTAATATACTCCTTAGCTATCACCATGTCCTTAGTAGGAATACCCTCGGTAACAGCAACGATTACTTTAATTCCAGCATCAGCAGCTTCCATAATTGCATCAGCAGCAAATGCTGGCGGAACAAAGATTATTGAAACATTTGCCCCAGCTTTAGATACTGCATCAGCAACTGTATTAAATACAGGTCTGTCAAGATGAGTTTGGCCTCCTTTTCCCGGGGTTACCCCGCCTACTATATTTGTGCCATATTCAATCATTTGTTCGGCATGAAAAGTACCCTCTGAGCCGGTAAATCCTTGCACAACTATCTTAGAATCTTTATTTACTAAAACACTCATCTTGTATATTATTTAATGGTATTACACTCAATTTTAAGTGCCACAAAACTAACTGAATTAGCGTGGTAAACAAAGAATAAAACTCATGATGAGTGAAACAATCCGGCAATTACGAATAACGAAAAGCTCGGCTGTCCAACAATGAGGCACAAGTGTTCATATTCGTACTAAAATGAACATCTCAATTATGGGAATTTACGTTATCTACCTGATTTTTAGTTACTTACATTTTTTGGCACGGGTATTGACAATAGATTGGTGGTCAATAACTCAAAATAATAACAACATGAATACAGCAAAGAAAACATCGACACGCCTTCTAACCGGGCTCCTGATTTTGCTTGCAACACTCGCTTCTTCTATTAGCAATGCGAGTGCCGGTATTCCAACCGGTAGCTCGATACTGCCATATACAGTTTCCGAGCAAGATATTAAGGAACTTTTGTCTTTTTCTAGTTTAAAGGAAGATATCAAAATAGAGAATATCAAAATCAAAATATACGGTAATGATGACGACCTGATTTATTCAGCTGATGTTTGTCATAGTGCATACAACTGCGACGACAGGCTAAATCAGTTAATCAATCAAAGTGACTTCATAACTGAAGTTGACAATACCAGAATTTATATTTTGAATCAATAATTGCTTTTTAGTTTAGGTTTATATAAAAAAAGGAGGGAAACGCCCTCCTTTTTTTTATGCAAAAAATCCTACCTTGGTAGCAATAACTGAAAAAGCATTTATTGTAACCTAAGAAATGAAAAGGATATTTATTGTCATATTTCTCTTACTAGTAGGCATAATTATATACGGATACTGGTTTATCAATAATACCAAGCCAACTTATGACGGTGAGCTGTCACTAACCGGACTTCATAGCACTGTTACCGTTAAATATGACAATTATGGTATTCCGCATATTTATGCAGAAAATGAGTCTGATGCCTATTTTGCTCTTGGTTATCTGCAAGCACAAGAGCGATTGTTTCAAATGGAAATGCTTAGAAGAGTAGCAACAGGTACGCTTTCAGAAATTCTTGGCGCCAAATTTATTAGTGTTGACAAGCTATTCAGAACACTTGGTTTCGCTAAAAAATCTGCAGAGTTTACCAAGAAATTTGAAGCACAAGACCTAATTACTAAACAACCAGCCCTGGCATACTTTAATGGTATTAATGCTTTCGTTGAGGATGGCCCAACACCTATTGAGTATACATTAATTGGTATTCCAAAGAGAAAATTTTCTGTCACAGATGCATACAACGCCGCCGGCTATACATCATTTGGGTTTGCAGATGGCTTACGCATTGATCCTCTTACATCAAAAATAGCCGTCAACCTAGGCATGGAATACCTTGATGCTCTTGGTCTACATACCATCTATGATTCAACATATATTCAGTCCTACTTTGAGCCTGAGTCTACTGATTTAGATGATCTTTCAATTATCATTAACAAAATACCAACACCGTTAATTGATGGTAGTAATAGCTGGATAATTGGGCCTGAAAAATCGGCCACCGGGCATGCGATTTTTGAGAATGATACACATATTGCCTTTTCTCAGCCATCGGTTTGGTTTGAAGCCCATCTAGAGTATCCGGGAACCTCATTATATGGTCACTATCTTGCCGGATTCCCATTCGCGTTATTAGGTCATAACCGATTTGCTGCCTGGGGATTAACTATGTTTGAAAATGATGATGTTGATCTTTTTCAGGAAAAAGCTAATCCTGAAAATAAAAATCAAGTATGGAGGGTTGATAGCTGGCAAGATCTCAGTGTCCGAAAAGAAACTATCCTAGTAAAAGATGAAGACCCTATTGAAATTATCGTTAGGGAATCCTTTCACGGACCAATAATAAATGATGTACTGTTAAAGAAAGGAACATCTGAAAATCCCGTTGCTGTTTACTGGGAATATCTTCACACCGATAAGGATTTATTCGGCCCTGTATATGCTTTGGGGCAAACTTCCAGCATGGTTGATGCCCGAAATGCTGCATCACAAATTGAAGCTCCGGGATTAAATATTATGTATGCGGATATTGCCGGAAATATAGCCTGGTGGGCTGCCGCAAGATTACTAATCCGCCCGGATCATGTTAATTCGAAGCTTATACTTGATGGGAGTTCAGGAAAAGACGACTATCTGGGATATTATGATTTTAACCATAACCCGCAGGCTGAAAACCCACCTTCACATTATGTTTACTCTGCCAATAATCAGCCCGACAGCGTAAAAGGTGTTCTCTACCCGGGCTATTATAGACCTATCGATCGGGCTTCACAAATTGCTAATCAGCTGGAAACCAAAGATGATTGGACAGCCGAAAAATTTAAAACTATGACGGCTAATGTCACCTCTCCCATCGCGCCAATGGTTGCTAAAGAAATGGCCCTGGTTCTGCGAAATAGTGAAGACACAGAAATTATCGAACTAGCAGATATCCTTGCTAACTGGAATGGGGACCATCAACAGTTGGCAATAGCGCCTACTGTATATTATAATGTATTATCCTGGATACTCTATTATGCCATGGTAGATGAGCTTGGCTATGATGACTATCTGCATTTGGCGAACTCAGAGGTAATGAAGAGGAGCTACTTGAAATTCATTTCAGATGAGGGCTCTATTTGGTGGGATGATATCTCTTCTTCAGAAAAAGAAACAAAAGAAGTGATTGTACATATAGCAGCTATTTCAGCCTTATCTACTATTAAGACCAGTACAAACTCTGAAAATTCAGAAGGGTGGAACTGGCAGAAAGTACATTCAGTTACACATGGACACCCATTAGGTAAAGTTGAAGCACTTAAAAAATATTTCGATGTAGGTCCTCTCCCCACAAACGGTGGTAATGAAGTAATTAACAATATGATGTTCAATTTAGACACCACCGGATTTTTCCCTGTCTTTGCCGGCCCGGCAGTAAGAACAGTTATTGATATGGGAAATATTGACGGGGCCATGAGTATAAACCCTACGGGGCAATCCGGGAATTTCCTAAGCAAGCATTATGATGATCAGGCACAAATGTTTATCGATGTAAAATTCCGGCCGCAGCTAATGAATGAAAAAGAAATTGAAGAAAATAAGGCTTCTGTACTAACTTTAAAGCCACAATCCAAGTAATATCTTGTGAGAAAACAATTAAAAAAAGAACTCCGCACCATAATATTTAAAACTAACACCCCCGCTGGTAAGGCTTTTGATATAGCTTTACTATTTGCCATTTTAATAAGTGTAGGTGTTGTAATACTTGAAAGTGTAGAAAGCTTTTCGGTCAACTTTTCTAATGTCTTCGTTTATACGGAGTGGGCATTTACAATTCTATTCACCTTAGAATATGTTTTACGAATTATAATATCCAACAAAAAACGTAAGTACATTTTTAGTTTTTTCGGGATAATTGACTTCCTTTCTATTTTACCCGCCTATCTATCACTGGTATTTACAGGTATGCACACATTGGTAATCTTACGTAGTTTCAGATTATTGAGGGTCTTCAGGATATTTAAACTGGCCAGGTTTATGGGTGAAGCATCTCAGCTTAGCAAAGCGCTAAGTTCTAGCAGGCCTAAAATTATTGTGTTTCTAGTTACGGTAGGAATTATTGTAGTAATTATGGGCACAGTAATGTACCTTGTAGAGGGTGCAGAAAATGGCTTTACCAGCATTCCTAAGTCTATCTACTGGGCCATAGTAACCTTAACAACTGTAGGCTATGGTGATGTTGCCCCTTCAACCGTACTTGGACAGACACTAGCTTCTGTGATCATGATTATGGGTTATGGTATAATTGCCGTACCTACAGGAATTGTAACTGCCGAAATGGCCAAAACATGGCCTGGCAGGCCAAAAGGCAAACGAAAATGTAATAAATGCAAGAAATCTATTTATGATGAAGATGCTGTGTTTTGTAAATTTTGCGGAACAGCCTTAGAATAAAAAAAGGCTACTTAAAAAAGTAGCCTTTAAATATCTAATATAGATGGATCTCTATTTAGTACCTATAATAATCAACTTTATAAGGCCCTTCAACCTTCACGTTAATATAATCGGCCTGCTCCTGAGTTAACTCCTCTAGCACAACACCAATCTTCGCCAAGTGTAGTCTTGCTACCTTCTCATCAAGATATTTAGGCAACATATATACCTTATTCTCATACTTATCAGGATTTATCCAAAGCTCAAGCTGGGCTAATGTTTGATTAGTAAACGAATTCGACATCACAAAAGAAGGGTGCCCTGTAGCGCATCCTAAATTTACCAATCTTCCTTCTGCAAGCAGAATTACTTCCTTACCGTCAAGCTCATATAAGTCAACTTGCGGCTTGATAGTATTCTTTTTAGCATTATCATTTAACCAGGCCACATCTATCTCATTATCAAAATGCCCGATATTACAAACAATTGCTTTGTCTTTCATTGACTTAAAATGCTTGCCTGCTATAATATCTTTATTGCCTGTTGCGGTAACAATTATATCACCTTCCAGCACAGCATCATCCATTTTCTTTACTTCAAAGCCATCCATTGCTGCCTGTAAAGCGCATATTGGGTCAATTTCTGTTACAATTACCCTTGCGCCGGCACCTCTTAGAGAGGCTGCTGATCCTTTACCTACATCTCCATATCCGGCAACAACAGCTACTTTACCTGCCATCATTACATCGGTAGCTCTTCTAATAGCATCTACTAAAGACTCCTTGCAACCATATTTATTATCAAACTTAGACTTCGTTACAGAGTCATTAACATTTATTGCTGGCAATGGTAGAAGCCCATTTTCTTCACGTTCCTGCAGACGATGAACACCTGTTGTGGTTTCCTCGGATATACCACGAATATCTTTGGTTAATTCCGGGTATTTATCCAACACCAAATTAGTAAGGTCTCCACCATCATCTAAAATTAGATTAAGTGGCTTTCCTCCCTCAAAGGCAAAAAGTGTTTGTTCAATACACCAATCAAATTCTTCCTCGTTCATTCCTTTCCAGGCAAAGACCGGCACCTGGGTTTCAGCTATAGCTGCTGCTGCATGATCCTGTGTAGAAAAAATATTACACGATGACCATGACACTTCAGCTCCTAACTCGGTAAGTGTTTCTATTAAAACTGCTGTTTGGATAGTCATATGTAAGCAGCCTGCAATTCTTGCTCCAGCCAATGGCTTGCTATCTCCATACTCATCCCTTAACGCCATTAAACCCGGCATCTCGGCCTCAGCCAGCTTAATTTCTTTTCTACCCCATCCGGCTAGAGAAATGTCTTTTACTTTGTATTGTTGTGTTTCAACCATGATTAATTGATATTTTACAAATTTGAATTAGCAAAATTAGCACATTTGTAATTAAGAATAAGTGAATATGTCGGAGAAGCTCTCTGTAGTTATAATAACCCTTAATGAAGAACAGAACATTTCATTGTGTTTGGACTCTGTTTGGCAAGTGGCTGATGAGGTGGTTGTTGTGGATTCATTCTCGACTGATAATACTAAACAGATTTGTCTGGATAGAGGTGTTATTTTTATTGAGCACAAATTTGAGGGATATATTGAACAAAAAAACTATGCTGTTACTAAATGCACTAACGATTTATTACTATCTATCGATGCCGATGAAGTTCTCTCTAATGAATTAATAAGCAGCATTCTAAAGGTAAAGCAAAACCCAACCTATTGCTCTTACTCAATAAATAGAATGTCACATTATGTTAATCGGTTTATTAAACATGGGCATTGGTTTCCCGATCGAAAAATTCGCTTATTCAAAAAAGGTGTTGGTAAATGGACAGGAAGAAACCCTCATGACAATTTTTCCTTATTAAATGGTGGAGAAACCGTTAACTTGAAAGGTGTCTTATATCACTATACTTTTAGTTCTGTCTATGAACATGTTGCTCAGGTAAATAAATTTTCTGAAATAGGTTCACAAGAGCTTGATGAACAACCTTTACTCTATTTAGTAGCAAAAGCTATCTTCAGCCCAACCTGGGGCTTTTTATATGGCTATATTGGCCGGTTAGGATTTCTGGATAAGTGGCAAGGACTAACTATTGCAATAGTTTCCTCAACTGAAACATTTTTAAAATATGCTAAAGCCTTATCCAGGAGGTACGAACTTAGAAATGACATTGAGCAAGAAAAAGTAACTCCTGGTATTTCTTTAATTATATCAACCTACAATTGGCCCGAGGCACTTGAACAATGTTT
>Ga0164315_10002513_pt1 | contig 14045 bp, 14 predicted proteins | sample GuaBasSedimGuay6_FD_113737 | JGI IMG/M metagenome (GOLD analysis project Ga0164315, IMG submission 113737) | Subseafloor sediment microbial communities from Guaymas Basin, Gulf of California, Mexico - Guay6, Core 4569-2, 0-3 cm | ecosystem: Environmental > Aquatic > Marine > Hydrothermal vents... | reverse complement strand
TTAGACAAATACTTACTGATAATTTAAGTTTCAAACTTGAGATTGAAGAAATAAAAAAGAAACTAAATAATCATGATAAAAATATAGAATTGGTTTTCAGTTATCTGGATGAACTTATGGAGAATCATGACAACCCATCACCAAGAAAACAAATAGGTTACAAACTTCCAGAAAAGAAAGGAAAATAAAAATCACAGAATACAGAATCATGAACTCGAAACCCTACCCCATTTCATTAATATCAATAATGTTATTCATCAGCGAATAAACCATCAAACCCGATACAGTTTTAATGCCTAGTTTTTTGGTGATGTTTTTTCTGTGGGTCATAACAGTATGGATACTAATAAATAATTTATCAGCAATTTCCTGATTAGTAAGTCCTTTTACTACTTCCTTTAAAATAATTATTTCCCGTTTACTAATTGGTCCCTGATTATTCTTCTCACAAGGACCATCAGTGCCACAAATTTTTCTCAAACTATCAAGTAAAACGTGTTTGTTTTCTGAAGTAATTAATTTATGCTTAAACCTGCTACTAATGTTTTCAAGGCAATCTTTCTTCAGTAATCCAACAACTTCTATTTCCGGTTCAACTTGAAGTTTGGAAATAACTCCAATAAAAGATTCCCCCAATGAATCAGGATTAATAATTACAAGGTCCGGTTTTTTACTTTTTATCTTTTCGAAAAGACTTTTTTCACTCCCATCGAACACCTCCATAATTAACATCCCAGGGATTTCCTGAACCAAACTTTCCACACCAGATCTTAGCAAAAAACTGTGTTCAATTAAAACTATGTTAGTTACGCCTGCCATTTTAATTCCTTATTCTGATTAACTTTTCCATCTCTTCAACTTTAGGCACAAGTATTAAATCCTCTATTCTTGAATGCTCTCTTAATTCCTTTTCTAACACAAATAATTCTCTGAGTAACAAATAACTAGTCTCCTCAAACAATCTGGGTTCATCTGTTTCTGCGTGCAGGTATTTAATCAGAAGATTCTTCAAATCAAAAAGCTTCTCTTCAATATCTTCATGATCCTGCTCATAATTACTTATTGAGTACAGATCCATCTCCTCAAGCATAGATTTATCATTTCCAGATTCATCAATACTACTTTCAAGTTTCAAAACATAAGGGTAAACCACCTTTTCTTCTCTTTCAATATGAGCACCAAATTCATTGGAATATCCATTGAAAAAATTGCTTATCAAGTCTAATGTTTTTTTATTTCCAGAACTTAATTCACTAAGTCTCTGAATCATTTCTTTAATTTCAGGGATTTTCTCTTCTACATATGACTTGTGTGCCTTTCTTAAATACTTAATCAAGACTGTTGCTGGAAAACTTTTCAGGTAATCCTTTGGAAAGTACTGTGAATCATGAAATGTATTTAAAATGGTTAAGAAAAAACCGAGATTGATATTTTTAGTTTTGCAAACCTCCTCAATGGTAGCATCACCAAAGCCAAGTTGAATATTAAATCTGTTTATTACCGGCACCAGGGTATAATCATGATGAATTATATCCGAGAGTTTCATTTCACCAACAATGAGCATATCTTTTTTTTTGCAAATGTATTAAGAAATGGGAAAGGAAGAATATGTCAACCAATGAGCTAATGCTGATGAATTGTATTGTCATTGTGCTATTGACGATAGTAGATCTGAAAAATAGATTGATGTAGGATTAGAATAATGGAAGAAAAACGACTCTCCAATTTCGACTAAATGATGCGACGAGCATTGTATTATCATACATAGAGACCTTCCTGTACTCCTCCGGCATGTAAACCGGTGAGTATGGAATCCCCTAAGTAAAAAGGGGCTGAGTCAGGAGATTCTTCCACTCCGCTGCGCTCTGGTCAGAATGACAGCCATTTTTTTCTGTTGTATTTCATGGGTTAAGCAAATGTAACTTTAAAATTATTTGGTCGAACTGAGGTTATTAAGTAGATAATTTATTCTCTCATTAAGTACCTCATAATTATTGTTGAGTTTTATTCCCTGATATTCTTTGCTTTTCTTTATGGCTGACAAAATATCCAGTTCACTTTGCTCCTGAAAATAATAACTCCCCTGCTTTTCCAGTGTCTTAGCAAGGTATTCCTGCTCAGTCTGGCCTGGAGTAGGGACAAAAATCGCATTACTTCCAAAAACTGCTAAATCCATAATTGTGGAATATCCGGGTCTACTTATTATCAATTCCGAACTCATAATTGTTCTGGCAAACTCAACATCAGACAAATGAGGAATTTTTTCAATATTATCAATTATTTCAATATTCTTCTCTTCAGGTTTCCCTAGCAAAAAAACAACTTTCAAATCAGTCTCCAAGAATTGTTGTTCAAGTATCTTCTCAAAAATACTACGCTGTGGTTCTGGCCCAGAAAGTATGACCATTATATCGTATTTCTTATTAATAATACTATTTTCAATACCTGTGAATCTACTTAATGGACCAATAAATGAATAATTATCTATTGGCATTGTTGTTCCGTGTGATAAATCACCTGAAAGAAAAGGAGAACTTTCAAAATCAGGAATCCACAATTCATCATACTTTTTAATGTAACTCCTGAGTTGTGATTTAATAAAAGGTGCAAATAACTTTTGTAAACCAATGGTATGTATGTTTAATTGATGTGTAACCAAAACCGAATACACCTTTGGCGAAGAAAGTTCATATCTGTTATCAGATATTACAATATCTATGTCCTTCTCAATTATAATTTTCTGAAGTAAATCATTAGACTTTTTAGCCTGTTTTTTCATTTGTGGAAATTGCAATGCCATCTTCATAGCCATTGCATTTCCTTTGGGATATTTTGGAACAAATCCAGAGAACTTAATAAATTCACAATTTTCAAACCTTTGTTTCAAAAACTCCAACGGGCCATTATCGGCTCCTATTATAACATTTGCACCTTTATCAATAAGTATTTCAATAATAGGAACCATACGGCTAGCATGGCCTAAGCCCCAGTCAAGAGGACAAACAAGTATGTTTTTTTGCTTTTTCAAATTACTTAACAACAAATCTAATTCAAAATTTCAATATATTTGTATGAATTAAAACCCTAATAATAACCTATGTCTAATGACCTATTATACAAGATAGGAATTACCTTAATTCCAAATATTGGAGTAGTTAACGGTAAACAGTTAATTGCTTTTTGTGGTGGTACAGAGGCCGTTTTTAAGGAAAGCGCAAAAGCACTCGAAAAGATTCCTAATATTGGCTCAGTTGTATCTAAAAGCATACTAAACCAAAAAGTGCTCTCACGAGCCGAAGAGGAGATAGAATTTATTGAAAAAAACAATATTCAGCCTCTCTTCTACACTGACAAGTCATACCCCACCCGGCTCAGCAATTGTTATGATAGCCCAATAATGCTTTATTTCAAAGGTAACTCACAATTAAATAATCAAAGAGTTGTTTCAATAATTGGGACAAGGAGAGCCACAATCTATGGGAAAGATATTTGTAGAGAAATTACATCTCATTTAAAGGATTACAATGTATTAATATTAAGCGGTCTGGCATATGGTATCGATAGTTGTTCACATCGTGAAGCACTCGACAACAATATTGAAACTGTAGGAGTTTTGGGTCATGGACTGGATACTCTTTACCCTGCACAAAACAAACGGATTGCAGAGATGATGATTGAAAATGGTGGTCTCATTACAGAGTTTATTTCAAAAACTAAACCAGATAGAGAAAACTTTCCTAAACGAAATCGCATTGTTGCCGGAATGAGTGATGCAATAGTTGTTATTGAGTCGGGAAGAAAAGGTGGAGCAATTATTACTGCTGACTTAGGAAACTCGTACAACCGTGATGTTTTTGCAGTACCAGGCAGGTCTGGTGATGAATTCTCCAAAGGTTGCAATTACCTCATTAGAACAAACCGAGCAGCATTAATTGAAAACGGTAGCAACCTAACATATTTTATGGGCTGGGAGAAATCTAATAAAAAGACTAACCAGCAACCAAAACTATTCGTTGACCTTAATACAAATGAACAAACAATTTACGATTGCATTCTAAATTCTAAGGAAATAAGTATTGACAAAATTGCAATATCAACAGGAATTAAACCATCATTGGTTGCTTCAACTTTATTGAAACTTGAATTTGAAGGTCTGGTTAGAGTGTTGCCTGGAAAATTATATCGGAAATCCTAAGCCTTCTCAACCCTTAGGTTTACCGCTTTAATCATTAATGCGATAGTTATTACGATGAACCCTATTGTTGTGAAAATAAGAAGGCGTTTATCTGAAGTAATGAAACAGAAATAAAACAGGCCATGGAAAAAAGTTGCTGCAAACAGACCTGTTGAATTATCAATAAATCCATTTTTTCTCAGTTTTCCCATTCCAGCAAAAAATCCTAAAACCACACCAAATGCAAAACTTGCTAATGGATAGGTGTAAAGAAAAAGTGTCATATCATTGAATTTAGTTTCTGTTCCAACAATACCATAAGCAAATAATATTGATGCTACTGCTGAAAAACCTAAACTAATAAACACGCCATACAATATCCCTTCCAAAGGACCTTCAAATGACTTTAAATTGCTAAAGGCTAGTTTCAAAGTCAAAAACTTTGCTAATTCAGAACTAAAAGCTACAATTACAAAAACGAAAAATGACATGCGCCGCATATTGCGTAAATTATCATTCCATTGTAATTCAATTAAGTAAGTTGCTATCACCAATAAAACAACTCCAATCATGCCAAATAATATGGCATTTCTAATATTTTTAAAACTTTGAATTGAGAATTTAAAGCGGAGATAAAAAATAATTAGAATTAAGATAAGTGGTGATACAAAAAATGACAAATAAGTAAAAATAGACATATGTTAGTTTTCTGGTTAAAAAATCAAATATAATAAATGTTTGTAATTTTGAACCCTTAAATTTGTCACTATTTTCAAAAAATAATTGTATGGCAACAGTTTTGATCAAAAAACTTTCAAAAAATGAAATTGAAAACATGGGAATAAACTCTTGGCCAATTTGGCAAAAAGAAATCTCAAGGTTTCCATGGACCTACAGTGGTAATGAGGAATGTTTAATTATTGAAGGTGAATTTACAGTGGAAACTGAAGAAGGAAACTTCAAGATTATTGCTGGTGATTTTGTAACTTTTCCTGATGGATTGAAATGTGTTTGGGATATTAAAAAACCTGTGAAAAAATATTATAATTTCTCATGAGCCAAATAATAACAGCAAGAGTAATAAAGTCAACAGGTAGTTGGTACCATGTTATTGATAAGAATAATAATGTTACTAAATGCCGGCTTAGAGGTAAGTTTAGGGTAAAAGGAATTAAATCTACAAATCCGGTTGCAGTTGGTGACATGATTGATTTTGAGTCTGATACGGGAATAATCATTCATATTCATGAAAGAAAAAACCATATTATTCGTAAGGCTACAAATCTTTCGAAACAAACTCACATAATTGCAGCAAATATCGATCAGGCCATTATTATTGTTTCTCTGGCTAAGCCAAGAACTTCTACTGGCTTTATTGACAGATTCCTAATTACTGCAGAGGCATACCATATTCCAGCGGTAATTGTGTTTAACAAAATTGACCTGTTGGATGAAGAATTAGAACTTTCATTAAGTAACATTATCTCTGTTTATGAAAGGGCAGGTTACAAATGTCTTCGTACCTCAGCAAAAGAATTAATAAACATTAATCAGTTTAGCGAAATCCTTCATAATAAAATCAGTTTACTTGCAGGCCATTCGGGAGTTGGAAAATCCGCTTTAATTAATTGTGTTGACCCCAACCTTGACCTTAGAACAGGAGAGATATCAGATTATCATTCAAAAGGTACACATACAACAACTTTTGCTGAAATGTTCTCATTAAAATCAGGAGGATTTATTATTGATTCTCCAGGAATTAAAGAGTTTGGTTTAATTGAATTTGATAAACCAGAATTAGGGGATCGTTTTCCTGAATTCAGGAGATATATTAATAATTGCAAATACAATGATTGTCTTCATATCAACGAACCTGGATGCGCTGTTATTGAGGCAGTTGAAAATGAAAAAATAAGTTTGCTCCGCTACAATAATTATCTGAATATTTTAGACAGCATCTAATTCTTGATAAATGCCAACTATTGTATGTATGGTATCTATAGATTTATGGAAACTGAACCAGAGCCGTTCAGAACCAACAGTCGCAATTGAGGTAACAGAGGTCAAGCGAAAAAAGTTTCCCAGAGTTTAAGTAAAATAGTCTAAGTTTGACTAAAAAAAATAATGATAGCAAGGCATCTTATTTCAAAGAACATCATACCACTCAAAACATCCGATACAGGAAATATTGCACTTAAGTGGATGGATGAAAACAAGGTGTCGCATTTGCCAATAGTTAATAATGATAACTATGTAGGTTTAATTTCAGAAAAAGATATTCTTGACCTAAATAATTATGACGAAGCCATTGGAAACCACAACTTAAGTATCGACAAAGTTCATGTAACGGAAAGTCAACATATTTATGAAATTATTGAGATACTTGAAAAACTATCTCTTTCATTAATCCCTGTTGTTGATAATCATGAAAAATATCTTGGAGTAATAACATCACAAAGCATACTTTCATATTTTTCTTCTTCATTTTCTGTTAAGAATCCTGGTGGTGTAATAGTGTTGGAAATGAGCGAAAATGATTACAGCCTGACCGAAATTGCAAATATTGTTGAATCTAACGGAGCTAAAATATTAAGTTGTTTTTTGGGCAGCCATACAGATTCTACACTAATTGAAGTAATAATTAAAATAAACAAAACCGAAATGGATTCTATTCTTCAAACTTTTGCCCGTTACAATTATGTTGTTATGGCAACATTTGGTGAAGACAAAGACATTGAAGATATGAAGGAGCGTTATGACTCATTGATGAATTATCTCAATATTTAATTTATGAGGTTAAAATTACTTCTCATAATTACTTTATTAGTTTCAATTGGATCTCACTCCTTTTCTCAATCATATTCAAATATTACAGTTGGCAGCGTAAGTGTTGAGGGTGATAAAATAACTCACAAACCAATAATAATAAGAGAACTTGAGTTTTCGGAAGGTGAAGTTTTAACGGAAAAAGAACTTGATGATAAAATTATCAGGAGTAGGCAAAACCTTTTAAACAGGTCACTTTTCAATTTTGTTACAATTGAAAAAAATTGCAATAATGGTATTTGCAATATTTCAGTAACTGTTATTGAAAGATGGTACATATGGCCAATTCCTATTGTGGAATATGCCGACCGTAATTTGAATGTCTGGTGGGAAACAAAGGATTTCAGTCGTTTAAATTATGGGCTTGATTTAAGGGTAGAAAACTTCAGAGGGAGAATGGAAAACCTCAATATTATCCTTAGAGGAGGTTATGACCAAACCATAGGGTTAAGGTGGCAACTTCCATATTTGACTAAGAATCAAATTTTTGGAATGGGATTTGAAGGTGGTTATGTTCGAAATCATGAAATAGCCTATGCTACTGAAAACAATAAATACAAATTCTACAAATCTGAAAATTCATATGCCCGACAATTAGGATATGCCTCTGCAAACGTAACTTTTAGGCCAAAATTTAACTTTTTACATTCACTTAGTTTAGGCTTTGTCCACATTAAAATTGATGATTCAGTACTATTCTATAATCCCAACTTTACTCACGGGGATACTGAATACGATTTTTTCACTTTAAGTTATAACTACAAACATGATTTTCGTGATTTTAAACCATATCCACTTACTGGCTATTATTTTGACATAAAAATTAGTAAAACAGGGCTTGGTATATTATCTGATGAAATAAATCAGCTTAATTTTGACTTTAGTCTTGATCACTATTTTAATATTTGGAAACGATGGCATTTTGCTTATGGTTTTAATGGACGGCTAGTTCTAACCGACAATTTCCAACCATATTTTCTGGCTCAGGGAATTGGACTTTCAGGCTTTGATATTCGCGGTTACGAACTTTATTTAATAAATGGTCAAAACCTTGGTGTTTTTAAATCAAACCTGAAGTTTACAATTATTCCCACAACAGATTTTACCATTAAATGGATAAAATCGGAGAAGTTTAATAAAGTGTTTTTTGCACTTTATTCTAATCTATTTTTTGATATGGGATATGCACAAGATAAGTTTTGGTACCAAAACAACCCTTTAAATAATCAACTTTTATGGGCAACAGGTATCGGGATAGACTTCATTACTTATTATGACAGCGTGTTAAGACTTGAATATTCAATAAACAAACAAGGAAGAACAGGACTTTTTATTTCATTGGTAGCCCCGATTTAATTGAAAAATGGATATGCATGGTTAAAAAAAGTTAATAAGCCAACTATTAACAAATATTGTAAATACTCAATTGTGAAATAGTATTTTTTTAGTTTATTTTTGCTTTTTTCAAAACCATAATTATTAATTGGTATTGTATGAAAATAGCCATATTTGGGAAAAGTTATTCGCCTGAAGATAAGGAGTATTTGAAGCTTCTCTTTGAAAAGTTAAATGAGTTTGATACAGAATTATGTATTTACAAATCATATTTCGATTTGCTACCTAAGGATTTAGGTTTTCCTGAGAACATAAATCATTTCTCCAGTCATAAGGATTTATCTTGCAAGTTTCTCATTTCTATTGGTGGTGATGGAACAATCCTCGACACAGTACCATTTGTACGAGATTCTGGAATACCGATACTTGGAATTAATCTAGGAAGACTTGGGTTTTTATCAAGTATTTCAAAATCTGAAATATCAACTGCCATAGAAAGTGTGCTTAAAGGTGAATACACAGTTGAAAAAAGGGCGTTGCTTAAACTTCAGCAGCCAACAGATATTTTTGGAGATCTCAATTTTGCACTTAACGACATTACTCTTTACCGAAACAATACAACCTCATTAATAGTTGTTCATGTTTACATTGATGGCAAATTCCTGAATTCATACTGGGGAGATGGGTTAATAATATCTACCCCAACTGGCTCAACAGCCTATTCGCTTAGTGTAGGTGGGCCCATAATAACACCAGGATCTCAAAATTTTCTTATTGCTCCAATTGCTTCACACAATTTAACTGTACGACCTATCGTTATTCAGGACAGTAGTGAAATAAGAATAAAAATTGAAGGAAGAGAAGAGAAATATCTGATGACCATGGACTCACGGCAGTCTTCTATTAATAAAGATCAGGAACTGCTAATTACAAGAAATGATTTTGAGGTAAACCTAATACAGATGAATAATAAAAACTTCTTTTCCACCATAAGGGATAAACTGATGTGGGGCTTTGATAATCGTAATTGGAGTTAATAACAGGTTTATTAAAAATGTAACGCAGTATATATTAAAGGAAGTCGAAAAAAATGATACTTTTGCCGCTCAAAATCAAGGAAGAAAAAATATACAAAAGTTTTATGCTAGTTAAGCTTTTACAGTTTGTTTTCGTTTCTACCATTTTAATGGTTTTACCATTAAATTCAACAGCACAGAAAACATTAGAGGTTGGTGCTTTTGGGGGAGGCTCATACTATTTAGGCGATATTAATCCGGCTTTACATTTTAATCAAATGCAATTGGCATATGGTGGTGTTGCCAGATATAATATAAGTAATCGGTGGGCGCTAAAAGCCTCATTTTATCATGGCAAGGTAAAAGGAGACGACGCAAAAACAAATGCCATAGCAAACAGGGAACTTAACTTTTTAACCAGAATTAATGATATTTCAGTTGTTGCTGAGTTCCATTGGTTTGAATATTTTACGGGAAGTAAAAAAAGTTTTTTCACACCTTATCTTTTTGTAGGCATTTCATATTTTATGTTTAAACCTCAATCATTATCAGGAGTCGACCTGCAGCCACTTGGTACCGAAGGTCAAAATGTTGGCTTTGATGGGCGATCTCCTTATGCTTTAAGTGGTATTGCAATCCCCTTTGGTTTTGGAGTAAAATATAGCATAAACAGTAGAATTGGTTTGGCATTTGAATGGGGGATGAGAAAAGCTCTTACTGACTACATAGATGATGTAAGTACAACCTATGCTGACAATCCTGATGAAATTGCTGATCCTACTCAAGTACATTCGGCTGGTATGCAGCGTGGTGACAAATCAAACAACGATTGGTACAATTACACAGGAATAACCTTAACCTATAAATTCAATCTTTACGATAAAACTAAGTGTAATACATCTAGTTACTAGATTAAGTCTGTTAAATGATGAGTCTGAAAGAAAAGATAAATATCCATAAACTACCAAAGCACATTGCCATAATAATGGATGGCAACGGGCGCTGGGCCTTAAAGCAAGGTGAGGACAGGGTATTTGGCCATCATAAAGGAGTAGATGCTGTGCGTACTATTGCTGAAACAGCAGCAGAAATAGGCATTAAATATATTACACTTTATACATTTTCAACTGAAAACTGGAATAGACCTAAAGATGAGGTGGATGCTATTATGTCACTTTTTGTTGAAACAATAGAAAAAGAAATACCAACACTTAATAAAAATAATATTCGCTTAAACGCAATAGGAGATCTAAAAAGCCTTCCTGAGAAGAATTACTCAAGTTTAAAAAATACAATGAAGCAAACGGCCAACAACAGCCGAATGACATTAACATTGGCTTTAAGTTATAGTTCAAGGTGGGAAATTACTGAGGCAGTTAGACGAATAATTTCAGAAAATACAGCAGAAGAATTAGAAAACAAAGTTATTGATGAAGATTTTTTTGCCAAACACCTTAATACCAACGGGATGCCAGATCCCGAATTATTAATACGCACAAGTGGGGAATTAAGAATAAGTAATTATCTTTTATGGCAAATAGCATACTCTGAATTATATTTTACTCCAAAGTTATGGCCTGAGTTTGGTGCTGAAGAATTATATGAAGCTATTTTAGAATATCAGGTGAGGGAAAGAAGGTTTGGGATGACCAGTGAGCAACTTAAAGAGGAAGATTCAGAATGATTAAAGAAGTTGGTAATAAAATAGCAGCACTATTGTTTTTAATAACAGTTGCCTGCATTTCTCAAGAGGTAAATGCCCAAATTAATGTTGGCAATGATCTTTCGAAGATAAACTACGAACGCCCTGTAGAATATGTTATTGGAGGAATTACAGTTTCTGGGGTTGAGTTTGTTGACAAGAATGTGATAATAATGCTTTCAGAACTAGACCTGGGAACAAAAATAAAAGTTCCCGGTGATGATGTTACTGGTGCCATTAGAAAACTTTGGAATCAAGGCCTTTTTGAAAATATTAGCATCTCGGCAACGAAAATTCAAGGCAATAAAATCTTTCTTGATATCAATTTAAGAGAAAGACCACGTCTAAGTAAATTCTCCTTTCAGGGAATTAGGAAAGCAGAAGCCGACGACCTAAGGGAAAAAATTAATCTGTCAAGAGGAGATGTGGTTACTGATCACCTCATGATTAGAACAAAAAATATAATTAAAAAGCATTACGCTTCTAAAGGCCTTCTGAATGCTAATGTTACCATTACTGAAAAACCTAATGACAAAGTTGATAATTTTGAAGATCTTACTATTGTTATTAAAAAGAATAAAAAGGTAAAAATTGGTACGATAACAATTAATGGCAATAAGGATCTTTCGAATGCAAGTCTTATGGGGGCTATGAAAGAGACAAAGGAAAGGGGCACATTCAATCCATTGATTCCTCTGGGACCATTAGTACTTGATCTTGTTTATGATGTTGGAACTTTAAAGTTTAAAAAAATTCCAAATGATATCGCAGATTATATTGATAAAAACTATCAGATAAATATTATGAAAGGCTCAAAATATATTGAGTCTAGTTATAAAGATGACCTTAACTTAATTGTACATAAGTACAATAAAATGGGTTATCGTGATGCGCATATTATTAAAGATTCCGTTTACAAAATAGACGATCAAAATATTGGTATTGAAATAACTCTTGAAGAAGGTAATAAATATTATTTTAGAAATATCGACTGGGTTGGAAATACGATCTACACTTCCGACTTCTTGACTAGAATTTTTGGTATTCGAAAAGGTGATGTTTATAATAAAGAGCTTTTAGAAACAAACCTTAATTATAACCCAATGGGTTACGATATTTCTTCTTTGTACATGGACAATGGTTATCTGTTTTTCAGTGCTATGCCTGTTGAAGTTTATGTGAGTAACGATTCAATTGATTTGGAGATAAGGATATTTGAAGGTAAACAAGCCCGGATAAATAAAGTTACTATTAAAGGAAATGAAAAAACTAACGACCATGTTGTAATCCGTGAGTTAAGGACAATTCCAGGGCAATTGTTTAGTCGGTCGGATATTATTCGTAGTACACGTGAATTAGCAAACCTTCAATATTTTAACGCTGAAACAATTCAGCCGGATGTAAAACCTAATGCTGCTGAAGGAACTGTTGATGTTGAGTATGTTGTTGAAGAAACTTCAGCAGACCAGATTGAACTTTCAGGTGGTTGGGGTTATGGTAGAGTTATTGGAACGATTGGCCTTAAATTTAATAACTTCTCATTAAACAATTTCTTTAAAAAAGATGCCTGGAGACCAATCCCATCAGGAGACGGACAAAAGTTGGCGCTTAGGTTTCAAACCTATGGTAAAGATTATATGAGTTGGAGTATTTCATTTACTGAACCATGGTTAGGTGGCAAAAAACCAAATGCCCTTACCGTTTCTTACTTCCACTCACTTTACACTAACCGACTTCCTAAATCAGACACTAACTACGCATCATTTATTATTGATGGAGTAACCGTAGGAATAGGAAAAAGGCTTACCTGGCCAGATGACTTTTTTACTCTTTATCAGGGAATTAACTTTCAAAGGTACAAACTACAAAACTATGCTACCATTTTTCCCATTGGATCGGGAACAGGTAATTACAACAATATTAACTATGAAATAAATGTAGGTAGAAATTCCATAAGCCAGCCTATTTATCCTAGGTCGGGATCTGATATTTCTTTAGGGCTTGAACTTACACCTCCATACTCTTTATTTAGTGATCAAGATTATTCAGAACTTGGAGACAACGATAAATGGAAGTGGATAGAATACCATAAATGGAAATTCAAAGCCTATTTCTATTTTGAGTTAATGGAAAAACTTGTTTTGGCAACTAAGTTCAGATTTGGGTATTTAGGTCATTACAATGTGGATCTTGGAACGACACCATTCGAAAGATTTTATCTTGGTGGAGATGGCCTCTCAGGAACTAACAACTTTGATGGTAGAGAGATTATTGGTATGAGAGGATATGCTAATGAAACTGTAACTCCTCTTTATTACAAAGACAAAAATATTGGTGGTACAGTATTTACAAGGTACACTCTGGAGTTAAGGTATCCAATTTCGCTAAATCCAAGTTCTACAATATTTGCTACTGCATTTGTTGAGGCAGGTAACTCCTGGCTTGGTGGTTACGACTTCGACCCGTTTAATGTAAGAAAAGCTGCTGGTTTTGGTTTAAGAGTTTTCCTTCCAATGTTTGGTATGTTAGGACTTGACTGGGCTTATGGCTTTGATAATATTCCTGGTATTCCTAGTGCAAACGGAAGTCACTTCCATTTTTCTCTCAACCAATCGCTTGATTAATTTTTTGGCAAGATTTTTGGTTTTTATCTAAAATAAATATTTAAAGACATGAATAAAAAAGTTATCAAAACATTATCGATCGTCAGTTTTTCTCTATTGATGATTTTTGCTTTATCTTCTTCTGTGAATGCACAGAAATATGCATATGTTGACACACAGTATATTTTAGATAATATCCCTGAATATCAAGATGCTCAGGATGAGTTGGATGAGGTTTCTAAAAAATGGCAAAAAGAGATCGAAGAAAAGTACAAAGAAGTAGAAACAATGTACAAACAATATCAGGCAGAAGCAGTACTTCTACCTGCTGATATTAAAAAACAGAAAGAAATTGCCATTGTAAATAAAGAGAAAGAAGTAAAGTCACT
>Ga0164315_10002512_pt1 | contig 14049 bp, 11 predicted proteins | sample GuaBasSedimGuay6_FD_113737 | JGI IMG/M metagenome (GOLD analysis project Ga0164315, IMG submission 113737) | Subseafloor sediment microbial communities from Guaymas Basin, Gulf of California, Mexico - Guay6, Core 4569-2, 0-3 cm | ecosystem: Environmental > Aquatic > Marine > Hydrothermal vents... | reverse complement strand
GTTGGACGAAGCCCAAAGTTTCTGTGAAAAAAGCAATACGAACAGCAAGCACACACTCTCAAGCTGGAGCTTTGGAGCGAGGTATAGATTGTTTTGTGTCACAAAATTTTATCAAACAAACAAACCAATCAAAACAAACAGCAACTTTAAGCTTCATTTGCTACAATACCACACAAAAATAAAAAAGGATTATTATGAAAATATTATCAGTATTATTGGTGTCGGCATCGCTGATGTTTGCGGTTGTAAACATAAACAGTGCGACACAAAAGGATTTTGCATCTCTCAAGGGAGTAGGAGCTAAAAAAGCAAAAGATATTGTATCGTATAGAACCAAAGTCAAGTGCTTCAAAAGTATAAACGAACTATCAAAAGTCAAAGGAATTGGCAAAAAGACTGTAGCAAAAAACAGAAAAAACTTGGTGTTAGGAAAGTGCAAGAAGTAGAATATTTAATTTGAATAATAGAATCATAATAAATATTTATAAAGGAAAGGCATGAACACAATACCTCAAACCATACAAGTAGATGAAAATATCTACACACAAGCAAATAATATTTTAAATAAAATTGGACTTGATTATACACAAGCTATAAGTGTCTTTAATAATCTTATAGTCCAAAATAGAGGTTTGCCATTTGAGTTAAAGCTACCAAACAAAGACACCACTATCGCACTTGATGAACTAAAACACAGACGAGGCAAGTCGTTTGATACTATTGATGAGCTTTTTGATGATTTAGACAAGTAGTATGCTAAAGATATTTAGAACAAATAGTTTTAAAAAAGACTACAAGAAGCTGAACACAGATGACAAGTCCAGACTAAAACAGGTCGTGATAACATTATCGAACAAGGCAAAACTGGACAAAAGCTACAAAGACCACAAGCTAATCGGAAATTATTTTGGCTGTAGAGAGTGTCATATAAGACCAGATTTGTTGTTGATATATAGTATAGATGATCATACAATTGAGTTGGCATTGGTTAGAGTTGGAAGCCATTCAAAACTTTTTTGACAGACCCCACAACAATTTTAAGCTTAATCCGCTATTGTACGACACAAAATAAAAAAGGATTATTATGAAAATATTATCAATATTACTGGTATCAGCATCGCTAATGTTTGCAGTAGTCAATATAAATACAGCTACACAAAAGAATTTCGCCTCTCTCAAGGGTGTAGGAGCTAAAAAAGCAAAAGATATTGTATCGTATAGAACCAAAGTCAAGTGCTTCAAAACTATAGACGAACTAGCCAAAGTCAAAGGAATTGGCAAAAAGACTGTAACAAAAAACAGAAAAAACTTGGTGTTAGGAAAGTGTAAAAAGTAGTAAGCTTGAGGCTTGATTAAGTTTGGATGAATACAATAGATTGTGTCGTTTATGTGTTATATTAACGATAAAACAATATAAATGATGTATAATAGATAGTTAATCCGACACCTTGCGGTGTAGGATTGCCCATGGTTCTGATCTATTTGTATCTCCACTCTATGTGTCGTAGGTGTCGCTGTTGATTATGGTATTTAGCACGGTATTTGGCGATAGAGATGCCATCGATATCATCTATCTTGTTTTTTAATATGATTATGCTACAGCGCAATCAAAACAAACAGCAACTTTAAGTTTCATTTCCTATAATACCCTACAAAATCAAAAAGGAAAATAAGCTTTTTGTTGTTGCATAGCACGGGTAGACTCAACCATAGCCTGCTCTTTTTCATAGAGTCTTTTATTTATTTTTTGTTTTAATAGCTTGTTATATCCGCCTTTTAAATCTATCAGCGGATCAATTTTCTATTCAACATAATATTCAACCGTATCAAGCACTATCATAGATGCCTCTTTCATGAGCATAGAGGTTTTTAGAGGTGTCTTGAAAAATTAAAAAGCAACATCAATATACAAATTCGCCAACTTTAATTTTTCTTGACTTTTTACCAAGCCTTAATATGATGGTTTTCTCCTTTTGTCCAGATTTTGAAAAATTGGTAAATAATTTTGCTTGCACCGTGACAGGAGTTGCGGCTTTTTGACGGCTATCACCATAATAATGAATCTTTATGGTATATTTGCCTTTGACTGCATCTTTTATGATAAACTCTTCAGGACCATAACCACCTGTTATATCGTTAGAAATTTTACCACCTATTCTGGATATTTTTTTGCTATAAAATGTTTTCTCGCCATAGGGGTCGATTATCCACAAATCAATATCGCTATTATCCGTCGACCAATTTATTACAACTCGCACATCCGTAGGCATTTGGTAAATCAACCTAGAATCATATATACAACAACTTTGATACTTTGCTCTTTTATCTTTTGAAAAATCTGAAAATATATTATTAAATTCATTGATAACAACTATTTTTATATCAGTAAATCTGTTCCAAGTATGGGTTAAAATATGATATAAATTATCCATTGCCAAAATTTTTTGATGAAAATCGCCAGTTTTAATTTGTGCCAATGCAAGATCACGGAATGATTGTGGTTCAAACGGGCGAAGCTCTTTTATTTTTTCAAACACCCTAACTGCCAGATGATATTTTTCAAATTCCATCAGTTTAAAAGCGACAATTCGCATATATTCAGGATTATCAAAATCAAGCTCTAAAACATTAAATAAAATTGTAGTTGTTATGTCATCTGTTGCTACATTGTTATAAAACAAATCTGCCACATCAACATAAAACATCGGTTGTTCTATATACTTTAATTTTTGTTGGTAATAAGCTTGCAACCAATTTGTCTTTTTTTTAGATTTTATTTTGTCCATATATGGGCTGTTTGGATTAAAACTTTTTAATTTTATGATTATTTTTGGTGCTTTGTTCGCTTGTGAAGCAGGTTCATTAAACTCATCACTTATATCATCCAATTCCTCATTCACTGATTTAAGTTCAACATTTGGATTCATAAGGCCTGATGAGGCACTACCTCTGCTTTTATTGTATCTTTTTGATTTATTTTTTGTAGGTTTGGGTTTGGTTTTAGGATAAGTTTTATTATACCAGGCTTTTTGTTGTTGCATAGCTTTGATAGACTCTACCATAGCTTGTTCTTTTTCATACAATTTTTTATCAATTTTTTGTTTTAATAGTTTTTTATATTTTGCCATTAAATCAGCAGGTGGAGGAATTTCGTATTCAACATAATCCTCCACTCTATCAAGCACTATCATAGATGCCTCTTTGATGAGGATTTTATGTTTTTGTGCTAGTTTCAGGATTTGGTCTTTGTTTGTTTTGTTGTGCAATTTCAGATCGTCAATCTTTTTGCTCGCCCATATTCTATCTATATTTTCAACTTTAACTGCATTTTTTAAATCATAAGTTTTGGTAAATTTTTTGCCTGGCATATTAAAATCTGCCATCAATTTGCTATCACTATTATCAAATTTGCCGACAATAAAAATGTTATCTTTTGAGAGATTACTATTAAATATATCAGTTAAATTTGATGATGAATTTTTAAATGAAATCTTGATTTTTTGTTGTTGAAAATTTTCAAAACCCTCTTTGGCAGTTTGGCGGCTCAAATCAATAAATCTGCCATTTGAGATTTTTGCATATTTTTTCAAGGTATTATAATCGGCATTTTTTGATGAATTTATAACTGTGATGGGTTTATCTATGTTTTGCATATCGCCATCAAAAATAGTTTTGACACCATTTGAAAAAAGTAATATTTCATCGGCATCTATGCGGCTTATATCAATGTGTGAGAAATCTGTTGTGCCATCGTATCTCATAGATAAAAGTTTTTGCTGTTGTATTGTATAAAACACATCGAAGCTTTTTTGTCATAATCGCTTGTATTGTTAGGACAAAATCTATACTTTTCTTGTTTGGCTTTTTTGTTGCTAAATGTAAAAAACTCTACTATTCCTATACTTTTTATTTTTTTTGTATATTCTTTTAAAAACTCCATCTCTTTTTTAAAATCACGATCTTTATTTGAAAAAGAATTATTCCACAAGATAGCTATTTTTGTGGGTAGTTTTCTGTTTTTTATTTTCTGTTTTAGTTTTGTTTGCACCAAAAAATAGTTGGCACTTTCACCTTTTTGGATATATATTTTATCTTTGTTTTCTACAGGAATATTGACATAAAAAGGTTGGTCTAATCTATAATTTGTTTTTTCAAAGTTTATATAAAAACCTGTGGATGATTTATCTACTTTTATACCTCGTATAGCTTTATTTACAGCAGGTTTTTTATCAAGATTGGCTACTTTTATACTCACTGACAGCTTTTTCAATCTCTTTGCAGTGCTAAATGGTATCTGATAAATAAAATTATTTTTCTTGCTTTTTAATAGCTCTTGAGTGATAATTTTTATCTTTTTATAACCTTTTTTAGGGATAGGATATAAATGGACTTTAAAATTATTGCCGACTGTTTTCTCCAACAAAGCAGGGTCTATTTTTTGCCGAATGGTATTTTCATAAGCCTCTGTGGCCTTTGCTTTTGGCACGATTGAGGAATAACGATATTTGCCTTTTATATCCAAAGCATAATCAATAACACTCACCCCATCTAACAGACCAAATTTTAATTTTCCAGATAAAATTCTATTATTAGGGTTATAAAATGACAGCTCATAAGTGTTAGTAGCGATATTGCCTACTGTTTCAACTCCAACCTGCATCGTGGATAAAACAACAGGTTTAGTGTTGGGCGATTTCCATTTCAACCACAGGTGGTGGCAAAAGCGGTCTGTGAGTAATATAAGCATCGCCATAACCTACAACCAGAAGACAAATTATCAATATAAATTTTTTCATTATTTTTCCTTTGATTTTACTCTCCTTTAATATATTATAAAAAAAAAATTATTATTTTATTTAAAGGTGGTTATATTATACAATTTTTATCTTAAGGGCACCTTAACTCTAAACATTGTCATATATGGCAGTTTTGTCGGCAGTTTTATGGGGTTTAGGTTGCCACTATGGACACTATGTAACTGCTTTTCATCTTTCGTGATAAGTTTTTTAAATTTTATAAAATATGTCTCACCTTTTTTATATGTCTCGCCTATATCGTTGCTTATTTCGTCTATAGTGCTATGTTTTGGAGCAAATATCTGCAATACATCTTCTGGATATATTTTGTATTTACACATAAAGTGTAGCTCATCTTCTATCACAAAGCCACACACTTCAAAGCCACCTGAACTTAAAGCATAATCATAGTTTTGGTCTGTGTGTTTTTCAAATGGTTTGTGTATCAAATATGCATCGGTAAAACCTCTGTTTTTAGTAGTGTCTAACTCTTTTTGGTATTTTGTTGCTTCAAAACATCCAGCATAAAAATCATCTATAGCCATCTTGTATGCATTTGCGGTCACAGCCACATAATAAGACGATTTGGTTCGTCCTTCTATTTTCAAGCTATCTATTACTCCACTTTTTAGTATCTCATCTATATGAGCGCTTAAGTTCATATCTTTGGCATTGAATATATATGTGCCTATATTTGGTTGTTCTTCAAGACGCAGCAAGGTTCCGTGGTCTTCATTTTTGGCATACAAAGTGTAGTTAAATCTACAATCATTGGCACAACTTCCCCTATTTGGCACTCTACCTAACTGAAGCGAACTTATAAGACACCTACCACTATAAGCAAAGCACATTGATCCATGCACAAATACTTCAATCTCTAATTTTGGCAACTTTTGTTTTATATGTTTGATATCGCTAAGACTTATCTCACGGGCTACTATTATCCTGCTGACACCCATATCGTGATAAACTTTTGCATCAAGATAGTTCATAACATTTGCTTGAGTAGAGAGATGTATAGGTATAGCAGGTGCGAGCTCTTTACACAAAGCCACCACACCGGGAGTCGCTACTATCAAAGCATCTGGCTTGAAAGATGCTATTTTTATGATATGATTTTTCAGAAGCTGTATTTGTGAGTTAAAAGGAAAACCATTTATAGTTACATAGATTTTTTTGCCCTTTTTGTGTGTATAGTCTATAGCCTCTTTGAAGCTCTCATAAGTAAACTCTTTGCCACTTCTTAAGCGAAGCGAAAAGTGACTAACCCCGCCATATACAGCATCGGCTCCATAAGCTAAAGCGATTTTGAGTTTTTCTAAATTGCCAGCTGGACTTAATAGTTCGGCTTTCATGTTATTATTTTGAAAAACTCTGCTCTAGTTTTATCATTTGTTTGAAAAAGACCATTCAATGACGAAGTGATTGTGTTTGATTGTTTTTGCACTCCTCTCATCTCCATACACATATGCCTTGCTTTTATCATCACAGCAACTCCTTTTGGTTTGATTACATCATATATGGTATCGGCTATTTGTTTGGTCAGCTGTTCTTGTATCTGTAGCCGTCTTGCGTATATATCTACTATTCTTGGTATTTTAGACAAACCTACAACCTTGCCATTGGGTATATATGCTATGCTTGCTTTGCCAATAATTGGTAACATATGGTGCTCACACATAGAATAAAACTTGATATTTTTTAAAACAACCATCTGTTGGTTTGTCGTATCAAACAACGCTTTGTTTAAAATCTTTTTTGGATCTATATCGTATCCGCTACACAAAAATTCCCAAGCATTTTGCACTCTTTGTGGTGTATCTTTTAGACCATCTCTGCTAATATCTTCGCCTACATGTTTCAAAATCTCTTCTACTGCTTTTTTCATATTTTTCCTTATTTTATTATTGAACCCAATTCCCAAACTGGCACAAATATAGCTAACATCATAAAAAGCACAAACAACCCTATGATTATTATCAATACCGGCTCTATGACACTTGAAAGAGTGTTTACTTTTTTGTTTAGTTTATCTTCATATAAAAAAGATATCTTGTCTATAGTTTTGTCTATATTTGAGCCTTGCTGTGAAAACCCAACCAATCTACAAACAAATGGTTCAAAAAGTTTTGAATTTTCAAATACTTTATATATAGAGTCGCCTTTTTTTATGTGTGTCATCATCGTTTCAATACGATTTAAAATATAACTATTTGTTGTGGCATCTTTGCTTATATTTAAAGCCGTTTCAAACTTATAAAAAGCTTTCAAAACTGATGATATAGACAAAAATAACCTATACATCTCAAAAGTATATACAATCTCACTAATAAACCACAGCTTAAAAAGCTTGATTTTATCTGTAGCTATTTTGATATTTTTATAGTTATTTCTCGCCGTATCATATATAAGCCACGCAAATATAAAAGTTGCTGATAGCACAATAACGAATGACACAAAATTGTTTTTGAGCTTCAAAAATAGCACGGTAATATATGGCAAATCTTCACCAAATGTAGAAAATATATACTCAAATTTTGGCACAACAACCACAAATAAAAACACAACACTAAATACAAGCACTACAAATAGCATAAAAGGATAAGTAAATTTGGTTTTTATGTTTTGTTTTATTGTTTTTTCTTTAGTTAGAATGTTGTTCAAACTTGATATAATAAGCCCTATATTATCTGCTTTGTTTGCCAATCTCATAAACGATGATATATCGTTGCTTATATTGTATTTGCTATTTTCAAACACACTTGATATATCTTTTCCATCTTCTATATTTTTCAAAAAATCCAAAAGAAATATATTTTCATTTGTATTGGATTTATATGTATCTAACAATAACTTAATAGCTTCGTCTATCTTGATATTTGCTTTTAGTAATATATCTAAATTGTCGATAATATTATCTATATGTTTCACTTTTGTTTTAATTTTAAATAGTTCAAAGCTGTGTAGTTTTTTTATTTTTAAGATATTTTTTGGATATAGCTTGTGTTTTTGTAGTGTGCTTGTATGTTCTGCTTTTAAAGATATCTTTTTTATTTGATTGTTTTGTAGATATGTTATGTTATAGTTATTCAACTATGACACCTTTTTTTATAAGTTCCTGTGTTTTTTGTGTTATTGTTTCATAGCTGTTTTTTAATTTTTTTATTAGTTTTGTTTTTTTATAATTTTTTTCTATGTAGGTTTTAAGTTTGTTGTTTACAAATAAACTTTCACTTATCATAACTCTACCTGCAAATCCAGTCCAATTGCATTTTTCGCAACCTTTTTTTAGACAATACACACATACCTTTTTTGATAGTTTTTGTGATATAATCAATCGTAGTGAGGAGCTTATCATATATGGTTTTGCTTTTAAGTTTATAGCTCTAACTATAGTGTCTATGGCATCGTTTGTGTGCATAGTTGTCAATACGAGATGTCCCGTAAGCGAGGCACTCATAGCTAATTTTAGAGAAATTTCATCTCGTATCTCACCTATCATAATGATATCCGGGTCTTGTCTTAATATATTTCTCAAGATGTTTTCAAAACTTAGATTTATCTCTTCGTTGATTTGTATTTGAACTATATTTTCCATCTTGTATTCTACTGGATCTTCTATTGTGATTATTTTTTTATTCTCTTTGTTTAGATAGTTCAATATAGCATAAAGTGATGTAGTTTTGCCTGACCCAGTAGCACCTGTTATAAATACTAACCCACTTTTTTGATTTAGTGTATGTTTGATTTTGTCTGTATTTTCAAAGCCCAGTTTGTCCAAACTGTATTGTATGTCATTTTGTTTGAGTAAGCGAATGACAATAGACTCACCATAAACATTTGGCACAAACGAACAACGAAAATCATACTTCTTATTTTCAATATTCAAACCAAATGAACCATCTTGTGGTGTTCTGTTTATAGATATATTTAAACCAGCTTTAAGCTTAAGCACCGATGAGGTAGCTTTTATTATTTTGCTATCAAGTCTTATAAAATCCAACAAATCACCATCTACTCTATACCGAAACAAACAACAGTTTTCTTGCGATTGGATGTGTATGTCGCTAGAGTTTTTATCTATACACAACGATATGATATTTAAAATAATTTTTTCTACAAGTTTAGTTTCATTTATTATTTGTTTGTCTAAAAATTTACAGCTATAATCATAAATATCTTGTTTGTATTTTATATCAAGTAGATTTTTTTGGATTTGTGTTTTATCTTGTATTTCAAATTTTATAGGTTTCCTAAAGACATATTGTAGTTTCTCTTTTTGTATTGGCACTACACAAGCTACCAATACAAAAAGATTTTCTTGGTGTATTGGTATTATGTTATTTTGATACAAAAAATTTATATCAAACTTCTTTGATAAACTAAAATTTATTATTTTATCTATTTTCATCTACTATTTTTGCCGTGATTGTTTTGTTGTTTATCACAAACACTACTTCGTTGTTTTTGATATTTATTATTTTATATCCTTTGTATATGCCATCGATTTTATACCAGCTATTTTCAATAAGTGCTTCGTTGTTTATTATAGCTTTGATAATTGGTTTTATATTTAGTTGTTGTTGGACTTTTTGCACTGCTTGGTCTTTATTTAGATATATAAAAAGTATCAACAAAGCAGATATAACAAATACCAAATATCTTTGACTTTGTTGTATATATGGTAGTTCTTTGAAGTTTTTTTTGTGTTTGTTGAATTGGATTTCCAATTCATACATTTGATTATTTGTCATAAATATAGTCTTGTCTATATCTATACCGTGTTGTGATAAATACTCTACAATTGTATCTTTTGTTGTTGAGTTATCTTTTATAAATACAAACTCTATATCGCTTGAGATATACAGCACAAAATACTCATCTGTTTCAAACAGATAGTTTTGTTGTTTGTCATAACTTTTATCTACAAATACTAACCCAAACAAGAGTGGCTCTATGTTTATGTTTGACAAAAGCATATTTTTTGTTTTGTATATTTGATATTGGTTCAAAACTTCACACCAATGATAAAAATATAGGTAATTTTTTTGAATTGTTGTTTGTAGCTTTAAGTTTGTTAAGATGAAGTTTTTTATATTTTTTTTTGGTATTTTCTCATCACAAGTTATAGCAAAAATATCAAAATTTGTTTGTTTAATAAATTTATTGTTAAACATACCCAAACTGTTTTAGGTTTTCTTTGGTTTTCATCCATCCCTTTTTTGCTTCGACTTTTAAATCTAAATAAACTTTTTTTCTGCATAATTTTTCTATCTTTTTTCTAGCACACATACCAACTCTTTTGATAGTAGTAGCCTTTTGTCCTATAAGCATACCTTTTTGCGATGAACTATTTGTTATTATCGATGCTACTATTACTTCTGTATTTTTTTTTGATTTTATTTGTATTATCTTGACATCTGTCTCATATGGTATCTCATCGCTTATATTTTCAAATACCGCTTCTCGTATTAGCTCTTTGTATATCTCTTTCATATTTTGATTTGTCAAAATATCCTCTTCGAAAAGATAAGGGTGATATGGTAAATGTTTTATGACTTCATTTAAAATTATATTTTGTTTTTTGCCCTTTTTTATAGATATCGGCACTATATTTAGATAAGTTTTTTCATATTTTTTATACAGATTTATTTTACCTAAAATTTCTCCAGGTGTTAAAAAATCTGTTTTCGTCAAAATCACTATATGTTTGGTAGCTTTTTTATTTTTTTCTAAAAACTCTTCATAGTTTGATACATCATCAGTAATAGGGCATAAAAAGAGTATCAAATCGCAGTCTCCTATTGCATCCATAGCTTCTTTGAGCATAAATTGATTTAGTAGTTTCTCTCTCTTGTGAAGTCCCGGTGTGTCTACAAATATAATTTGTGATTCTTTTTGTTCGTCTGGCGATTTGTGCATAGCTATCATATTTAGTCGTTTTCTTGTAGCATTTGCCTTGTGTGAAACTAAAGCAATTTTCTCACCTATTAGCCAATTTAGCAGCGAGCTCTTGCCAGCATTTGGGCGACCAACTACTGCTACAAAACCACATTTGGTGTTTGTGTTATTTTGTTTTTTTGGCATATTTTTTGTTTTTCGGACTATTTTTTATGTATTCTTTTGTTTTTTCTAAACTCATATTTCCAAGCTCTTTTGCGGTTAATGTTTTAGGTAATTTATAGTTTTTATTTTTATGTTTGATATAAAATCCATATTTGCCATTTAGTATTTTTATATCTTCATCTACAAACTCTTTGACCAAAGCTTGGGCTTTTGCTTTGTCTTGCTCTACTATAATTTGCTTTGCTTTGTCTAACGATATAGTATATGGGTCTTCATCTTTTATATTGTAGTAGTTTGAGCCTACTTGAACATATGGTCCAAATCTACCTATATTTACTTTGATATCTTTATCGTTGGTATCCACACCTAAAGTTCGTGGTAGTTGTAGTAGCAATAATGCTTGCGATAGGTTTATCTTGTCTACCGAAAACTCTTTTGGTATTGAAGCAAACTTTGGTTTAAGTTCTTTGCCTTCTTTATCCTTGTCGTCTTTGGTTCCTAATTGAACATAAGGACCATATCTGCCTACACTTGCCGATATCGGTTTGCCTGTTTTTGGGTCATCACCCAATACTCGACTGTCGTTAAATTTTGCTCGTGGAGCATTTTGTTCTTTGTCTTCAACATTTTTGATAAATGGTTCATAAAAATCTCTAAGAACATCTTGCCACGATATCTTGCCATTTGCTATCTTATCAAAATTCTCTTCTACTTTTGCTGTAAATCCAGTGTCAACAATATCAGCAAAGTGCTCTACTAAAAAGCTATCTACTATCTCGCCAATTGGAGCTGGTTTTAGTTTTTTATCGTCTGTTTTTATCACATACTCTCTTTGTTGTATCGTAGATATCGTTGGAGCATATGTAGATGGACGACCGATACCTAAAGCTTCGAGTTTTTTGACCAAACTAGCTTCTGTGTATCTGCTTGGTGGTTTTGTCCATTTTTGTATTGTTTGTATGTTTTTGCAACTTAACTCTTGTGCTGTTTTAACTTCAGGCAAAAATATATCAGCAGTAGCTTGAGTTTTATCAAACATATAAACAGCCATAAACCCATCAAATATAATTTTTTTGCCTTTTGCTTGAAACTCAAGCTCACCCTTTTTGCCAGCAGATATTTTATATGTCGTGTTTGCTATGGTTGCTTCTTTCATCTGTGTTGCTATTGTTCGTTTCCATATCAAACTATATAACCTAAACTCATTTGCATCAAGATAAGTTTTGATATCTTTTGGCATAAGAGCCATATCAACTGGTCTTATAGCTTCGTGTGCTTCTTGGGCGCCTTTTGTTTTAGCTTTATAAATTCTCGGTGTTTTTATGTTGTATTTTTCACCAAAAACTTGATTTATAACTTTGTTTGCCATAGTTATAGCTGTATTTGATAAGCTTACACTATCGGTTCGCATATAAGTTATGAGGCCGCCTGTGTGGTTTGGTATATTTATACTTCCTTCATATAGTTTTTGAGATATCACCATAGTTTGTTTGACAGAAAATCCCAGTTTTGTGCTGGCATCTTGTTGTAGTGTAGAGGTTGTATATGGCGCACTTGCATAACTTTTTATATCTTTTTGTTCTATATTTTCAAGTTTATATTTGCCTTCTTCGCATGATTGTTTTATGTTTTGTGCTTGTTTTTTGTTTGTGATTTTTTGAGTTTTGCCATCTACTTTTGATAGTATTGCTTCAAATGTTGGGTCCATAAAACAAGCAGTTATAGTCCAAAACTCTTCAGGCTCAAATGCTCTTATCTCGTTTTCTTTATCTACTATTATACGCACAGCAACACTTTGAACTCTACCAGCACTCAAACCATATCGCACTTTTTTCCATATGAGAGGTGAGAGTTTATAACCTACTGCTCTATCTAGTATTCGTCTGGCTTGCTGGGCGTCAACTAAATCTTGGTTTATATCTCTTGGATTTTTTATAGCGTTTAGTATGGCTGGTTTGGTTATCTCGTGAAATACTATCCGTTTGATAGGGTTTTTTTCACACTTCAAAGCTGGTATCAAGTGCCAAGCGATCGCTTCGCCTTCTCTGTCTTCATCGGCTGCTAAGTATATGATAGTATCTTTAGTGATTTGCGATTTGAGCTCTTTGATTATCTTTGTTTTGTCTTTTGATATTTGATATTTGGGTTTAAAATTATCAAGAGGATCAAAACCCAAAGTAGATTTTGGTAGATCACGAACATGACCCATAGAGGCTAAAACTATATAATCTTTGGACAAAAATTTTGATATAGTTCTTGCTTTTGCTGGCGATTCTACTATAACTAAATTTTTCAACTATATGCCCTTTTTGCTTATTGTATCAAAATATGATAAAATAAGCCAAAAATCAAAAGCTAAATATATCTATACAACCATTTTTTTGACTAAGTTTCCACGAAGATAAGTCAGTGATACCACGACTTATGTTTAATTTATAAGTGCGTTTTTGCCACTTTTTAGTAGGGTTAAATTGCCAAAATCTATTGTTTTTTTTCACACTCCAATAACCTTGCATATCTATTTTTGCATTTTTGTGTATCATCCAATAATCCATAGGCTCGCTAAATTTTAGCTTTAGTGGTTCAAAGCTTTCTTTTTTTGGAGTGGTTATATCTACTTTTTTTATACAAGACCTGGTCATATCTCTTGAAGAAGCTTTAAAACTATATTCAAATGGTCTCATAGCTCTTCCATAAATATCTTTCAAGTTGTTGTTTAGAACTATTTTGTATTGTTTATCCTCATAAAATGCCGGCTGTTTGCCATGGGATGGATTTTTGCCACCATGCAACACACCGCTTGGATGAATTATGATAGATAGTCTAGTGCCATCACGACTCCATTTTAATCGTTTTTCACCTGCCATTATCTCTTTTTGGTTGTGATAAACTTTGATAAATTTATCAGCTGGCACACTTGGCAACATAGGCACCGAAAATACAAAATGAAAAAACTTGATATTCATAGGAACTGTTTTTCCTTGGGGATAAAAATTTTGTACCCGCGGCATAGTAAAAGGCGCATCAAGAGCTTTGGCTTGAAAGAATTTTTGATAAGTTTTGGTGCTATTTTTGTATATGGCTACAAATTTAAAATCTTCATCTAAATAATTTGACGGCGTGAATATAAGTTGTGGGTTATCTTGTGATATATCTATCTTGATGTTGCCCGATAGATCAAACTTGG
>Ga0164315_10002510_pt1 | contig 14054 bp, 23 predicted proteins | sample GuaBasSedimGuay6_FD_113737 | JGI IMG/M metagenome (GOLD analysis project Ga0164315, IMG submission 113737) | Subseafloor sediment microbial communities from Guaymas Basin, Gulf of California, Mexico - Guay6, Core 4569-2, 0-3 cm | ecosystem: Environmental > Aquatic > Marine > Hydrothermal vents... | reverse complement strand
TGATGGAATTGATTGCAAAAACGGTTATGCGTAAAAAGAAATTTTTAACTCGAACAGAGAAATTAAAGGTATGAAAACATTTAAGGATGTAATTAATGAGGGTAAATTTATGACCCTCAAAGATGCAAGAAAAGCTGAAAATGATTATGATGGTGCTGATGACTTATGGGACACGTTATCCGATAAAGCTATAAAAAAATTAGCGAAGGCTAAAAAAATAGCGAAAGGTGCAAAGGTTGATAAAAATGAAGATGGGTGGGCATGGTTTGACCCTAAGTACGGTGAGTGGCGTGATGCAAATAATGAAAAAGAAATGTATTTGGATATGTGGCGTATCACAGCAAACGAAAAGCCAGAAGTTTTAAAAATTAAAAAGTCGAGTGTTTTTAAGTGAAAAATTTTAAAGAATTGCAAGAGGGCTTTGCCAACAGATTACGTGGTGGTAAAGTACCAGTCGGTTTATATCGTTTTAAATATGTGACGAAAGGTAATCCAAAATTTATAGAGAATTCTGGTACAAGACGTGGCATGGAAGTTATTGAAACGGGCAAAGACTATGTAATTTTAAACGGTGATGCAAATTCACATAGTTCATTAGTTGACTCATTGCAAAGATTGGGTGACGTTGATGGATATGTAGAGGATGCCTAGTGCATACGTTGCAACGTTAGCCAAAAAGAAAGGCATTACAAATGCAAAGTCAGAAAAACGATGGAAAAAAGCAAAACAACTTGCAAGTGATCAAGGTCATGCAGATGAGTACGATTACATAACAGGAATATTTAAACGAATGATGGGAGAAGATAACGTGAGTTCATTCAAAGATTTAATGGTAGAAGAGGGTGAAGAGGGTGAGCCGACTAACGTATCTGGTCAGAACGATAATCCAGACCTGCCCCTTAAAAAGAAAAAGAAAAAGAAAGAAGAAGTAGATGATGAAGACACTAACGAAGAACGTGAGCCAGATCAAACAAACCCGAAAATGAACGCAAAGCGTAATAATAAAATGCGTGGTGACGATCCAGAATCGGAGGCAGATGACGTTAAGCAGAAAAAGCCTAAGAAAAAGAAAAAACCTGATGCTAATAAAACAGGTGATAACCAAGGCGATCCTGTCAAAGAAGGTAGAATGAATTTTACTGAATTTCAAGAAGCACGTAAGTCAAAGTTTGACTATGAAATTATGCACGGAACTCACACAGAAGCCGTTGGTCAAGTGTTAGCAAAAATTGCAGAGCGTGGCTACGAAGTTTCAGACGATGAAGTTTTTAATAAAATTTCTGGTATTAGAAAGCCCGGAGTTGGTGACACAAATTCATATCATTTAACAATTACAAAAAATGGTAAGGAAGTTAAAAAACGTGCTGTCTTTCAGGTTTATAATCGAGACAATAAAGCACGTAACGTTCCTAAGCCATATGAATTAAACTTTTATATCAGTTAAGGTAAACACATGAAAAATTATATACAATTTCTTGTAGAAGCAGGACAAGCCGCAGGTAAAATGGAATTGGTTAAAACGCCTTTACCAGAAGCGAGAGCGTATGCAGAAGCACAATACAAAAAGTATGGCAATGACTTAGATACTGATATTCCAAACTTTGATAAAAATTATTTATTCGCTCAGAAACAGGCAGGCACGGGTAAGACCATGCGTAAAGATATGCCAGTTATTGACGAAAAGGACGTTAAAGATTTACAAAGACGTTTGGCAAAAGGTTACATTGACGTTAATTCGCCACACTCAAAAGATTTGAACGCACAAAAAGATCCGTTTCCTAAAGGGTTGCAATCCGCAAGCACTGGTAAAGCGTGGTTAGAAAATGGACTTGCAAAACATGACGGTGATAAAAAGGACGATAAAGTTAGCGTCTCAATGTCAAAAGTTACTGTGGGTAAATTACACCCTATTCAAAAACAAATTTATTTTGACAAGTCAATTGGTGCGTTAGCTGAATTTGGTCGTGAGAAGTCAATGGCGTTTATGACTGGTAAGAACAATGTTTTTATCATGTCAAAAGACCTTTACATTATTGACGGTCATCACAGATTCCTTTCAGGAGTTTTGTTAGATCCAAACATGCAGATCAACGCTCTTATTATTGATCTACCAATTGCTAAACTGTTACCGTTGACGTTATCTTATTCAGATGCCGTGGGAAACAAACGAAATGTCTAAAACGTATCGAGAGTTTACAGCAGAAGAAACCATATTACGTTCATTTTTTAAAAAGGGTGACGCTAAACGTGCAAAAAATATTTTACATGAATTAAAACCTTATTTGAAAAGACCTGTTAGATTTCCAGATCCAATTGAAGACGGCAACATTAATGATATTACAATGATAAATTACAATACTGATATTCATAATGAAATTGAAGCGAAAGAAGCGATTGTTGCCTATAATGAAGTTGCTAGAGAATTTAGGTCAGAAGAAATTAAGGCAGGTAAATTCGCAGGCACTACTAAAATGTCAGGACGTAAAATAAAAAACAATAATTGGAAACCACCGAAGTCACATAAATTAAATAAGAAAAAGTTAAGTGCTACCTTATTAAAATATGCGTAACATGACCCTTGCACGATAACATTCACTATGTTACAGTGCAATTTTTATGTTAGGGGTTTGTTATGGAAGTTTATTTAGATTTAGATGGGGTCTTGGTTGACCTTGAGCGTGGTTTTCATGTAGTGTCAGGTTTTGAGTTAAAACCTAATCATGGATTATCAGATGAAGAGCTTTGGAGTAATGCGTTACTTGTTGACGACTTTTGGTTAGGTCTTGATAAAATGCACGATGCAGATAAGTTGGTTGAATTTGTTTGTGAAAATTTTAACGTTGTGCATGTATTGTCAGCACCTCAACATTTATTTCATAGTTGCAAAACACAAAAAGAACAATGGGTTGAAAAACATTATATTAATACATTTGATAATATTAATATTGTGCCCAGAAAAGAAAAATATAAATTTGCTCATAGTCGAGCAGTTTTGATAGATGACTATATCAAAAATGTGAAAGAGTGGGAAAAACATAACGGTATCGGAATTCAACATTTCAATACAGAACAAACAATAATAGAAATAAAAGACAGGATATTATAAATGGAAACTTCAAACGAAAAATGGCTTAAAGATGCAGTGGCAACAACGGAAGGGTGGGTAGATCCAAAAACAGGCGAGATTTTAAAGTGTCAGAAAGGGTTGGACACGTCATTAGAGGCTAAAAAAGCCCCTCAGACAGCCTCTAAGCCCCACACAGCCCCTAAAAAGAAGTCAGCACCCAAAGCCAAGGCTAAAAATAAAAACGCTGAGAAGGGCTTAATGGACTCATTAAAAGAGACTCTTGAAGACCTAGCAAAATAATGTTACAATTCAAGGCGTTTGTAAATGAAGCAAGGCGTAACCCTAAGCAAAATCCAAAAATAAGTGCTTATGAATGGTTGCGTCCTTATAAAGATCGAGATGACATTTTTATTTCATTTACAAGCATTGGCAAAATAGGTATAAATCCACACTCAGGTTATAACACCCCGAATGGAATTTACACCTACCCATTAAAAGAAATTTGGGAAGAGTTCGATCATAACAACGAAAGGATCAAAGTGCCATTTGTAGGACAAGCACCCTATCTTTGGATATTGCAAGAAAATTGCACTAAATTTCAACGTTTGGGTAAGTACACCCAAAGCGACTTAAACAAAGACCTTGATAAAATGAAGGCATTGTTTAAAAAGAAAGGATCATTAGGTGGCATTGTAATTGATAAAAAAGGTGTTAATGAATTAATTGACACTTTTGGCAAAGACTTAATTGCAGATCAAGGTTTGACCCTAATTAAAAAGCCAACGATAAGGTCATTGATGGATGATCCAGACGCTAATGAATACATTAAATTTGATAAAGAACAACACAAAAAATGGTTTAAAAGAAGTTATGGTGAAGGTGCAACAAAGCAATACTTAAACATAGACCTTGAAGATAAGATTGACCTACAACAAAAAATTTTAGACCGTATAGTTTTAAAGCTCAATCCATTGGCGGGTCTTATCGCAGGTGCAATGAGAAATTCTAAGGGTGAAAATCCTGCAAAGACTTTTTGGAATATAACACGATGGATAGCACATGGTTATAATCCGATAGACGATGCTGAATTCAAAGTCATGACGATGGGCAAGGGTGTTAAATTTAAACATAACATTACAGCACAAAACTGGAATAATTTGCTAAGACAATTAGGTTATTGTGGCTTTGCTGATAAACAAGGTCAAGGCATCATACACCCTGCCGAAAGAACACAAGCCGTTTTCTTATCTAAGTCAGCATTTAAAGTCCTTGACAAAGTGCCTAATATTAGTCCACAAAAGGTCATAACTGACGTTAATGAAATAAGTATGCTTTCATATCGAAAATTGAGATATGATAAAAAAACAAATACCTTTGTTTTAAAAATGGGTGGCATGTTAGAAAAACCTACCTCCATACCATTTAAAGATATTTTAAAAATGAGTGACAATGCTTTTAGAAAAATAGGCAACGCTTTTATTGAGCCGAACCTTGAGCGTGGATATGGCACGGATGAAACGTTAATGAAACAATGGTTTAAAGTTTTTCCAAAAATTTCAACTAAATTAATAGATTCAATGCTTGGCGGTAGTAACGTTACAGACGAGGTTTACTTCAATAGAGCGAAACAAGTTTTAAAACTTGCAAAGAAAGTTAAGGCTCAAAATAGAGTTGAAACTACAATACACGACTTGTTAAGAGAAAAAGCTAAAACGATTGATAACCCATCATTCAGATGGAAAAAATTTATGTAAAGGTAATTTATATTATGAAAGTATTTGTTTATGGTACATTGAAACAGGGATTTGGAAATCATGAAATTTTGGGTGACTCTAAGTACCTGTTTTCAACAAAACTAAATTTAAAATATGCAATGATCGATACAGGGTCATTTCCTGCGTTAGTGCCCAGTAATAAAACTCATGGAATTTTTGGTGAGGTTTATGATGTTTCACTTGAAACTTTAGAAGAACTTGATTGGTTAGAAGGAGTCCCACATTTGTATAAACGAATTCATACAAATGGACTTAACCTTTATGTGGATAATTGCAACCTTGAAGGGACATTTATTGCAAGTGGTAATTTTACTTAGCTAGAAACTCGTCCCCGAATTTTTGTAATTTATTCCATTCTTTTTTCAAACGTTTTTGTCTTATGGGACTACGCTCTTTCGCATTTTTTTTAATGCGTTTGAGTTGGTCGTCTTCACCATTCAACTGATCTCTGAAAAGTCTATTCAATTTTAAAATATATTCTTTACGTTTATATTTAGGATCGAACGCTAATTTCAATGCAACGGCATAACGTCCTAACACGTTCATAACTTCTTTTTCTTTGTTGGCATAGTCGCCACCTGCATATCGAAATTCGACTCTTGCACTAGATGAACCACTCATAGCATTAGAAATGTTAGTACCAAAATATTTATCTTTCGGTGCTCTAATTAATTTTTCTAACTCTTTGAACATTCTTTTATTTTTAAATTCTTTTTCAGCGTTTGTAATTTCTTTTACTTTGAAAATATCATCTTTATAAACACGGCTACGTCTGTCAATGACTTCTTTAGTTGGTTTTGAATATCCATTGCTTTTGCGTCCTTCAAAATATTTATAGATCGCTTCTTCTTCCATGAACATCATCATTTTTAAAAGGTTTGCGTCTTTAAAGTTTTTGCCCTTATAGCTTAGGTTTAAATGTAAGCCAGTTGTTGAATTCGTATAACCATTCTTACGAATAAATGCTAACATTTCATGTATCATTTTTACACCCTTAGCAATTTGATAAGGTGGTGAAATAACTTCGACTCCACCTGAAACGCTAGGGTCTAATTCTACACGCCATTTTGTAAAGTTTTGGCTGTTGTGATAGTCACCAAAAATAGCTTTATTGGGGTCAAAGGGTGCATCATCAAAAGTTCCATCATATTTTAATTGATCAACGTCAATGTCGTCATTGTATTCATTACGCATTTCCATAACATAACTAGGTCGCAGGATTAGGTCTTCAAGGTCATCCCCCGGATCTCCCTGCCAAGACTCACCTAACTGATAATTTTCAAATGCTTGTTTTACTGCCGCATCCATTTCACTATCTCTGCCATAACTACCCAACGAACTATCTGTCCCTGTTCCTTGCTCTGAATAGAAATCATCAAGGCTATTTGAAGCGGTAGGCAGATCGCCATTCATATTATTGTCAACCCATTCCCAATCTTCTTCTGGACTTGCATGATTACTCAATAGGTCAAAAAGTTCGCCTGAGTTTTTATCTTTAATAGCTTGTTTGATTTCTTCAATTTGTTCTTTGATGTCTTCGTTTTCTTCTTCTAACGCTAAGTTTTTATTGTGCCAATCTTCTTGATCTGTTGTTGCCCAGTTTGACATAACCTCATGGTTAGCTTTCATTGCATCAATGTTAGCTTGTATTGTGTCCATAAAGTCTGGTAAAACTTCGTCTTTCCATATTTCACCGACAAGGTGATCTCTAAAATATGAGTCTTTTTTCTTCTCGTATTTTGTCCAGTGTTTATTTAGTTGATCTCGAATTCTATAATATTCTCGATCAAGTTCATCAAGGTCATAACCGTAATTTGAAGGTGAAACATTGTCAAGATAAAATTCAAACTCTGCACCCACATAAAGGTTGGGGTCGCTTAATGCAGACTTGCGTTCAAGTTTACCGATCTTTTCAATAAGATACTCTTTAAAATTGTCCATTCTTAGTCCTAACTAAATATATTTAATAACAATATTTATAATAGAGAGAAACGTGTGCGTTACGATGACGACTTTATGAAATACTGTTTGGAAAACTACCATACACCATTATTTACCCGTGAAGAGTTTGAAAGTGATCTGAACAAAATTATCATACTTAAAAAAATGTTCAAGCGATACTTAACCAATGGCAACATAAACGAAAGGTTAGTATTGAATAATATAACAATATTAATAAACGTGTTTGGGGTCATGGCAACCAACATCATTTTATTTTATAGACTTGAAGATGAATTTCACCCTATAGTCAAAGCCTTTCTTGAATACCTTTCAGCATTTAAAGATAATTCCTACACTAAAGATATTTCCGTTGATCCTACAATAGAAATGTTGTTGACAGATCTTAAATAAGTTGTTACCCTAAAAATTTATGGGAGTCACTTATGGCATTATGGTTAGATGAAAAATACTTACTTCAAATGGGGTCAAGTCTCAGATTATTCAAAAAAGTAGGCAAAGGCACGTATAATTGTCGGTGTCCGTATTGTGGTGACTCTAAAACAGATAAGTCTAAAGCCAGAGGATATTTCTACACCAAACAAAACGCTATGTTTTATGACTGCAAAAATTGTGGCAAGGGCACGACTGTCTCTAAATTTTTAGAGTGGTTTGACCCTGAACTATATAAAGAGTACGTTATGGAATTGTTCAAAGATCGTGGTTATTCCAAACGGAAAAAAAGAAAACCTGTCCCCAAAATGAAGTTCAATAAGATAGAGCGTAACATGGAAACCAATAAATTATTAGACCTGATGCAACCCGTGAGTGAGTGCCCAGAAGGTGCATTGGTTATAGACTATGTAAAAAATAGGCTCATACCGTTCAGAGAATGGGTAAATTTATATTATGCACCTACTATATCCATTGTCACAGATCATATCGAACGTTATCAAGAAACAAAATTCACAGAAGACCCTAAATTAGTCTTTCCGTTTTTCAATAAACAGGGTCAGTTAACGCATTTACAATTCCGTGCAATTACTAACGTGGATAAAAGATACCGCTTTATCACGATTGAATTAATCAAAGACAATATTAAACAATTTGGTATTCAAAACATTGACGAAAGTAAAGATGTTTACATTTGTGAAAGTCCTATCGACTCATTCTATGTTGAAAATTGTTATGCAATGGCGGGGTCAAGTGTTCCGTACAATGACTTAGATCCAAAGACTACTACTTTCATTTACGATAACGAGCCTAGAAATAAAGAAATTGTTAAATTTATGAAAAAAGCAATTCGTTTAGGATTTGGTGTTGTTATTTGGGGTCAGGACATGAAATATAATGATATTAATGATATGATAATTGGTACATGGAATAGAAATGATTTGAATGAGTATGTAAAATCTCATACGTTCCGTGGGTTATCAGCAGAAACAGAAATGCTTAACTTTAAATAGGGGGCAATTAAAATTGCAAATAATTAAATTAGATGAGTACCGCTCATTCATAGCACTGAGCCGTTATTCAAGATGGCAGGATAAAAAACAAAGACGTGAAACATGGACTGAAACAGTTGAGCGTTTACGTGACTTTTGGGTTGATAGGTTCCCAAAACAATTAAAGGGGTTTGAGTTTATTTGGGATCATGTAAATGAACATGAAACCTTACCCTCAATGAGAACGTTAGCCACCGCAGGTAAAGCGTTAGACCGTGATAACATTGCAGGATATAATTGTTCTTACGTTGCCGTTGATCATCCGAGAGTGTTTGATGAGACAATGTACATTTTAATGAATGGTACGGGTCTAGGTTTCTCAGTCGAGCGTCAATACATTAATAAATTGCCTGAAATTCAAGAAGAAATTTTTGATACTGACACAACCATTTTAGTTCGTGACTCTAAGACTGGGTGGGCAAAGGCTTATAAAGAATTAATTGGTATGCTTTACAATGGACAAGCACCTAAATGGGACGTTAGTAAGGTAAGAAAAGCAGGCGAACGTTTAAAGACTTTTGGTGGTCGTGCTAGTGGGCCAGAGCCATTGGTCAACTTGTTTAAGTTTACCGTAGAAGTGTTTAGAAACGCAAAGGGTCGCAAACTCACATCAATTGAGTGTCATGACTTGATGTGTAAGATTGCAGAAATTGTTGTCGTTGGTGGTGTAAGACGTTCAGCGTTAATTTCACTTTCAAACCTTTCAGATGAGCGTATGCGTAACGCTAAAATGGGTCAATGGTGGGATTACAATGGTCAAAGACAATTGGCTAATAACTCAGTCTGTTATACCGAGCTACCTGAAATAAATATTTTCATGAAAGAGTGGCTTGCTCTTATGGAGTCAGGTTCAGGTGAGCGTGGTATCTTTAACCGTGAAGCCGCAGAAAGACTTGTCCCTCAAAGACGTAAAGACCTGATGGAATATTTACATTATGGTTGCAACCCTTGCTCTGAAATTATTTTAAGAATGTTTCAATTTTGTAATTTGTCAGAAGTCGTTGTAAGACCTCATGACACGTATGAAACCATATTGAAAAAAGTTGAAGTTGCCGCAATTTTGGGGACACTTCAAGCAACACTAACAGACTTTAAATATATTCGTTCAGTATGGAAAAAGAATACAGAAGAAGAAGCATTGTTGGGCGTTAGCCTCACAGGGATTATGGATCATCCAGTTTTTGCAAATAAGAAAAAGCCAACAGAAGCCAACGGATTTCCAAACTTTAACAGCCTTGAAATGTTGTTAGAGACTTTACGAAATTATGCAGTAACAGTTAATGTAGAATGGGCTGAAAAATTAGGTATAAACCCTGCTATGGCTGTTACTTGCACAAAACCTAGTGGTACTGCAAGTCAACTGGTCGATAGTGCCAGTGGTGCTCATACACGCTATTCTAAGTGGTATATAAGAACGGTTCGAGCAGATAAGAAAGATCCTCTTGCTAAAATGATGGTTGATCTTGGTTTTCCAGTCGAAGATAATAAAATGAATGAAAGTCAATATGTGTTTTCATTCCCGATAGAATCCCCAAAAAAGTCAGTCTTTCGTGATGACTTAACAGCGATTGAGCAGTTGGAATTTTGGAAACTTTATCAGTTGCATTGGTGTGAACATAAGCCAAGCATTACAATTTATGTGAAACAACATGAATGGTTAGCGGTGGGTGCATGGGTTTACGAAAACTTTGACATTATTTCAGGGGTCAGTTTTTTACCTCACTCAGAACATACTTATCAGCAAGCACCCTATCAAGAGTGTTCAAAAGAAGATTATCTTGCATTTGTTGAAACGATGCCGAAAGACGTGGATTGGTCTGAACTTTCAAAATATGAAATGGAAGATAATACCGAGTCAAGTCATACGTTAGCTTGCACGGGAAACAGTTGCGAATTGGCATGATGATAACGGATGATATTATAAGGCGTGAAGCACTACGGGTCTGTTTTTGCAGGGGTTGTGCTAAAAAGATTGAAAGGGGGACAGAAATTATTTACACCTACTCCCCCGCAAATCGTGGTATGAATATTATGTTTTGTTTAGAATGTGCTAAAAAAATAGGGGGTTTAGCAGAAACCTATTGACAATAGGGGGTCAGGTTTTTATACTACCTTTAACATAAAATAATTTATGTTATCATTAATTTTAAGTAGGAATAATATCATGAAAAAAATAATTGCAAGTCTGGTTGGAATTGGTTTAATTGCGTCTGTAAATGACAAGGCTCAGGAAGTTGGCTCAAATTGATACTAAAAAATAATTGGTACAACCGAATTATTTACTCAGTGGTCATGCTTTTTAGTATGACCATTTTTATTTTAATTGAAATGTTTTTAGCTCTTTATACATGGTTGGTTACAGGTGAGAGTTTTGGAGGCGACAGTAAATACTGGGGTTGGGCTGAAAAAATGAGAGATAAATTAATTACTTTGAAATAAAAACCTTGACATTCCCTTCAATTTCCAGTAAGATGCACACATATTCAATAAATACAAGGAGTTATAACGCATGTTAGTAGACGTAAACATCCACAACATAGAGGCATTAAAGTTTATTAAACACGTCTGGGTTAGAGAGGATGGATCAAAATACTATTCATTGGATATTAAAGTGGATGGTGATGACAAAGTAGAAATTACTATGTTTTCTGATGCTGAACTAAACCTTACCGATGTCTTTCACGAAGATCCACATTCTGTGGGATGATAAATAATATAAAAAAGGATCTATTATGAAAGAATATAAAAACTTTTTATGTGAGGCAGGACTTGCAAGAGTTTGGAAGCATGGGCAAGAGCATGACACGGGAGCAATGACTGCTTTTCGTAACGCTCCAAAATGCGGAGACGGTGATCCATACACACATAAAGAAAATCAGGCACGTAATAAATCACTCAAGGCTAAATTAAAGTCTATGGGTTATGGCGTGATCGCTATTGAAGGTAAATATCCCGAAGGTGGCGTGGTAAAAAAAGAGTCCAGTTATTTTGTCATTGATCAAACTGACACTGGCAAACTTGAAGCTGACTTGAAAAAGTTAGGTAAACATTTTGAACAAGACAGCATTTTATTTGTGCCCAAAGGTACGGCAGGTTATTTAGTTGGTACTAACACTTGCTCAAATAATGATCTTGGCATGGGTAAGAAACTGCCATTTGATAAAATTAAATTAGGTCATGAAGGTGAGTATTATACCTCACTCATAAGGGGCAGACCGTTTACAAATGAAAGTATAATTTATGAATTCCGTGAAGTCATTTATGGGTCGGGTTATGCAAGCATTGTTAATGGTAGAATTGCCAAACAGGACTGGCAGGATTTGGTTGAATGAAAACCTTTAGTAAATTAAAAGAAGGTAATCTTACAAAACTAAAGGCAATGAAAAAACCTAAAACCCAATCTGTTAATTCCTTTGACAGATTGGGTAAGGGTGATCGAGTTACTATTGGTAATATGACACTCACATTAAAACAAAGAGTTGAATTAAAAACGCACCCATATGAAACCGAAGGGTGGTATATTGCATTAACGGATAATAATTATTACATTACAAAGTCTAAAAATTCAGATACATATAGATTATATAAAGCATTAAAACAGTCTCAGGTTGGTTCTGAATATGAGCCAATCTCAAAAAGTCCAAAACTAACTAAAACAAAAATTATAATTGGTGATCAGGTATGAGTGACGTAGAATATTTGACTGCTATGGATGACACTGACAAATGGAATTGGATTTTAGATAATAAGGAAAAAATTTATCTTAAAGGTGATGTTGATGAACTTAGAATTGTATTCAAAGAAGATGATGGCATGAGCGTTAGCTTTGATGAGCCAGACGCTATTGACCGTTTATTAGAGATGTGTTAATTAAACGGTTTGAGTTTTGATCTGCGTTATGATAAAAAACCCGTTCAATGTTTTCATTGTAAAATAAACGTTCACCAGTTTCGGTGACGCTTTCCAGAACGTTATTCAAGATCAATAATTTTAACTCTTGATAATTTGTTTCTGTTTTGTTTGGGTGTAAAGATATTATTTCAAACTTGAAATTTTCAACACCCGTTTGATCAATTGCCTCTTGAACGTATTTAGAACTTGACTGGTAGGTTTTCCAGTTTGACTCAACTACTTTATGGCGTTTGCGTTTTTTTCCCTTTAAAGGTGGCAACGTGCGTTTAGACCAAAATAGTTTTTTACCAAGATATTTTTTACCAGTGGTGATGTTTGTAATTTGATAGCAGAAACCATAGTTTTCTTTTATATCTTCTGAGGTAAATTCTTTGTCATTGTAAAGCCACATTTTAAAACCTATAATAGTATGTTAAAATACTATTTATATCGGGTCGTTAGCATAACAGGTTAATGCCCTCTGCTCATAACAGAGAGAATTAGGGTTCGAGTCCCTTGCGACCCACCACATTTATTTTCACTTTTTTTAAAATTTTCCTTGACCTTCCCCTCATATTTTGGTATTATATGCTCACTGGATAGGGGACATGCTCTCAATTAGGCTACACTCCCCTCAACTTGGAGCCGAAAGGCTCCCACTTTTTAAAGGATTTAATATGAAATCAGCAGTTTCCATATTCCCTATAGACCGTCCTCTAATGGAGTCTTTAGGTATCTATGACAACAGCACTCTTGCACCGAGAAAGTCGCTTACAAAGCTACTGGGGACGCTCTACGATGCAGGTTACACTGAAGTTAATAATTCTACTTTTGCAGAGACAGAAGACGGAATTGAAATTTATTTACATGTGACCATGCCAAAAGATGAAAATGGTCGCCATTACAAAAAAGATAAGCACGGCATGTGTCACTACGTTTAATTAAAGGAAAATGAATGAATATTTTACAAAAAATTAAAAATTGTATTGCAGAAAAAATGATTAATCGAAGCGTACCAAAAATGATCGCTGATCGGGTAGCACATGACTTTATTAATAATGACATAACCAAAACAGAAATTGATGAAATTCACAAAAAACGCATGAAATTGGATTATTGTAGCAGATCCCTTGAAATTAAAAAGGTAAATATTGGTAGCAATATCAACAAGTTACGTTTGATGTCATTGGTAACTCAAAATATCGGTAAATAAACCTTGACCTTCCCTCAGATTCGTGTATAATGTTCGTTATTGAAGCAATTAACTCAGGAGAGAGAAAACATGGCTAGAACAAAAAAGACAATTAGAATTGAAGACGTTTTAACCTTGGCAAATGACATGTTACGTGATAGTGTTGATAAAAACGATAAAGTCAGAGCAGGTGTTAGTGTTCTTCTTGAAAGCATTTTGCATAACACTGGCAATTACAACGGTTTCAAATATTTGACAGAACGTGAAATGAAAGTTTCAAGGCTTGGTGAATCAGTCGGAGTCAATTCTAAAGAAGACGGTTCTTTCATTGAAGACTATGATGAACGTTTTGAGGGTACAGACGAATCAAGACGCATGTACTACAGCTAGAGGTTATCTTATTTCATAGGACGGTAAGAGTTGTCCCTTAACACTCAAAGGAAAATTAAATTATGTTTAAAAATAATCCCAGAAATTATGTACCTGCTCCCGCAATTTACGAAGCAATGAGCACGTATGACGAAAACAAGCCAGAGTTTGACTGTTACCGACCTGTGGACTATGTAGAAGATTGTTATATTGGTGATTGTTGGATCTGTGACAAGTATGGCAATGTTCATCCAGATTATTGCAATTCACCAGTGCCAATTGATGCAAGTAACATCGGTGCTTTAGTTACTCGACTA
>Ga0164315_10002509_pt1 | contig 14055 bp, 13 predicted proteins | sample GuaBasSedimGuay6_FD_113737 | JGI IMG/M metagenome (GOLD analysis project Ga0164315, IMG submission 113737) | Subseafloor sediment microbial communities from Guaymas Basin, Gulf of California, Mexico - Guay6, Core 4569-2, 0-3 cm | ecosystem: Environmental > Aquatic > Marine > Hydrothermal vents... | reverse complement strand
GCGGTTCTGGAAGGGCTTTGCCTTGAATCCTGTTTCCGAAGTTCGGCGGCTTTTGCAACACCGTAAGCCCCCTTTGGGGGCGCAACCCCCAAGCCACCTGCTTTGCAGGTGGGTGGTTGACTCCTGTTCGCCGATTATTCATGCGGCTGTAAAAGACTTTCCTGCATCTGTGGCTCCGGCGGCTGATAGATGGGAGATTTCTCCCCAGAGGCGGAGGGTCCAGGAACCGTCGCAGAAGCTGAAACGGTTCACCGCAGTATTGTAAAGACTATAGCGCCTGGGACTTTCAAAAGGGATTCCCAGAGTCTCCCTGAACAGGCTGTCAACTATTCCGCCATGGGTAATAATGAGGGCCAGACCGCCGGAATGCTGTTCGGCAATATCGGAAAGGGCTGTGATGGCCCGCTGGTGCCGCTGCCGCCGGCTTTCCCCACCCTTCGGGGCATAGTCGGCATCTCCGTGGGCAAGGCTTTCAAAAAAGCCGGGATCCAGTTCCCGGGCCGCTTTCCCGTCATGGCCCTGCATCAGCCCGTAATGCTGCTCTCTGAGCCGGGAATCCGTCAGAAACCGCCGACCCAGCTTGTCTGCGATGATGGTGGCTGTATGCTTGGCGCGCCCGAGGTCGCTTGAATAAAAAGCATCGAAGGTTTCACCCTCCAGCACCTGGGCCACCGCCCTGGCTTGAGCCATTCCCCTCGGTGTTAACGGACTGTCGGCATGGCCCTGATAGCGGCCGGTCTTATTCCATTCTGTTTCACCATGGCGGATAAGGACCAAAGTTGTTTCGTTTTTCATGTCTGTCCCTCATTGTGAATCCTACACAAGCAAAACACCGTCGTCGAGGCTGGAACCTCGAATTATCAGATAATATTTTGATATTATGAAGATCCTACCAGACTTCCGTCCCCTTTTTTATCTGCCTGGAGAGACGTGAAATATTCATCCACTTCTGCTCCAGTTCCTTCTTTGCCTTTTCATCCCGTCGGGATTCGAGCCATATTAATTCTCTGCGCAGACCGATCCAGCTGTTGTAGCGCTCCGGAGTAATCAAGCCCTCATCAAGCCCGGCTTTCACGGCACATCCGGGCTCGCTCTCATGGCTGCAGTTATTGAATCGGCACTCACTCGCCAGGGCATCAATCTCCGGAAAAGCCGCATCAGCAGAATCAGCATCTCCCCAAAGCTGAAGCTCCCGCAGTCCCGGTGTATCCATCAGAAGCCGGCCGTCTTCAAGGAGATGCAGTTCTCTGTGGGTTGTCGTATGCCGGCCTCTGCTGTCAATCTCCCGAACCTCTCCGGTATCGGCCAGAAGACTTCCGGCTGCGGCATTGATAATGGATGATTTTCCCGCTCCCGAGGGTCCGATGAAGGCACCGGTCTGCCTCGGGGGAAGCAGTGTTTTTAATTCCTCTATTCCTTCTCCAGTCAGAGTGCTGCAGAGGAGGATGTCAACGCCGGGAGCGGCTGTTTTACCGCTTATCAGATCGGCGGCGGGATCTTTGGAAAGGTCGGCCTTATTAAGAAGAACAACCGGCCGGCATCCTGATTCCCAGGCTATGGTGACGTAGCGCTCGAGCCCTCCCGGGGTGAAGCTGCGGCCCCCGCCCAGGCCTTGAACGATAAAAAGAACATCAACATTCACCCCCATAATCTGTTGCCGGGATGAAACTCCGGCCGCTTTTCGGGAAATAACGGTTTTCCGGGGTAATACCGCTCCGATTACAGAGGTTCCCCCTTCCTCTCTCCAGGCCACCCAGTCTCCAGCGGCCGGGGACATCCCCCGGCTCAGGGACTTCCCGGAGAGCCGTGCGTCTTTTTCTTCAATTTTGCCGAGTCCGTCTTCCTTTCGGGAGATCCCGGCGATTCTATAAATACCCCGGCCGGGTCTGATTACCCGTCCCGGTTTCCATCCCTCATGTTCGTATTCGGCGAATTCAGCCGAACGGATTTCATTCCATCCCCAATCTTCAAGGGTCATCTTATAACTCCAAAATTATGCGAGCCGAAAGACCAGCGAAACAGACAGAGCTGCTGCGTTGCCGTTAATGAGATGTGTAATTCAGCGGGACCAGCCGCAGGATGTCAGGAAAAAGAAGGTTTTAAATCACAGAATATGTGACTTCAGATTATTCCTATGAGCCCTGCCGGCAGGTATTTCCCGCACTCCGGGTTTCATTTTTCATAATCAGCCTCCTGTAAAGATTGGTGATTCCTGTATAAATATCACGGGGGGATGGTGGCGTCAAGGCGTCGGACTAAGCCAGTGCCGCCTTAACCACTACCCGACGGCGGCGTATGATTCTTAGAACAAATGGGAATACCTTACAGTAAGGAGACTATATCTCCTATGAAGCCAGGGACAGTGAGATTGCAATGAAGAAGGTGCCGAAAGCCGACCGGCTTTCCTTCTATCCAATCAGATTTCCGGAGAAGGTGATGAAATCCTGATACTCACAATGATAACCAGTGCAAAACGAAGCGATTGGGAAGAGGCCGGACTTCGGGGACCGTCGATTCTCACTTTGTTTAACCGGATTTCAGCGCTTCCACAACCGCCGCTTCGGCATGAATCTCCATGGTGTCCAGAATCGGAAGCGGGCTTTCTTCCGGGCTGAGAATGAGGGGCAGCTCGGTACATCCCAGTACAACAGCCTCAGCCCCTTCTGCAGCCAGCCTCCCGGTAATTTCAGCCAGTCGGTGCCGGCTTTCATCCTGGAAAACACCCGCACAGAGCTCTTTAAAAATGAGTTTATCGATCCAGTTCCGCTCATCTTCACTCGGAAGAAGAACCTCCAGGCCGGCAGCTTCGAGTTTAGCTCTGTAGAAATCCCCCTCCATGGTGAACCGGGTTCCCATCAGGGCAACCTTTCGGTATCCCCGGCGGCGGGCCTCGGCAGCAGTGCATTCACCGATGTGAATCAGCTCTGACGGAGCAGAGGCCGCAGCAATATCAGGGGCAAATTTGTGCATGGTGTTAGTACAGATCAGAAGAATGTCGATCCCTGCATCAGTAAGGCGTTTTGTTCTATCAAGCAGGATCTGCAAAATCGCATCCCAGTTCCCTGAATCCATGGCATCGGAGAGAGGTGCGAAATCCACTGAAGCCATGATAATTTCAGCCGAATGAAGTCCCCCGACACGCCCCCGCACTTTTTCATTAATCAAGCGGTAGTATTCTCTGGAAGATTCCCAACTCATGCCTCCCAGGAGTCCGATTGTTTTCATTAAGCTTTCCTCAGCTTTTTAACCATGCGGCCGGCGGGCATGGCATTCCCGTCTCCTACAAAACATCCCGAACGGTAGAGCCGTACGTAGGGAACTTCCCAGTTTCTGTAAGTTGATTCTTTAAACTTCATGAATTCGTTGAAAAGGGGAGAGCGGTCGTATTCAAAGATGCAAACTGTCAGATTCAGATCTTCGGGGCCCTCTTTCAGGCCCGCGATGGATAATTTCATGAAAGTCCACTGGGGGCACCATCTCTGGGTGAGAATGAGGGCCACAGCCTCCGAAACGGCTGTAATATCTGAGGAAAAATCATTATCGACTATGGCCTTGCGTGCCTGTTCATCAGTGATTTTTATGCGGGTAATCATTAATAGCCTCCGGCTGATTCCCAAGCGAAATGAGCGCAGGGAAAGTATGGTTTCAGTAGAACCGCGGCTCTGCCGCGGAACAGGGAGTCGCTTGAGCGACTCCGGGTCCAGGGCTCTGCCCTGGTTCTACTGATACCATTCATTTAAAGTAGCTGATATATTCCGGGGTAAGCAAGTCATATATTAATTGTATTAGAATGGTTACCATGACCCAACTGACATTACTTCGACATGCAAAAAGCATCTGGGAAAAAAAGGATAACCGGGATATCGACCGAACCCTCAACGGGCAGGGCCGACGGGAAGCTGCCCTTATGGGACTGGTTTGCGCCGAGCGGCTTCCCCCTCCCGATCTGGTTCTTGTTTCTCCAGCTATGAGAACCCGGGAAACCGTTGAATTGTTTTTCGAATCCTGGATGACAGCAAAACCCGATATAGCAGTGGTGGAGGATCTGTATCTTGCCTCTCCTGATGACTGGATAGAAATACTGGCGGAACAGACCTCAGGCACGGATCATATTCTGGTCTGCTCTCATCAGCCGGGTCTGGGGGAATTCGCCTCCCTGCTCTGTCCGGCATTTGACGGGAAGGTACCCCCGGCTACGATAATTTCAATCCAACTGAAAAACGGTGGAATCGGGAGAGCTTCAGGCCGTCTTGATTTTGTAGGAAGACCGCAGGATTTTCAGAATTAATGCGGTAGTTTGGGAGTCTTGAATTCCCCCGGATCAAGTCCGTATTTCTTCATCCTCAAGGACACCTGTCTTGGACTGAGACCGAGGCTGTGGGCCGTTCGGCTGATATTTCCCCTCTGCCGGGATAATTCTTCACGGAGAATCTCGTATTCCAGGTTTGCAATCAGATCCGGGCAGGAGCCCCGGGGCAGGTTGATGCTTCCCCGGACTGCCGGCGGTAGGTTGGCCAGGGTAATTCTGCGGCCGTCGAACCCTTCCACGGCCCAGAGCATGACTTCTTTGAGTTCCCGTATATTTCCCGGCCATTTGTAGGCTATCAGGGATTCCAGTGCGGCAGGCGAAATTGCCGGGGCTTGAAAACCGGTGTTCCTGATGGCTTTTTCCAGAAATCGTCCGGCGAGCATGGGAATGTCCTCGCGATGTTCTCGTAAGGGAGGGATTTTTATAATTGACCTCTGATCGCCTGTTCTTTCATTCCAATCACCATGGAGGGATTCGGCTTCCTTTCCGGGAATGGCGGCGGCGACTAAACGTCTGGAATCCTTCAGATGCTGTCTGCGGTCTTCCCCGCTGATAAGATGCCAATCAGGAATGAAAAGTGTTCCGGTGGTTTTACCGGATTCCGGTTCGGTGAAAGGGTCTGAAGGATTTGGCCCACCACTGTGAATCAGTTCAGCCAGATACTTTTTTCCGCAGCCGTTCTCTCCGCTCAGCAGAATGGGTTTCCTGGAGAAACTCAGCTCCCGCAGTCTGGAGCGGATAATTCCGGCCCCGGGGCTTACGGCTATCCAGGCAGGATTATCCAAGGCTTCTTTCCCCGGCTTCCTGAGTTTGACCATGCTCTTCTTTTCGTTATTGCAGCGGCGGTTCAGATGGAGCCACTGTTCAGCCAGGAGGATAAGTAAAGGTTTCAATGCTTTCTGGTTGTCATGGAAACCTTCCAGAAACCAGTATGAGGAGCTCGAAGGGAAGGGAATATTCAGGATCTCTGCTTCCGGAGAACAGGGAATCGAAGGGCACACCTTTTCTACCCGTTCGACCCAGGAATACGAGGTATTTTCATCGGTGAAGCTGATTCCGATTGCCGAGACTTCCAGGGCTTCAGCCAAGTGGATCAGCAGTCTGCGGGCTCCACTTCTGGCCTCGGGGGCATGGGAAATTATTCTCCAACTCTCGGCGGACATTTGAAACATATCAGAAAACATTGTTTCATTATACAATAGAAACTTCCCCGGGGGGCGATAGAGGTCACTTGAAATTTACGGCGGCTATGACGATGATGCAGTGGTGAAGATTGGAGTTTTATTATCCGGGGGCGTCGATAGCTCGACAGCGCTGGTTTCTCTTAAAGAGAAGTACCCCCAGGCGGATATCACCGCTTACTACTTGAAAATCTGGCTGGAAGACGAACTGGCCTCTCTGGGGTCTTGTCCCTGGGAAGAGGACATGGAGTATGCCCGGGGGGTCTGTGAAATGACGGATATTCCCCTGAAGGTGGTGAGCCTGCAGCGGGAGTACTGGGACCGGGTTGTGTCTTATACAATTTCAGAGCTCAAGGCGGGGCGGACTCCCAGCCCGGATATCTTCTGCAACCAGCGTATCAAATTCGGGGCCTTTCTCGACAGGGTAGGTGAGAGCTTCGACAAGGTGGCATCGGGTCATTACGCGATGGTTTCTGAAGATGACGACGGGCTCTTCCGTATCCACCGTTCCCCGGATCCGGTAAAAGATCAGACCTACTTTCTCTCCCATCTTTCCCAGGAACAGGCGGCTATCGCCATGTTTCCCATCGGGGGAATGATGAAGAGCGAGGTGAGGGCTCTGGCTGAACGCTGGGATATTCCGGCCAAATCAAGAAAGGACAGTCAGGGAATCTGTTTTCTCGGGAAGATTAAATACACGGATTTTGTCCGCTTCTACATGGGGGACAAAGAGGGAGATATTCTCGAGGCGGAAACCGGGCGGAAGCTGGGGACTCATAAGGGGACGTGGTTTTATACCATCGGTCAGCGAAGCGGGCTGGGACTCTCGGGAGGGCCCTGGTACGTTGTTGAAAAGAACATGGATGAGAATATCGTGATGGTGGCCGGCTCCTTGGAAGCTGTTGCCGTTGCCAGGAAGAGCTTTACTGTGGTGAATCCCAATTGGATTTCCGGAAGGCCGGAATTTCCAGCCCGTCTGACTCTCAAGCTGCGCCATGGTCCCAAATTGATCGGGGCTTTGGTTCGCCCTTTGCCGGGAGACGGCAGTTTGGAAAGGCTGGAAATTGAGATGGACGAGAGCGACCGGGGGCTGGCGCCGGGTCAGTTTGCAGTCCTTTACGATGGGGATGTCTGCCTGGGCGGGGCTATGATTGAAGGCTAGGTGAGAAACTGATAAACGGTGATGAGTACCGTCATCACGATGAACCCCAGGGATATGAGACCGGTGAGCCGGTTGAAGCAAGCGTCCATTGAGTCAAAACGTTTATCATGAGCTGCAAGCCGGGTGTCAATTACTTTGAATCCCTCTTCCATTTTTACAGCCAGAATTTTTACATCAGACAAAAAGGATTTTATCTCCGACGAAACCGTATTGGTTTCCTTCTGGTAATCCTCTTTAGAAACCATATTTCCGGTTAAGAGCGTGAGTGAGCGTTTGAGGGCCTTTTCGTCTTTGACATCAAAATCCAAAGCGAATTCCTCTTCAAGTATGGATGCCAGAGTATCCATTGTCATACCTCCAGTATAAGTATTTCATAAGAAATTAATGAGGAGAAAAAGGCATTTACTTGAAGGCGGGATAGATCTATTCTCTTTTTATGAAAAATAACCCTTTACCCCTGAGGGAACGCCCCATCGACATCTTTTTTATCGTGATGTTCGCACTTTTCATTGTCACTTCCGGAATTGCGGACCTCATTCCCACCCTCGGTATTGAGATGTCCCCGGGCAGTCCGAATTTTCTGGCCCGGGCGAACTATAACTACGCTTATGGAACAGATCCTTTGTTCCTTCACACCGCTGCACATCCTGCTCCGATCTGGATGCGTTTTGTGACAGGTCTTTCGGCGTTCGTCTATCCGATATTCTATGTGGGATTTATTCTTGCTGCAGTGAAAGGGTGGAATGGTATCCATTTACCAGCGGTGATGTATGCCACCAGTATATCGGTAATAACCGGGATTGTTGTTTTTGGAGTTGAGTTTTTCGGGGAGCCTCAATGGCGTTGTCAGAACATTCCAAAATTCTTAAGTCTCAACCTGCCATACGTTCTGATTCCCCTTTTATTACTGCTGCGAATGAGAAAAGAAAAGCCGTTTAACAGGAAGTTCTGAAATCGAGTAGAATATTGAGGAGAATAGGGCCGTTGCTTTGAAAGGTATAATATCGACGAGATGACAAATAACGAAAACTGGTATTTATTGGAAAACCCTGAACGTATTCCCAGTCCGGCACTGCTTATCTATCCCGATCGTGTTCGGAATAATATCGATCTGATGATAAGGATTGCCGGGGATGTGAAGAGGCTTCGTCCCCATGTTAAAACACACAAATTACCAGAATTGGTAGCCCTGCAGCTGTCCTGCGGAATAAAAAAATTCAAATGCTCCACCATTGCCGAGGCTGAAATGACGGCAGAGAACGGCGGGCAGGATGTTCTTCTGGCGTATCAGCCGGTCGGGCCCCATATTGAGAGATTTTTTCAGTTGAAGCGGGCATTTCCTGAGGTGAGCTTTTCAACACTGGTGGATAACACGGAAATCCTGAAACAGTTGACCCTGGCTGCTGAAAAAAATGAAATGCCGTTTGATTTGTACGTTGATATCGACAACGGTATGCATCGAACGGGGATTGGTATTTCAGACGGTGCTTTTGATTTGATAAAAAAAATTCGATCCCTTCCGGTTGTCAGTTTTGCAGGGTTACACGTGTATGACGGTCATATTCACGAATCCGATCCGAATCTGAGAGAAAAAGAATGCCGCAGGGATTTTAAGCCGGTTGTAAGGTTGATCCGGAAACTGAAAGATCTTGGGATTGAAGTACCGCATCTGGTTGCTGGAGGTACTCCTACTTTTCCCATACATGCGAAGTTTCAAGAAAGAGAATTAAGTCCGGGGACTCCGTTGCTGTGGGATATGGGCTACAGCAGTTCTTTCTCCGACCTGAAATTTCAGCATGCGGCTGTGCTGCTCTCCCGTGTTATCAGTCAGCCGCAGGATGTTAATCTCTGTCTGGATCTGGGATATAAAGCTGTATCAGCAGATAAATCTCATCCCCGGGTATCTTTTTTCGGGGTTGAGTCTTTCACTACACTTAATCAAAGTGAAGAACATCTGGTGATTCATCCGGCAGAAGAATCAGGGCTTGTTGTGGGAGACGTTGTTTATGGAATTCCTGCTCATATCTGCCCGACAGTTGCGTTGTACGATGATGCACACATAGTCGAGAATCATAAATGTACCGGCAGCTGGAAAATTGTCGGCAGGACCAGAAAAATAACGGTGTAAGACCGCCTCAATCCATCCCACTCTGAGTGCAGGATTAAATGTAAAAATATTTTCATACAACAATGTATTTGCGGTTTATGCTTGCAATCAACCCTGGTATGTGGTAATGTGTTTTCATATGCGGCTTGAGTCGCAAGAATATTTTCACAACCTTTGGATTTAAAATAAAGGAAGAGGATTTCAATCCTCCTGGTTCGACATTGTGGGTATTTGCCGTGATATGCTGCATTGCTGTCAACAATATGATCGATGAGAACTGTTATCCTCGCCCCAACGGTTCGTCCACCCGGACATGATGCGGACTCGATGGGAGCTAAGAGAATATTTAATCTAATAAAGGAGAACTATGATGAGTTTTATGACTAAAACGCTGATATTATTTCTGGCGGCCCCCTTTCTTATCTCTTGTGTTTCGGGCGAACCGGAATCGAAAATCACCCCACCGGAGATTAAAATGAGAGATAGGGAAATCGCCGCGGAGAAATATGGCGGGACTCTGGAAGAGCTTGATAGTGAAGCGCTGTACAGTTTCTATATTATGAGCGACAACAAAGGCGATAGTATCAACAGGGAAGAATTTAAAAGAATGGTGGACTGGACCACGGAAAGTAACATGAAATTTGTTATCGGACTTGGTGATCATGTTGATGAAGGAGCCGAAAACAGCTTTCTTGAATATATGGTAGAAAATGAATGGTGGAAAAATAATTTTTATCCCAATGTTGCTGATGGTGAAAATGGCTATTTCGGAGAAAGTCAGGCAGACTGGGGAGCGGGATTTACCCTGCTGAAACTCCTTGAAATGGAGAAGAAAACCAACACAATTATCAGAGACAACAAAGCGGAATATTACTCCCGAATTGAGGTTGGTGAAAATCATACAGTGCACCTGATCCAGCTTCATTATTCTGATACCCCTGTCGGTCATACCCTGGCGTTTAAACAGGACTCCAGGGATTATATGATCAAGACACTCAATTCAATTGATAAGAAAGAGGGCGATATCATTATTATCGGAGCTCATTCCGAAAGCGGGTTGTGGGTGGATGTGCTGAGTGAAGAGGAAAGAAATATAGTCATGGGAAAAGCCGATCTGCTTTTATCAGCTACGACTCATGTTTTCAAGGTATTTGATATTGAGGGTTACTACAAAGAGCGGTTGGAAGATGAATTGAGAGTGGTAAACAGAACCGGTGCCCTTTGTCTCAACACCGGAGCCATTACAAATGCCAGGGGCAAAGCTTTCAACGGCTATGTAGAAGTACATATGCTGGAAGCGCCCGACAGGCTGGTTATACAATATATCAATGCTGAAAAAGGACAGAGAGAGTTGTCAGAACCGGGTTCGGTTATTGTAAAAGAGATAAATGGGGAAATCTATTATCCGGGGTTCAAGTAAGATTATATCACGGAGAAAACTGACCAGTTCATTTGTTCGGGCTTGCGCCGAAAATTAACGGTGTAGGCCCGTTTTCATTTTACCAATACGGAAGGAGAACTGTCTGCAAAAATCTTTTCACAAACCTGTGGTTTTGTAATACATGCTTGCAACCCACTTATGTGTGTGGTAAGATAGTTTCACAAATGTTTTTAAATGCAAACATATTTTCAAAAATATCGGATTGAAACTATGGAGAATAGAGTCTCAACCCTCTTTGACTTCGGCAACGAATTATATGAAAAAATATCAGAACTGAACAGTGGTGTAAAAACTCTGGAATTATACGAATTCAGATATGCCCTTGAAAATATCCAACCGGAAAACGGTGACTGGAAAACAGTTGATATTCCGCCGAAAGAACAAATAGAAGAGAAAATAAGGAAGAGCAGTTTCTATACGGAAATTGAGTTAAAGCCTGAATTAAAAAATAAGATTGTCCTCGATAAGAATATACTGGATTTAAATAAGACTCTATTTTCGGGAATTGTTTATGGGCTGTACAGCCTCGATTGGGTACAGAAATATTTTTATTTTGATGTCCGGGGTTTTCTTTTTCTGCCGCGAACAGTTTATTTTACCCGGAAGGTTTTAAATCACTTACGGAATAAACCGTATCTGGAATTCAAGGAAAAGCAGAATCACTTTGCGAATTATCACGGTATTGGATTTAAAGACTTTAAAGAAGCAAATAAAGAAATTGACCGGAACCTGATTAAAATAGTTGACAAAGTGACTTCCAGTATGGGAACTCCGATTGTTATTGCTATTGCCGGACCGACTGCTGCGGGTAAAACAGAGTTTTCAGAATACTTATTTGAATTTTTTGAAACAAAAAATCTATCCATTGTATCCGTGGAAATGGATAATTTCTTTCTCGATCGTGATTACCGGGAGAAAACCGGTTCGGGATCCATGAGCCGTGACAGTATACACTTTAACCTTTTCAAACAAAGCTTGATTGATTTAAAAAATCACAAATCCTGCGAAATTCCTAAATACGATTTTGTTACAGGTATCTCCAGTCATAATAACCTCGGTATATTAAAGAGTGGTTTATCAACAATACAAGTTCCTACAGCTGACATCATATACATTGAAGGCAATTTCCCTTTCCTCTTCAACGAAATAATTCCGATTGTTGATCTGAAAATATTTTATCTGACCGACGACCCCATTCGATTAAAGAGAAAGTGGAAAAGAGACATTGACTACAGGAAAAAGTACGATCCGAATTATCTCTGTAACAGGTATTTCAGAACACAGTTTTTAAAGGCTGAATCGTGTTATCTGCCACAATTGGAGATTTGTGATGTGGCGGTTGATACGACTCAAGCCAGGATTTATACCTCTGAAGAAATGTTTAAAATTATGGAGTGAAATCATGAAAACGATGCGGTTCTTCTTAATTATTTTATTCTCAACAGGAGCATTGTATCTATCCTCATGCTCAACTGCAGGTAATAAGGAGACCGATTCAGCCAATCTTCCGGTACATGAGGAAGAGTTCCTCTACAATGGCCATTTATTTTATGAAATGAATACGCCTGTTGGAATGCTGAATAAACCACAGTCGAAATTATGGCATTATCGGGGTGAATGGTACGGAATACTTCCCGGAGATTCAGTAATGGGACAAAAAGGAACACACCTGGTTCATATTGGGAAAAGAGCTGAATCTGTAGATGTTTTGCAGGAAGTTTTTCCAATTCCGGGAATATCTGATGTATTTCCATTCGGTGAGTCCGTCTTTGTCGTTTTTGATTCTTATGAAAAGGCAAGTTTTAAGGGAGATAAGTATTTCACAATTCTTGACTTCAACGATGATTCAGACAGCTATTCAATCAGGGATGGATTTCCCATTATCCTGGAAAGTAATGATGGTGCTAATCTTGTGGAAGGAAGTACCATTGCAGTAGATGGAAATGGGGTGGTCTGGATCTGTTCAGATCGATCCCCCGGGGGAGCGGATGGAAAACAAAACGATGGATCAGTTGCTGTTATACATTCCTTATCAGAAGACTATAATGATTTTTCCGAAGCTCAAATCCTTCTTGACGGTACTATAAGTGATGATATCGCAAAGATTGTTGCATGGGAAAATAAGGTTGGAGTCTTTATTTCCGATCAGGCAAGATGGGAATTCCGTTTCATATGGCGAGAAGATTCGGATAACTTGGAAGACTGGTCCAACACAGAAATTGCAGAGCAATCTGAGGGTAACAGTGATGACCATATAAATTATGCCTACAATGCAGAAAAGGGAGAACTGTATTTTGCAACTAAGGATTCTTTTGATAATGTCGACCTTTACAGACGAAGCCGGGAGGGCCAATGGGATGTTACAGAGAAATTTATCGAAGGAAGCCGGGCTTTAATATTGTTTGATGCGTCCGGGGACACCCTGTATGGATTTTCATTTCAGGATGTCTGGAGCGGTAGTACTGGAAATTTAAATTTTGAAAAACTGTCAGTTGGAAATTGGGGACAAAGCAAAGATATGAGCTCCACCCAGCAGCCCTGTGATTCTACAACAGGTCTTGTTATTGCAAAGAAACATTTTAGAGCTCTTGAGCTCTTGTACATTCCTCTGGAGGGTTCTTCACTGCAGGGCATTGATCTTGTTGATGGAATTTCTCCTGGAAATCAGTAGGGTTGAAATCAGTCTGCGCTCTATAAAATTTCGGCAAGTACTCCCCGGCAGTCTTTTTCATCAAGGGCAGCTGGAGAATTTTTGTTTGAAGATGCGGCTATAACCTTTGTAATATCAGCTTTCTTCATCCCGTAATCCGAAAGACAGGGCAGGTCCTTCGCCCATTCATCGAAGCGGTCAAGGAGTCTTTCCACATCACCTCTTTCCGGCACGGCCTCAGCCCCTCGGTGCAGTACCGCTCCGGCATAGGCCAGACGGTCGAGAATCACGGAGTTTTCTGTATCTTCGAGCTTACCGGCGATAATCCTGAAAACAGGTCCCACCAGAAGACCACAGGCCACACCGTGGGGTACATCACTGTAAGCCCCGATGGGGCCGGCCAGTCCATGGACGGTTCCCAGCCCCGCATTGGCCAGGGTAAGACCTGAGTAGTAGGCGGTCAGGGCCAATTCACTACGGTAATCCACTTCATCCGGACCGCCGTAGTATTTTTCGGTAAATAGACGACTGCCTTTTCCAAAACGGACCAGACCGTCCCGGGCCAGGATATCTGTAAATGCTGTTGCCCCTGTAGAAACGTAGGACTCCAGAATCTGGCAGAAGGCATCCATTCCGCAGGATAGAGAAACATCCTCGGGACAGCCGACGGCCAGTTCAGGATCGATAAGGGCGACAGGCGGAATAAAGGCATTGTGCCTCAGAGACTTTTTGAATCCGTCTTTTCCCCGGCGGCTGATTACGGCGTTTTTAGTGGCCTCACTGCCGGTTCCGGCGGTTGTGGGAACGGCAATCATCGGCAGGGTATTACCTTCGGGTTCCCGGCTGCCGACGCCTTCAAGGTAATCAAAGACACTCCCCTCATGTCTGAGCATGGCAGCGGCGGCTTTTCCGGCATCTATAACACTTCCGCCGCCGATGGCAACCACCGAGGTTGTACCTTTTTTCCGGGCTTCCTCCACCAGAGAATCGACGGTTTCCGGTGAGGGTTCACCGCTGACGGTTTCCCTGCTGTACTCAATTTTCTGGTTTTTCAGATCAGCTTCCAGCTTTTTCCATACCTGAGTTCCGGGGAAATGGTTTCCTGTAATGATGAGAACCGGACCGCCAGAGGGGATGAGGTTCGGGAGAGCGGCGATTTTTCCTGCACCGAAAATAAGATCGGCGTTTCCCAGATGTCTGAAGCT
>Ga0164315_10002508_pt1 | contig 14061 bp, 14 predicted proteins | sample GuaBasSedimGuay6_FD_113737 | JGI IMG/M metagenome (GOLD analysis project Ga0164315, IMG submission 113737) | Subseafloor sediment microbial communities from Guaymas Basin, Gulf of California, Mexico - Guay6, Core 4569-2, 0-3 cm | ecosystem: Environmental > Aquatic > Marine > Hydrothermal vents... | reverse complement strand
GGAGAATTAGAAGCTTTAGTATTTAAGCTTGAAGCATTAAAAAGGAGCGGTTCCGGCATATCTTAAAAGGATATTGCCAGAACCGCTTTTTCTTCTTAAATTTGCGCCTCGGGCAAGTCTTATACGACCAGCTCCTGCTCAATTCCCCCAGGACCGGAAGGTAGCAAGGGTAAGCGGTTGTAGCGGTGCGATATAAGTAGCTTGCCCGTTTTTTTTGAAACTACTATCACTAACTATAAGAATCTTTAATCATGGAAGACAAAGTAAAAGCACCTTTCTGGAAGCCAGCTCTGATATATGGCGCCATTCTTGGCTTAGTATCTGTTTTCATTTCACTGGTTTTCTATTTTATCGGAATGGCCACCGTAAGCTGGACAAATTACGTAAGTATGCTGGTAGGTATTGTCCTGTTGGTCTACCTGATGATCCAGTATCGTAATGTACACCTGGGAGGATATGCAAGCTTTGGACAAATATTTGTTATGGTGCTTGTCTCTGCTGGTATTTTCGCCACTATTATCAGTGCAGCCTATACCTATCTTCTTTATACAGTCATTGATCCAGGTCTGGTGGACCAGCTGAGGATTGTGGCTGAAGAGAAGATCATGAGCAACTCCAGAATTCCTGAGAGCATGTACGACGACCTCCTGGATAGGATGGAAAAGCGTATGAATGTGGCTAATATGATAAAAATGGCACTGATCTTCGGGCCCATTGTGAACGCCATTATCGGACTTATCATAGCTGCCTTTATCAAGAAGGAAGAGGATGTAACCAGTCCTGCTTAAGCACCGGCTAAGCCATGAATGTCTCCGTCGTAGTTCCCCTGTATAATGAGGAGGAGTCACTCCCTGAGCTGTGTGGCTGGATTGATCGTGTGCTTTCCGAAAATAAGCTTAGCTACGAAGTGATCCTGGTGGACGATGGCAGTAAGGATGGATCGTGGGAACAGATTGAATCACTGAAACTTACTAACCCCCAAATCAGGGGTGTCAAGTTCCGCCGGAACTATGGGAAGTCGGCGGCCCTTCATACTGGTTTTGCTTTGGCCCTGGGCGAAGTGGTGATCACCATGGATGCGGATTTGCAGGATAGCCCGGAGGAAATACCCGAAATGCGAAGGATGATCCTGGAAGAGGGTTATGATGTGGTAAGCGGCTGGAAAAAGAAGCGTTTCGATCCCTTTCTTAGAAAGAAGGTACCTACCAAACTATTTAACTGGGCGGCCCGGAGGGTAAGCGGGATCCGGCTCCACGATTTTAACTGTGGACTAAAGGCATACCGGCTAAATGTGGTAAAAAGCGTGGAGGTATATGGAGATATGCACCGCTACATTCCGGTACTTGCTAAAGGAAATGGTTTTACCCAGATTGGAGAGAAGGTGGTACAGCACCAGGAACGTAAATACGGGGTGACTAAATTCGGAATGAGCCGTTTCCTCAATGGATTTCTGGATCTGATGACCGTAAGTTTTCTGACCCGCTTCGGTAAAAAGCCCATGCACCTTTTTGGCGCCATGGGTTCGCTAATGTTTCTGGTGGGACTGGGGATGGCCATCTATCTGGGAGTTGATAAAATGATTGCCCTGATCAAGCATATTCCTCAGCGTCTGATTGCCGACAGCGCTTTCTTTTATATTGGTCTGGCCAGTATGATTATGGGGACCCTCCTGTTTATTGGAGGATTTCTTGGAGAACTGGTCTCACGGAATTCTACAGAGCGAAACAATTACGAGGTGGAGAAGGAGATTTAAGGTGAAGGTATCTTTTATCATTCCCGTTTTTAACAGGCCCGGGGAGACCAGGGAGCTCCTCCAGAGCCTTAGCCTTCAAACAAACCGGAATTTCGAAGTCGTCCTGGTGGAAGACGGTTCCACGGAAAGCAGTGAGCCTGTGGTTGAGGAATACAGGGATGTACTCAATATCAGATATTTTTACAAGGAGAATTCGGGACCCGGACCCAGCCGCAATTTTGGATGTGAGAAGGCCAGCGGCTCCTATGTGATCTTCCTGGATTCAGACTGTGTATTGCCCGAGAACTACGTTCAGATTGTCAGGGAGACCCTGGAGAGTAGTTATACCGATGCCTTTGGCGGTCCCGACCGGGCCCATAAGGATTTCACAAATTTTCAGAAAGCGATCAATTTTTCCATGACTTCCTTTTTAACCACCGGAGGCATCAGGGGAGGAAACGAAAAGATGGAGAAGTTTTATCCCCGCAGCTTTAATATGGGCTTTTCAAAGGAGGTGTATGAGACAACAGGCGGATTCTCCGCCATGCGTTTCGGAGAGGATGTGGATCTGAGTATCCGTATCGTGGAGAAGGGATTCACCACCCAGTTGATCAGGGAGGCATTTGTGTATCATAAAAGAAGAACCAACCTGAGGCGCTTCTTTAAACAGGTCTATAACTCGGGTATTGCCAGGATCAACCTCCAGCATAGACATCCGGGGACCTTGAAGCTGGTTCATACAGCACCTGCTATTTTTACACTTGGGGTGATTTCACTACTTCTGCTTGCCTTCCTGGTATCCTGGTATTTTGCCATACCGATTCTAAGCCATATGCTCCTCTTATTCTTGAGTGCCCTTGGAAAGACCAGAAATTTCAGCATTGCGCTTCTGGCTGTTGTTACCAGCTATACACAGCTGTTTGCTTATGGCTCAGGCTTTTTGAATGCCTTCTGGAGAAGGATGGTCCTTGGAAGGGATGAGTTCTCGGCATTTACCAGGAATTTCTATAAGTAGCCTCTCTCTTTTTCTATCCAATCTATCACTTCCTTACAATTGCGGGGGGAGAACCATTGGTAGCGTTTCTCTTTCCGAAACCAGGTCAGCTGTTTCCTTGCAAATTTGCGGGTATGTCGCTTGATCAGATCCACTCCTTCGTTGATGCTCTGCTTTCCTTCCAGAACCGGGAACAGTTCCCGGTATCCAACCGTCTTCATGGCGGTATATCCCTTCAGGTGCTGTACTTGCCGTACCTCCTCAAGCAGTCCGGCCTCCATCATCTGCTCCACCCGGGTGTTGATTCGCTTGTAGAGGATCTCCCGATCCAGATCCAGTGCGATCCGAAGGATGTGGAAGGGGCGCTCCTTTTTTGTATCCGAAAGAAAAGACGAATAGGGTTTACCTGTTTGAATGGAGATCTCCAGGGCCTTCAGTACCCGCATATGATTCTTCAGATCCACTTTTTCAAAGGAAACCGGGTCCAGGATAAGTAGCTGTTTGGTAAGGGATTCCAGACCTTCTTTTCTAAATCTTTCCTGGAGCTCTTCCCGTAGTCCGGGGTCTACCTTCGGAAGGTCGTCTATCCCTTCACAGACGGCATCAATATAGAGTCCCGAACCACCGACCATCAGGATCAGATCGTGTACCTTAAATAGCTGTTCCAGCTTTTCAAGCACCTGATTCTCATAAATGCTTGCATTATAGGGTTCCTTTACGGAGATACTCTGGATAAAGTGGTGTTTGACAAGGGCCAGTTCTTTGGGCGAAGGCACTGCTGTTCCAATGGTAGTTTCCCGGTAGATCTGCCTGGAGTCGGCGGAGATGATTTCGGTGCCAAAGTGCCTGGCCACCTCAAGACCACAAGTGGTTTTTCCCACTGCCGTGGGCCCGGCCAGTACTACCAGCGTAGGCTTCATGTTAAAAGTCCTCCGGAATTCCAGCATCAAACATATCTGGATCCAGGTCGTCGATATTCAGGTTATCGGGATCATCCAGGGGATCAGTATCCTCAAGTTCAGGGGATTCATCCATTAACTGGTCCAGTGCCAGCTGTGGGGGTGCATCTCCCTGGCGGTGACCGATAAAAGGTGTTTGGCGCGATGAGATTTGATCTTCCATTTCAATCAATTCAATGAAAAATGCTCGTTCTGAAAAGAAATCGAAAAGATAGAGCATGCGCTGATTGAGCTCACTGATATGCTCCTCCAGGGTGACCTGATCCATGGAATAGCTTGTTACTCCCGGCTCCTGCATCATATCAATCAGGGTAATCTCCGTCTCCTTTCCCCAATTTGCATCGGTGATATAGAAGGAAGCAAGCTGGGTGGGATCGTAACCCAGCTCTTTCTGAAGGGTAGAGTGAAAGTCCAGAAAGGTATCTGTGCCCCCTGCTACCAGGTCCCGATAAAAATCCGGGTTTTCAGCGCTGATAATTCTGAAGAGGTAGATCATCTTAAGTAAGTTCCATTAAAAAACGGATGGTATCCACACCATCGGCATAATCCCAGGGCATCGGTATCTGAGTGGACCCTGGTTGGATAGCACCATCGATTTCCGGGTCAGTCGATACGATACACTGGATCTCCTGGCGGTGCAGTTCCAGTTCTTGTTGTACAAAGCCAATTTCCGAATATCTTTCATAAAAAACAACTCCCACCGGACTTGCAATGGAAGGGTCCTCCTTTACCAGCAATACCCCATTGTCGAGAAAAGTGACCTGGTTCATCAGGTACATGGTCCTGTAGTAGTCTACATTGTTGCCGTATTTATGGTGCTGGTACAAATGGTGGAAACGATCCAGTACACCCAAAAGAACCTTCAGGTCGTATGACTCAGGAATATAGAGTTTTGTCACATTGCGGCAACCCATACCAAAATAGCTAAAGATATCCTTACCCAGCGCCGCCAGCTCCTCTTCCGATTCTTCTCCGGTTAACACAGCAACACCATTACGATTTTTTCTGATGATATGGGGAATCTTCCTGAAGTAGTATTCAAAGTAGCGGGCACTGTTATCACTTCCTGTGGCAATCACCGCATCCATACCGGAGAGCTTATCATCTGTAAATTGGATTCGACTGCCTATCTCAGGGTCAATGGCCACCAGAAGCCTGGCGATCATTCTGATCAAGCGATCGTCTTTGGAAGAAGGTTTGGCCAGTACCATATGCCCGCTTGCCAGAACAGACATCATATCGTGGAAACCAACCATCGGAATGTTTCCTGCCAGAACCAGCCCCACAGTTCTCTGCGCCCCTGAGGCAATGTCTTTGATCCCATAGGCGTCGAGCCATTTATGAAGCACTTCCTCCTCCAACATGGAGGCAATGCCTCTTAGCGCCTCCATCAGCGACTCCCGGGTAAACCATGGATTCAGAACAGGCTCCTGCTCCAGGAGCTCAGAAAACTCCTTGAAGAATTCCTTATTCAACTTCTCCATAGAGGGTGCATCACCATCGGATTGTGACCCGCTGCCATCGGGAAATTGCCGTAGAAATTTCCCCAGTCGGACAAAGGCACTTATAAAAGAGGAGGTAGTATGCAATGTATTACTGGTTTTCCTGTCTTAAAAGGTTCAATGCCGATCCTGCTCTGAACCATGCAATCTGGTTGTTATTGAGTGTATGATTAGCCTTGAAACGGTCGGTGCTGCCATCGGAATGATGCAGGCAGATTTCAAGCGGTATTCCTGGTGCCAATTCTTTTAGTCCAAGGACATCAACCAGATCCCCTTCCTGCACCAGGTCATAATCTTCCTTATTCTGGAAGGTGAGGCCCAGCATTCCCTGCTTTTTCAGGTTGGTTTCATGGATCCTTGCAAAGGACTTCACAAGTACTACTCTGACACCCAGGTGTCGGGGTTCCATGGCTGCATGTTCCCTGGAGGAACCTTCACCATAGTTTTCATCACCAACCACAACAGATGCAATCCCATTAGCCTTGTAGGCTCTTGCAGTGGCCGGAACCGGCTCATATTTCTCCGATAGCTGATTCAGTACCGAATTGGTCTGATCATTTGCAGCATTCACTGCACCTATCAACATATTGTCGGAGATATTATCAAGGTGCCCTCTGAAACGCAACCAGGGGCCTGCCATGGAAATATGATCAGTGGTACATTTTCCTTTGGCTTTGATCAGCAGTTTCAGGCCTGTCAAATCCTCTCCATCCCACGGAGTAAAGGGGGTCAGCAGCTGCAATCGTTTGGATAAGGGGTCTACCTCAATCTCCACACCACTGCCATCATCTGCAGGGGCCTGATAGCCATTGTCTTCCACTGCAAATCCCTTTACGGGAAGCTCCAGTCCCTGAGGTTCATCCAGTTTTACAGCTACTCCTTTTTCATTAACCAGGGTGTCGGTCAGTGGATTGAAGCGCATGTCTCCGGCAATGGCCATGGCGGTTACAATCTCCGGAGAGGCCACAAAGGAGTGGGTATTGGGATTGCCATCTGCTCTTTTTGCAAAATTACGGTTAAAGGAGGTGATTATGGAATTCTTCTCCTGCTTGTGGGCATCTTTCCGTGCCCACTGCCCGATACACGGCCCGCATGCATTGGCCAGCACCACCCCGCCAATCTCTTCAAAGGTTCTGATAAGGCCATCCCGTTCAATGGTGTAACGTACCAGTTCAGAACCAGGTGTAATAGTAAATTCAGCAACCACCTTCAGATCTTTTTCACCGGCCTGTCGGGCCACCGATGCCGCTCGGGTAATATCTTCGTAGGAGGAGTTGGTGCATGATCCAATCAGTCCCACTTCAAGTTTCGCCGGGTAGTCTTCCCTTTCAACTGCCTCTGCAAATTTTGAGATGGGCCATGCCTTATCGGGAGTAAAGGGCCCGTTGATATGGGGCTCAAGGGTAGAGAGATCTATCTCAATCACTTCATCGAAATACTTTTCAGGATTGGCATAAACCTCGGGATCGCCGGTCAGGTGCTCTGCGATCTGATCTGCCTCAGCAGCTACATCGGCCCGTCCGGTACCGGTGAGGTAGGCCTTCATTTTCTCATCGTATCCAAAGAGTGAAGTGGTGGCCCCAATCTCTGCGCCCATATTGCATATGGTACCTTTTCCGGTACAGGAAATGGATGCGGCTCCATCACCAAAATATTCCACGATTTTTCCCGTGCCTCCTTTTACAGTAAGGATTCCCGCCACCTTCAGTATCACATCCTTTGCAGATGTCCATCCACTCAACTTTCCGGTCAGCTTGACACCAATCAGTTTGGGGAATTTAAGTTCCCAGGGCATGCCTGCCATCACATCCACAGCATCTGCTCCACCAACACCAATGGCAACCATTCCAAGTCCGCCTGCATTTACCGTATGCGAATCGGTTCCAATCATCATCCCCCCGGGAAAGGCATAATTTTCCAGAACCACCTGATGGATAATTCCTGCACCTGGCTTCCAGAAGCCGATCCCGTATTTATTGGAAACACTTCCCAGGAAATCGTAAACTTCCTGATTGGTAGTGATTGCAGTCTTTAAATCCTCAAGTGCCCCTGATTTAGCCTGGATCAGGTGGTCGCAATGCACTGTGGATGGCACTGCTGCCTTTGCTTTACCTGCCTGCATGAACTGCAGAAGCGCCATCTGCGCCGTTGCATCCTGCATGGCAACCCGGTCCGGACTGAAATCCACATAATCAGTACCGCGTCCATAGCATTGCTCAGGTGCGCCGCTAAACAGGTGTGCATAGAGAATCTTTTCTGTGAGGGTCATGGGTTTTTGAAGTATCTTTCTGGCAGCTACAATTCTGCGGGGGAATGCCTGGTAGGCTTTTTGAATCATTTCAAAATCGAAAGTCATAGGGGCTATTTTGAATAAATTGTAAATATATTGGAAAATGCTCTTTAGCCTGACATAATACCCCGTAGATTGTTCAGATTTTTATATTTTTATTGTGCAATCAAAAATGAGATCGATGAAGAAGGGCATGTTTGTTGAGAATGTAAGGATTGCAATGAAGTCGATCAGGACCAATTTACTGAGGACCATACTGACCGTTATGATCATTGCTTTTGGGATTATGGCACTGGTAGGGATTCTTACCGCTATCGATTCTATAAAGTACGCCCTTACTGAGTCGTTCAGCCTGATGGGAGCCAATACCTTTACCATCGAATCGAGAAGTATGCGTGTTCAGATCGGAAACCAGTCCTACCGAAGGAAGAATCATGATTTTATTTCTCATAAGCAAGCACAGGAATTCAAGGAGTTGTATGAGCTTCCCGCCGCTGTATCCGTATGGTCAAGAGCATCGGGTAGTGCTGTGGTCAAGTATAAATCTTATAAATCGAATCCCAACACCTCGGTTCTTGGTGTAGATGAAGATTATATTCATACAGCCGGGTATGAGATAGGTCTGGGGAGGAATTTCACGACGGACGAAATCGCGAACAATGCAAATATAGTGTTGATAGGTGAAGCTGTGGCCAAAGCGGCTTTTGAAAAGAATCAGGACCCTTTAAACCGTTTTATTTCGGTGGGAGGTGGAAGATACCGGGTAGTGGGGGTTCTTAAATCGAGGGGTAACTCGGGTGCCATGGGAACAGACAGGACCTGCCTGATTCCTTACACCAATGTAAGGCAATACTTTTCCAGGCCCCAGATGCGTTATTCCATAAATGTAATGCCCGCACAGCCGCAAATGCTTGATGTATGTGTATCAGAAGCTGAAGGGCTTTTCAGACGTGTAAGGCGGTTAGAGGCCAGGGACGAAACGGATTTTAATATTACTAAGAGCGATCAGCTGGCACAGATGCTGCTCGAAAATATGAAAATGGTAACTATGGCGGCAACCATTATAGGACTGATCACTTTGATGGGAGCCGTTATCGGACTGATGAATATTATGTTGGTTTCGGTGACCGAGCGAACTAAAGAAATTGGTACACGGAAAGCACTGGGAGCTAAGTCAGTGATGATCAAACGCCAGTTTCTATATGAAGCAATTGTGATTGGCCAGATGGGCGCTGTTGTTGGTATTTTGTTAGGAATAGTTATTGGAAATGGTGTATCTTTAGCTATTGACTCAAACTTTATCATTCCATGGAAATGGATACTGACGGGGATTGGGCTCTGTTTTGCTGTAGGGGTGATTTCAGGCTATTTTCCAGCCGTAAAGGCCTCAAAACTTGATCCCATCCTGGCATTACGATACGAATAAGAAAGACTATATGGAAGAGCTTTTTTTGAAAAAGACATTCAACTCACCTGAAGTGGAGTTTCTGGGGGATACCGGGGAACTATCCATGGAGGGAAGATCAATCCCTGAAGATCCGGGTGAGTTTTTTGAGCGGTTGATTGACTGGATCAATGAGTATTTTGTTTCTCCTGTTGAAAAGACGGTGATGACCATCAAGCTCGAGTATATCAACAGCGGTTCATCCAAATATATGCTTGAGTTGTTACGGATCATGAAGATCAACCATGACTCAGGGAAGGATGTAAAGATCCTCTGGTATTTTGAGGAGGGAGATGAATCCATCGAAGAGCTGGGCATCCATTACGAGCAGACGATCCAGATTCCCTTCGAACACATCGAATATTATTAATTCCAACCCCAATCAAAGCAGGACAACGCTCCGGGTAACCGGGACGTTTTTTTATTAGTCATAATGGTGTTGGCATTTTGCGATTCGAATCTCATCATCTTTCACCTGGTAAATAAGTCGATGTTCCCTGTCGATTCGCCTTGACCAAAAACCTTTGTACTTATATTTCAATGGCTCAGGTTTGCCAATTCCCGAAAACGGCGTTCTGGAAACATCCTTCAGTAATTCATTGATTCTCTTCAGAATCTTTTTGTCATTTTTTTGCCAGTAGAGATAATCCTCCCAGGATTCATCTACAAAGATATACTTCATCGGTCAAGCAGGTCTTTTTCAAATGAGTCAGCGCGTTTCAACTTGTTAATGGCGGAATCGAGTCTTTGCTCATTGCTTGCCGATGATAATTCGTGTTGGGTTGCCTGAAGTGAATTATACTCTTCAAGGGAAATGATCACAACACCACTGTCTTTTCCTCTGTTAATCAATAGTGTCTCGAAATTCGAAGTGACGTTGTCAAGATATTTTTTTATATCCTTCCTAAAATCAGAGAGGGTGGTTGTAAGCATGACCTGGTTTATTATATGTACATAAATATGTACAAAAATACGTACAAATATTTAATTCGGCAAACTTTAGCAATATTTCTGGTACAAAAAAAAAGGAGCCCCGCAGAGCTCCCCTTCTAACAATGAAAGAATTATTTCTTAAGCGTTGTCAACACTGTTCATGTGGATGAGCAGTTCAACAACCTTGGCAGAGTAGCCCATTTCGTTATCGTACCAGCTAACAACTTTAACAAAGTTGTCGTTCAGACCGATACCGGCACCTGCATCGAAGAATGAAGTACAGAGTTCACCCAGGAAGTCATTGCTTACTACAGCTTCTTCGGTATAACCAAGTACACCTTTCAGTTCGCCTTCGCTGGCCTCTTTCATGGCTGCACAAACAGTCTCGTAAGAAGCACCTTTTTCCAGACGGACAGTTAGATCAACTACGGATACGTTCGGGGTGGGAACCCTGAAAGCCATTCCAGTAAGTTTACCATTCAGTTCGGGAATTACCTTGCCAACAGCTTTGGCAGCACCTGTGGAAGAAGGAATGATATTTTGTCCGGCTCCGCGTCCACCTCTCCAGTCCTTCATGGAAGGTCCGTCAACGGTTTTCTGGGTAGCAGTGGTAGCGTGTACGGTAGTCATCAAGCCTTCCAGGATACCAAACTTGTCGTTCAGTACCTTGGCAACAGGAGCAAGGCAGTTGGTGGTACAGGAAGCGTTGGAAACAAAGTTCATGTCGCTGCTGTATTTCTTATGGTTTACACCCATAACGAACATGGGGGTATCATCCTTGGAAGGGGCAGACATAATTACCTTTTTGGCTCCTGCTTCGATGTGACCCTTGGCATTCTCCTTTGTCAGGAAAAGACCGGTAGAATCAACCACATACTCAGCACCTACTGCATCCCATTTTAGATCTGCAGGATTTCTTTCGGCAGTTACCCTGATGGTAGAACCGTTAACAACAAGGTTTCCATCTTTAACCTCTACAGTTCCGTTGAAACGTCCGTGAGTAGAGTCATATTTTAGCATATATGCGATATAGTCCACATCGATAAGGTCGTTGATGCCTACAACTTCCACCTCAGGCATCTCAGCAGCCACTCTAAAGACCAGTCTTCCGATCCGGCCGAATCCATTAATACCAACTTTTATTTTTCCCATGTTTTTAATTATTAAATGATTACGATATAATTTGTTTTTGAAATAACAGGAGTGCGAATTTACACAATAATATCAAATTGGCAAAACCCCAAAAGGGCCAAAATTCACTATTCAAAAAAAATTAATATACGGGGGAGGAAGCGGCCGTTTTTGCCGCTTTACGTTCGGCTTTTTTCTGTTTTCTGCTCTTGGAGCGTGCAGCATCGCTGATGTCGATAATCCGGCCAAAACGGTAGCCAACATTGAGTGTAAAAAAGATCCAGCTGTTATGCTCGTTGGCCATAATTGGAATCTCCTTGGGATAGGCCGTAATACTAATTCCGGCCTCCAGGGCATGAACGATGGCATCCTTCTGACTGTATTCAAAACTAAAGCCCGTTTTTCCGTATAAACCCGGAATGACCTTTAGCTCATTAAAGCCCATGAAGAAGGGTCCGCGCCCACCTATAAGCGCCTGGTGTATACTCGGATCAAACTTCAGGTACTCTTCATATATGACCTCTCCGACGGGCGAAGTGGTGAATACTTTGTAGTAGATGGGTTTGGCAAAGCCAAGGGAAATTCCCCCTGCGTAATACAGCCGCACGGAGATCCCGTTACGGTCAATCTTCCGGTAAAGCTCCTTTTGCCAGCCAGCTGTCCCTTTTAATTCCCAGAAAAGGTTCTCCTTGCCGTAAACATAACGATACGTATTGTAGTTATAGGGAACAGAGGTCTTGACCTCTTTGGGGTGCTTAACGTATGCAAAGTCAGCATCAATGATAAACTGGTTCCTGTAATTTCTCCAGTAACCATATCTGTAGTTTGCTCCCCAACCATTGGAATTGAGAAAACCTGCAAAGGTTCGTTCGTCCCTGAGCATCACCCGCCTCTGTTCATCAAGCTCTCCCTGTGCCAACAAGGAACCTGCAGAAAGTACAAAAATCAGTATGAGTATAAAAGTACCTCTCATGGCATATTGATCAGCAAACACCATGCAAATTAACGAATTATTGAAGGGAATTGTTGGCGACAGTACAAAAAAAAAGATCTACCGGTGGTAAATCTTAACATATTTGGAGCGGAATACCTGGATCAGGCTTATCCCTTGGGCAGTGTTTGCTCAGTATCGTCGATCTGGCTGTAAGCCGGGCAAACATGCTTGTTGCATGAACTCATCAGAATACCTACTGCAAATACAACTGCTAAAATGATCACTGCTCTTTTCATGGCTAAACGGTTTTGATCCGGGATCGTGCTCTACAAATATAGAATATATCTCAATATAAAAAATGGGACTCTATTAGCCTATAACGTAAGCGGGTGAAAAAAGTTATACTAATCGACGTTTTTTATGGATGATACATAAAGCCCTGCTTGCCTAAAATATCTAGTAAGGATTTGGAAAACAGAATGTTATCCTCTTTTTTATATCGGATGTCGGTAAATACCTGTGCCAGGGTCTCTTTTTCATGCTCTTTGATAAACGCTTGATAAGTTGCCATCAACTCCTTCTCCTTGTAGTGCTCATCAATGTCAGTTTCGCTATAATCCTGGTATTTTTCCCTGTGGACCACGGCTTCCAGGGGGAGTCTGTCCGTTAGTTCGGGCCACTCATCGGGATAACCCAGTGTAACTGTTGTTACGGGTATCACTCCCTGAGGCAGATCCAGGATTTCAATGATTTTTCCGGCCATATAGGTGGTGGTGCCCAGGTAGCAAATTCCCAGTCCGGCATCTTCAGCTGCCACACATACATTCTGTGCCACCAGCAGCGCGTCAATAGCTGCTGTAAAAAAGGAGAGGAAGTTATCGTAGCCCGGTTCAGCCTTTCGCTGCTCACACCAAAGGTTGAATCGGTTAAAATCGGCGCAAAAGGTTAAGGTAACAGGGGCTTCTTTTACCATCGGCTGGTTAAAGTGACAGGGCGACAGCTTCTCTTTCATTTCCTCATCAGTGGTAACAATGATGGAATAGAGCTGCATATTCCCGGTGGTGGAAGCCCGGGTCCCAGCTTCAAGGATGTAGTTCAGGATGGTGTTGGGAATGGGATCTTGCTTGTACTTCCTGATAGATCTATGATTGAGTAAAGTGTCGGTCATATCCTTGAATTTTCTGTAAAAATAGTGATATTTAAAGTCTAAAATCCCAACTATATGAAAACGATATTAAGTACCAGGTCTCTTCTGATTCCTGTTGTGATGGCTATGGCCGTAGTGTTCAGCCCGGTGGAGCTCTTAGCCCAGAAAAAGAAAGATAAAGAAGAGGAGAAAGTCGAAGGGATCGATTCCAGTCTGCTTTCTGGTCTGAAATGGCGCGGCATTGGTCCGGCCCTGACCTCCGGTCGTGTGGCCGACTTTACTGTAAATCCGGAAAACCATAGCGAATGGTATGTTGCCGTTGCTTCGGGGAATGTCTGGAAAACCGAAAACAATGGAACCACCTTCAAACCGATATTTGAAAAATATGGTTCTTATTCAACCGGGGTAATTACTATGGATCCCGATAATCCCAATGTGCTCTGGCTGGGTACCGGTGAGAACAACCACCAGCGCGCCCTTGGTTATGGCGATGGGGTCTATAAGTCGGAAGACGGGGGAGAATCATGGGAGAACATGGGACTGAAAGAGTCCCGCCAGATCGGTGGGATTGTGGTGGACCCCAGGAACTCCGATGTGGTTTTTGTGGCTGCGGAAGGATCTTTATGGGGCCCGGGAGGTGAGCGCGGACTTTATAAGACCACTGATGGGGGTATTAACTGGAAGAAGGTCCTGGAGATCAGCGAAAATACAGGTGTGAATAATGTGGTGATGGACCCGGTGGATCCCGATGTTATGTATGCCACCAGCGAACAGCGCCGGCGTCATGTATTTACCAAGATTGGTGGTGGTCCCGAGTCGGCTGTCTACCGTTCCCTGGATGGGGGAGAGACCTGGACCAAATCCATAAAGGGCCTTCCCAAGGTGCATATCGGGGGGATGGGCATTGATGTGTCTCCCGCCGACCGAAATGTGGTCTACCTGATTATGGAGGCTGCAGAAGGTAAAGGAGGATTTTTCCGTTCGGAGAACCGGGG
>Ga0164315_10002507_pt1 | contig 14067 bp, 14 predicted proteins | sample GuaBasSedimGuay6_FD_113737 | JGI IMG/M metagenome (GOLD analysis project Ga0164315, IMG submission 113737) | Subseafloor sediment microbial communities from Guaymas Basin, Gulf of California, Mexico - Guay6, Core 4569-2, 0-3 cm | ecosystem: Environmental > Aquatic > Marine > Hydrothermal vents... | reverse complement strand
CCTATTAAAAAATCACGTTCGATAATTAAGTATACTGTTCCGTAATTGCATGGTCCTTTCCTTGGCTTATTGTTGTGTTGAGATTACAAACTTGCTATGTTGGGTCAATATATTTTGTGGGTGTCCGTGATTTTTGAATGAACCCACCAAACTCATACTGGAGATGCCAATGAATGAACAGCTAATGTCCATTCAAGATACCTTGCTTAACATTACAACGAATCATTATTTGCTAGCTGTAGTGGTACTGGTCGTTAGCTACCTGATGTATTTGATTGCCAGTCGAATTATTCTGGTATCCCTTAAAAAACTGTTTAAACATACAGCAACGCATGTGGATGATGTTTTTGTCGAACAGGGTACGTTTCATCGACTGGCTTATTTTGTACCTTTATTGGTCATTTATCTGTCTGCTGATCTGTTTCCTGAATACAGTGATTACATTAGACGATTTCTGACTGCCTTACTGGTTGTTGTTTTAATACTGGTAATAAATGCTGTCCTGGATGCAGTTAATGTCATTTATAGACAAAGTAAATTTGCACAAGTTTTAAATATAAAAAGCTATCTGCAGATAAGCAAACTTCTGTTGAATATCTTAGGTAGCATTATTATTATTGCGATTGTGATTGATAAATCACCTATCTATTTACTCAGTGGTATTGGTGCCTTAACGGCCGTTTTATTATTAATTTTTAAAGATACGATTTTATCGTTTGTCGCCAGTATTCAGATACATTCAAATGATTTATTCAAAGTTGGTGATTGGCTGGAAGCGCCTCAATTCGGCGCAGATGGTGATGTTATTGATATCGCGTTACATACTGTAAAAATTCAGAACTGGGATAAAACCATTTCAATTATCCCTTCGCACAAACTCATCGAATCTTCGTTCAAGAACTGGCGTGGTATGTCTGAAAGTGGCGGCAGGCGTATTAAACGTTCTATCTATATTGATCAGACGAGTATTCGTTTTTGCGATGAACAGATGATTGAAAAATTTAAATCATTTAAACTACTCGCACCTTATCTGGAAGCAAAACTAGCAGAAATTGATGCTTCAAATGCCGATAAAAACATCAATATGCAGGCGTTAGTCAATGGTCGTAGGTTGACTAATATAGGAACATTTAGAGCTTATATAGAAGCGTATTTAAAGAAGCACCCTATGATTCACCAAAATCTCACCTTTCTGATACGGCAGCTGGCTCCCAGCGAAAAAGGCATAGCGATAGAGATTTATGTATTCACCAATATTACTGACTGGATTGCTTATGAAGCGATTCAGGCAGATATTTTTGATCACCTGCTGGCAGTGCTGACTGAATTTGAATTACAGGTATTCCAGAATCCTACTGGTAAGAATTTTGAACAGTTAGGAAAACTGAATTAGGCAAAATTAACTTAAGGGCGTAACTTAAGTCAAAACCGAAATCCTGGGGTAGTCTCCTATTCTACTTCTATTCTATTTTCCCATCGTGCCGCGTAGCTTAAACGTTATACTTTTCGTTTTTATTCGGTTAAAGTTGTCGATGGTTTATTTATTAAATTTTATAACTGTAAAGCAGTGAGGTTAAACAGAGAGCAATATGAAGAAAGTAATGATTTTAATGTTGATGACGGGGCTCGTTGGTATAAGTGCATGTGCATCAAACGAAGCTAATATGGAGACGGCTGAAAACGACGTCGAAATGGCTAACGATAAAACCGATGCTGCTGTGGTTGATGCGAATGCAAGTGCAGAAGAAGCAGAGGTTAAGGCATCAGATGATGCTACAGAAGCATCTGATGCAGAAGAGACTATGGCTGACGCAGAAAATGCCCAGGAAAGTGTAACGACATCCGATGAAGTAGCTGATGCTGATGATTTAGCTGGCAGCTCAAATAACAAGGTGTCTGTATGTAAGAATGGTGAACAGGTTCGTACCATCACTATTGTCTATAATGACGAAGCATCAGAAAAAATATGCCAGGTGGACTACGAGAAATCAACTGGTGTACAAACCTTATGGACAGCGATTATGGATAAAGACTACTGTCTGGAACAAGCCGAAGCATTTGTTCAGAAACAGGAAGGCTGGGGCTGGACTTGCAGTGCTTTACAGTAAGCTAGAAGCTAGCTGAGGGTCAGCTTCTGAGCGTACTAGGGGGCGTAACTATTTAATAGTTACGCCCCTTTTTTTCCTTTAATTGTGTATATAAGCTTCAGTACGGGAAAAACATAGACACCCATAGTTTAAAAGCGCATAGCGAAATTATTTAATTATCAGCAAACGAAAAAGTAGTACTAATAGGCTGAGTGGAAGGTGGCTACCAGGTTGTTTTATGTGAAACAGTCAGTTTCACTTTAAGACTTGATTTTATAATTAGGCAAAATCAACTTACTGGCATTGGGCTCTAACCCGAATGGCACTTACTTAAGCCGAAATCCCCGTCATTGCGAGCGCTAGCGCGGCAATCTATTAGCGTCTGGTGCCTACCTACCAGAGATTGCTTCGTACCTCGCAATGACGAGTTTACTGAGATAATGTGCATTTTCGGCTTAAGTAAGCGGCATTACCCTCCGTCCCCTTTTAACCCTAAAATTCCTGACCCTAAATATGCTAAATATGAAAAGTGCACTGAAAATATTTACAGCAGGATTATCTATGATAAAGAGAAGATAAAATGAAAGAGCTAATCAGATTAACAATTGCCGTTTTTATTGCTTTTTGGTTACTAGCTTGTGATTCACAAGACAAAAAAGAATTGTCCGGTGCGCAAGTAATAAAAGAAGTTTTTACTACTCCGGATCGTCCCACTGATGCGGAACTGCATGCCTTCAAATCCTATCATCATGCTGTTTATATGGTAGCAACGTCTAAACAAGCTGGAGGAACAAACAAATTGCTCCACACCACAGAATTGCCGACAGAAGGATCCGACCCAGTAGTTACGCCTGCATTGGACCATCTTTACTCTAAAGCAATTATTGATTTGACCAGTGGGCCTGTAGTTTTGGAAATTCCTGAAATCAAGAAGGACCGTTATTTCTCCATCCACATTACCGATCAGGAACACTACACAATTTACGATGAAATTCACCCTGCTGGTAAATATGTATTTGTTCGCAAGGGAAAAGGCATGAAAGTCCCCAAAGGGGCAAAAGTCATCGAAAGCCCTGGTGATTACCCACATCTTTTTTTCCGTGTACAAGTTAAGGATGCCGCTGACAAACCTAACTCACTTTCGGTTCAGCGAAAGATTAAGCTCACTGGCGAAAGTAAAGAACTGATAATTGATATTCCGGTGAAGTTCACCATTGAAACACACGATGTTTATCCACAAAACCGAGAGTTTCTTGCATCAACAGTAGACTTTAGTGAAGAGGATTATAAACGGGTTAGTAAATATGTTGGCACCATCGCTCCCAGGTTAAGCCCGACCGGTAATATCGGACTATTCGGACCAATTGACAGTAAAGAGCCCAACAGCGACAACCCGGAATATCGTGCCACTGCAATTATTGGTCATCTTGGCTTACCACTTCATCATGCCTATTACGCGCCTATCTTTATGAACTGTAAGGATGAGGTCCTTAACGGTGACAAGAAGGAAGTGTTCACTTTCCCATACAAACCAAAACGGGTGAAACTTTTTTGGTCTGTAACACGTTACAGTGCGCTAACACGAAATACTGTTCCCGGAAAAAACGATATCTTTAATGCATACAATACCAAACCTGATGCAAATGGTAATATCACTGTTACATTCAGTACTGATGACCCGAAAGATGGAACTTACTGGATGCCGGTTAATAAAGGCGAGCCCTACTATTTTGTGGTTCGCTACTACAAGCCTAATGTATATAATCTACCGCAAAAGCCATGTTATTAAATATAAAATTAAAGAGGACGGAGGGATTAGATTTTGATCAACATATTTATATGTTTAAAAAATATTCCTACCATCTTTATTTTGCACGCGGGTGTAGTTCAATGGTAGAACTTTAGCTTCCCAAGCTGACTACGTGGGTTCGATTCCCATCACCCGCTCCAATAGTAAAAAATATAGGTCAGAGACAATGCCAGTAAGTTAAGCTATTCTGTGCAAATGTCTTGCCGGCAACGCTATCGCTTATGCCGGCCTACAGGGGGACTCAGCATTTTTGTAGGCCGGCATAAGGCTTTGCCGTTGCCGGCGTGACGTCAACTTACTGGTATTGAGGTCAGAGAGCAATTGTTTCTAATATAAGGGTGTGTGCTCTCTGAACCGGATTATTAGATGGTGAGAAAATCTGGCAATCACTTTAATAAATCGGTAACTGTCAGATCAGGTCAGAATTACTTACTGCTTTTTCCCATTTTGGCTTCTGCCGCTTTATATTGCTTTTCCCTTTCTGCCCATTGGGCATCATCCAGTGCCCGAAGTTCTTCAAAACTCATGTCTTTGCGTTTTTTTCATTCCGCTTTTATGGCTTCATACCGTTTTTTTCCTGTATCCAAATCTGCTTTATACTATTTTTCTATTTCTGCCCATCGAGCATCATCCTGTGCACGGCGTTCATCAAAACTCATGTTTTTGCGTTTCTCCCATTGCGCTCTTTCAGCTTCAAGACGTTTATTCATTTGCTCTATACGAGCATCAAAGTCATCTTTTTGTGCATCATCTGCAAAAGTTACCGGGGTGAATAGCGATACTGATAGCAAAGCAGTAAAAAGGATTATATTTTTGTATTTCATGGATAAGACTCCTATTTGATTAAAGGGGACGGAGGGGAATGCCGCTTACTTAAGCCAAAATTCCCGTCATTGCGAGCGGTAGCGCGGCAATCTATTATCGTCTGGTGCCTACCTGGCAGAGATTGCTTCGTTCCTCGCAATGACGAATTTGCTAAATTAATAACATTTCGGCTTAAGTAAGTGCCATTAGGGACGGAGGGTTTTACTTCGTCCCCTTTAATTCTACCTATATTGTGTTCCCAATTACTCAGTTACAGGTCGCCTTCCGCTCCGGCAGACATGATGGAATAGATATTGTTACGTACCTTCATACCCAGACTTTGTAGTTCTTTGGGCAGGCTGGCATCACCCATGGTGCTGTCCATGTTTAACGTGATCAGCCACGCCTGGTCCTTATCATCAACTACCAGGGAAATACGGCATGGCAGGTAACCGGCGAATGCCATACTGTGCTTGACCATCTGCGCAGCGATCATCGCATCACAGAACTGGAATATCTCCATGCGGTTAGATTTTCCGCCCATGGAAATCACCTGTTCGGACAGCGGCATATGCCCGACCAGTTTGAAATTGAGGAAGTTGGCACGCAGTTTCATTGAATCAATGGCGTCATCTGCGGAGACATCATCAGCTACCTTGCATTTGATCATGTTCATGACGTCTTCCTGGCATTGATCAGACAGCTCGAACATTTCCTCCGCCTGTACATTTAAGCAAAAACCCAGCCACAACAGGCAAGTGATAAGTGTTTTTTTCATACGACCTCTTTATTAAGCATTACTATGATTAATTGATATTTAGCATGGGCAGTATAAACACCCTTTTTAGAAGATATCAACCTCACAATAAATCAACCTGTTCAGTATAAAGCCAAAAATATAGACACCCACAGTTTAAAAACGCATTAAAAACGCATAGCGAAACTATTTAATTATCAGTAAACGAAAAAGTAGTACTAATAGACTGAATGGAAGGTGGCTACCAGGCTGTTTTATGTGAAACGGTCAGTTTCACTTTAAGAATTGATTTTATGGGTGTCTATAATTTATTCTGTACATATCGCAATGACGAATTTACTGAGATAATGTCATTTTTCGGATTAAGTAAGTACTATTCGAGACGTACCTCTATTAATTATAAACTCAATCGTTATACCATATCAGTATTGAACTATTAGATGGAGTCGGCGGTGAAATCACACAATGATGAGATTGGTGAAAAAGTAGAGAAAAAATGAAACGCAAAATACGTGAATGGGCAGAAAAAAATTAGGAATTCAAGATATGAATGTTATCAAAGCATTAGCACAACGAAAATCAACACGTGCATTTCTCAGTACAGAAGTTGAGCCGGAAAAAATCAATACTATTCTTGATGCGGCACGCCATGCACCATCTGGCACAAATACACAGCCCTGGCAGGTGGCGGTTGTTACCGGCGAGGCTAAAATCAAACTCCAGACAAAGCTTGAAGAAGCTTTTCGTGCTGGCGATAAAGGCAAAGCCGATTACACTTATTATCCAGATAAATGGCAGCAGCCTTATGCCTCACGCCGCATGGAATGTGGTTTGCTTATGTATAAAACACTGGGCATAAAGCGAGAAGAAAAAGAGCGCCAGCTAAATCAATGGGCGGCTAATTACCGTGCCTTCGATGCACCTGTTTTGCTTTTGTTCTTTATGGATGATGTAATGCAAACGGGCTCTTATATCGACTACGGCATGTTTTTGCAATCTGTGATGCTAGCTGCCGTTGACCAGGGTCTAGCAAGCTGTCCCCAAGCCTCAGTTGCAGATTACCCTGAAATAATTAAAGCGGAATTCGGTTATGCAGAAAATACTGTTTTGCTATGTGGCATGGCATTAGGTTATGAAGATAAAGCTGCGCTGATTAATAGTTATCGTACCTCACGAGAGGATGTGGATTCGTTTACCAGGTATTTTAAATAGAGGTAATTACAAAACCAGTAAAAGATGGCCGGCCCGAATGGTACTTACTTAAGAGAAATAAGTTGTTACGTCGTCATTGCGAGGAACGAAGCAATCTATTAGCGTCTGGTGCCTATCTACCAGAGATTGCTTCATACCTCGGCAATAGCTCCTGCATTGCCCTAATACCGTACGTCCTGTACATATAGCAATGACGAATTTACTGAGATAATGTGCATTTTTAGCTTAAGTAAGCGGCATTAATGGCAGGCCTCTTTGCTTTGATGTACCAGGTTGTAATAGTGATGAATGGCGCAGCTATGAATGGTTTATTACATGACCGATTTACAGAATAAATTCGATAAGGCTGTTTGGCAAACTGTTTCCAGAATAGCGAGCGGTCGTGTTATGGCTTACGGTGAAGTGGCACGTGCATCAGGTTACCCACGTCACGCGAGAATGGTGAGTAAAGCGATGAGTCGGTCAGCCGAACCGCTGCCCTGGTATCGTGTTGTTAGAGCGGATCGCACACTTGCCTTTGAGGCTGGTAGTGAGTCATATAATAAACAGCGGAGTTTGCTGGAGAAGGAGGGCGTGCAAATCATTAGTGGAAAAGTTATCCCGGTTGATTCAGATGAGGGTAAAGATTTAGATGAATTGCTCTGGGGCCCACCTGGATAAGTTATGCATTTTTAAAAAGTTGAGTTTTGAATGTTTAACACTGCCAGATCTTCCGGGTTGAAAATGCCTTTTTCGGTAATGATGGCCGTCACCAGACTGGCGGGTGTTACATCAAATGCGGGATTCAGGGCGTCCGAGCCGGGAGAGCTGATCAATATGGTTTCCAGTTTTCCATCGGAGTTTGGCCCTGATTGATAAAGCACTTCATCCTGATGTCTTTGCTCTATGGGTATATCCGCACCTGAGGCGCAGTTAAAATCAATGGTTGATACCGGCGCAGCCACATAGAACGGAATGCCGTAATGCTGTGCCACGATGGCTTTTTCCAGGGTGCCTATCTTGTTAGCGACATCGCCATTGGCTGCAATCCTGTCGGAACCGACAATCATCATGTCTACCTTGCCTTTTGACATCAGCTGCGCACCGGCATTATCCGCAATGATCACGTGGGGCACGTTCTCATTTTTTAGCTCCCAGGCTGTCAGCCGGGCACCCTGTCCCCTGGGCCTGGTTTCATCGGCATAAACAAAAACATCTTTGCCACTTCTGTGTGCTGCATAAATCGGTGATAGCGCAGATCCGTAATCCACGAATGCGAGCCAGCCGGCATTGCAGTGTGTTTCGATTTTGTCGCCATCCTTAATCAGTTCATTGCCCAGCTCACCGATTTTTTTACATGCATCGGCATCTTCATCAGCAATTTTTAAAGCTTCATTGACGGCCCGCTTTGATGAAACTTGTCCGGTTGAGAGCTGTCCTGCCCGGTATACACGCTCGACTGCATAAAACAGGTTTTGTGCGGTAGGGCGTGTATTCTCGATTTCCTGCCGGGCATTTTCTATAAAGCCGGGGTCATTGTTGCCCTCAAGGTTGCCTTCGAGAAATGCCTGTGCCATTGCATAACCGGCTGTCGCTCCGATAGCGCCCGCACCTCTTACAATCATGGTCGATATCACCATGCAGGTGTCCCGGTAACTCTCGGCTCTGAAAATTTTGAATTCAAACGGCAGCAGGTTCTGCTCGATAAGGCAAACCGTGTTGCCCTCCATCCAGACCGTGCGGTAATCTTTGCCGTTTACTTTCATCTCTCAAGCCTCGTTAATATTCGGGTTAAATAACCCGTTCGTTGCCGCCGTCCACCGGCACCTGTGATCCCGTGGTTTTTGCAAAGGTTTCTCCCGCCATGGCGCATACCATGTCAGCAACGTTTGTCGATGTCACTGCAGTATGTAATACATTATTTGCTTTGTACTGATCTACGCTCATGCCATAACTTTTCGCCCGGCCCTGCAGCATTTCGTCCGTCCACACGCCGGTGTCGAAAACAGCGTTCGGGTGAATCGTGTTTACCCTGATATTATCCTTGCCGAGTTCAAAGGCGGCGACCCGGGCAAGTTGTGTGAGGCCGGCTTTTGCCGCTGAGTAAGCACTGGCACCCGGCCCGGGGGCGGGTACATTTTTTGATGCAATAATGACAATAGCTGGATCGATTCCGTGTCGCAGAAAGGGGATGCAATGTTTCATCAAGCGCTGGTGGCTGGTCAGGTTGATATCCATGCTCAGTTCCCATGTGTCTTCATTCATCTCTTCGATGCTTTCGTTAGCGGTGAACACGCCTGCATTAGTGACCAGTATGTCCAGTCCGCCGAAGCGCCTGATAGTCTCTGCAACCGCGTTTTTCAGTTCTGCATCCTGGCTTACATCACAGGTGATTTCCAGGACTTCATCTTTGCTGAACAGGCCTTTAATTGCGGGATTTATATCAAGGGCAGCAACAGCCGCACCTTTATCAAGCAGCATGTCTACGCATGCTTTGCCAATGCCACTGGCCGCGCCTGTTACCAGTGCAACTTTGCCCTGAAATTCGGCACGGGTTTTATTTTTGTTTAATTTTGCCTGCTCCAGTTCCCAGTACTCCATGTCGAACAGGTCCTTCTCGGCAAGCGCCTGCCAGCCACCCAGTTTTTCCGCCAGCTGGATGGCCTTTATCGTATGGCGGCTAATATCAGAGATGATTTCTGCTTCTTGCAGGCTTGTGCCAAATGAAAGCAGGCCAACATTTTTCCATACCGCCCATCTTGGTGCGTGGTCAAGACAGGTTTGTAAATCGTTCGCATTTCTGTCGAAATAAGCCTGGTAGGCAGCGGCGTAATCATCGACTTCGGTGATATCAGCGACAGTGGCATTACTGGTGGTATCATTCTGGATAATCAGCGGTAGTTGTTTGGTGCGAATGATATGGTCAGGCGTCAGCGGCCCCCTGGTTGAAATGGAGTCGACATCTTCCAGGCTGGCAAATGAAGCGGCCTCTGCGCTATTATCAGCCAGCGCGTAAATAGCGGCTCTTCTCTTTAAGGAAACCTGTTTTCTTATTTTTGCCAGTGCCTGCAGATCCATTTCGGAATTTCTGCCTGAAATCGAAATTTGTCCGGCCTGAGTGTCAAGAAAATGCTCTGCACGGGATACAATATCAATCATTTTCTGGTAGCTGCGTTTGGCATCATCATCGAATGTGAATACGCCGTGGTTAAGCAGCACCAAACCATCGTATAACGACCAGTCGAGATCCTTTGTCATTTCATATACTTTTTTTGCCAGTAAAAACCCCGGCATGATGTACGGTACAATCAGAACCCTGTTGCCAGCTACTTTCTTTATTTTTTCTTCACCATCAGGAGAGTTGGTTATGGTGACGACAGCATCCGCATGGGTGTGGTCGACAAATTTGAAAGGAATGATCGCGTGAAGCACCGCTTCAACAGACGGGTTTGGTGCATAGGGATTGGTCATGGCGGCCCTTTGCATGCGCACCATGTCCGCATCGCTCAGCTGGTCGAGACCGGCCATGTGTTGCAGTATTTTTAATCTTACCGGTGCAAAACCTTCCGCTTCGATATCACCCAGGTCCCAGCCACTGCCTTTTACATAAAGAATATCTTCATCTTCACCAAAAACACTTTTTTCTGTGATTTTTACAGAGGTATTGCCACCGCCGTGAAGCACCAGGTCGTGTTCCTGACCCAGTAGCCTGGAACTGTAAACCCTGAGTTGCAAGGCATTATCGGCAAATTTTTCAACAGTGGTGTCAGACCAAAGACTTTTCATAAACTGTATTTTCAGGCATATTCATAAAAAATAATATCTTAAAGGGATTTTGCTGCCTGTTGTAAAATAATTGCCGCAGTTATCAGGGGTAAACATCCGGTATAAAAGTTTGATCAGACATAGGGGGTCTGACATAACCTATCCCTTCTTCTCTTTTGGGTAGTTTGATCGGTTCTGGTGTGAGGTCCTGGTATGGGATTAAACTCAACAGGTGAGCCATACAATTAAGCCGGGCATGTCTTTTATTATCGGATTTAACTACATACCAGGGTGCCTGCTTAATATCGGTATGGGCGAACATTTGATCTTTTGCCTTTGAGTATTCAACCCATCGTTTGCGTGACTCCAGATCCATCGGGCTTAGTTTCCAGCGTTTGTGGGGTTCTTTGAGTCGGCTTTGAAAGCGGTGTTCCTGCTCATCATCCGAGACTGAAAACCAGTATTTGATCAGGATGATACCGGAGCGAACCAGCATACGTTCGAATTCAGGGCAGGAACGCATGAACTCCTGGTACTCTTCTTCTGTACAGAAACCCATGACCTTCTCGACACCTGCCCGGTTGTACCAGCTGCGGTCGAATAACACCATTTCACCTGCAGCAGGCAGATGCGGAGTATAACGCTGAAAATACCATTGTGTCTGTTCACGTTCTGTCGGAGCGGGTAGTGCCGCCACCCGGCAGATGCGAGGGTTAAGGTGCTGGCTAATTCTTTTAATCACGCCGCCTTTTCCAGCAGCATCCCGACCTTCAAATAGCACAACGACCTTCAACCCCATGTGGGAGACCCAGGCCTGAAGTTTTACCAGCTCAAGCTGAAGCTTGAATAATTCGTCTTCATAACGTTGCTTTTTAATTTCTTTGATCTTATTTTTGCTCACAACTTGCTCCTTATGGAGATAACAATTACGCGATTATATGTTATTGCCGGTCTTTATGGTGGTATAAATTGTTTGTTGTTAATTCTCCGTTCTGTCTTCACTTGATTCCATAATAGGATCGCGCTAGTGTTTAATGATGAGTCTTATTGCAAAGCCCGGAATAAAAATATTCTGGAAAATGAAGCAGATCAAATCACCCGGGTCCCTGGCAGATTGAATAGTATGAAAAAATCCATCTGGTTGCTTTCTGCCTACCGCTCCGACAGCCATGCCTGCTGGGCAGACTGGTTAGTTAGCACCTTTACAGAATTTCAATGGTTTAAACTCGAATTACCCGGGCGGCATTTTCGTTGGCGTATTCGTGGTAACCCGTTGTCCTGGTTGCATCAATTACCTGAACAAACACCTGACTTTATTCTGGCTACCTCAATGGTGGACCTGTCTACACTAAAAGGTTTGCATCCTCGACTGGCAAATATTCCATGCATTTATTATTTTCACGAAAATCAATTTGCCTACCCTGTCAGCAAACACCAGGTTGATTCTATTGAACCTAAAATGGTGCAACTTTATGGCGCACTTGCAGCTGATAAGCTGTTATTTAATTCGGCCTATAATCGTGATTCATTTTTAGAGGGAGTAGAAAGGCTGTTAAAAAAATTTCCCGATGAAATACCTGCCAGTGTTGTCGATTCGTTAAAAGATAAAAGCGATGTGCTGTCCGTTGTTATTACTCCGGTTAAAGAAAAAGAAACTAAAAATAAAAGATTAATTTTATGGAATCATCGCTGGGAATATGACAAGGCGCCACAGGTTTTTACCGATGCGCTGCTGCAGCTAGATAAAATACAGCCAGATTTTGAGCTTGCCTTGCTGGGGCATAGATCAAAAATAAAACCGGATGCCTTACTGGAAATCGAGCAGAAACTCGGCGATAAAATTATTATCAATGAAAAAGTTTCTAAAGATGATTATCGAAAATATCTATCCCGGTCTGCGATTGTTGTCAGTACGGCAATACATGAGTTTCAGGGCCTGTCTGTGCTTGAAGCAATTAGCGCTGGCGCTGTACCCCTGGTGCCGGATGATTTATGTTATCGGGAGCAATATGCGGATGAATACCGTTATCAAGCCGGTGATAGTGTTGCACTGGCAGAAAAATTATCTTACTGCTTAGAGCACGCGATAAAATCACCTGATGTTTCTTATTGGTATGGCAAAGAAATTGTTGATAACTGGTATACGTTGTTGAGATCAACGGGTTAAGCAGGTATAGCGTATGAGCAGGCAGTTCAAGGTATTAATACTGGGCTATGGTGAAATGGGCCATGCCATGGAGTATCTGCTTAACGAACGGCAGCAACTGACTATTTGGGACAAGTATCCGGCAAATGATTTTCAGTCAGCCGTGCTTGAGGAGGCAGCGCCTGAGGCGGATATTGTACTGTTTTGTCTGCCGGTGAAACCGCACCGGGAAATCGCTGAACAAATCGCACCACTGCTAAAGAAAACCTGTCTCTGTATTAGTATTGCCAAAGGTCTGGATGGATCCGGTCAAACCGCGGCACAAATATTTCATGATGTATTTGCAAAACATCAACCATATGCACTGTTATATGGCCCTATGATTTCCGAAGAGATTCGCATCGGCCGTTATGCCTTTGCTCAATCAGGTTGTAATGAGGTGGACTCATATAACAGGATACGCTCGTTATTTAATGGCACAAATCTTTATATTGAGCACACTTCAGATATTACTGGTATCAGCTGGTCGGTGATTCTTAAAAATGTTTATGCGCTGGTGTTTGGTATGGCGGATGAATTACAGTTAGGCGATAACATGCGCGGTTATCTCTCGGTTGTAGCGCTGCGGGAACTGGAGCAGATTGTACGCAAAATGGGTGGGCAAACAGGAAGCTCGTATAACCTGGCAGGCCTTGGTGATTTGATTACTACTGCAACCAGTGAAGATTCACATCATCACGAGTTAGGTCGTAAGCTGGCACGAGGGGAAGCTAAAGATATTGAAGGCGAGGGGGTTCATACACTTGAGATGGTCGGTAAGTACCAGTTAATTAACACAGCAGACTTTCCACTGTTTCAGTTGATACATAATATCGTCAGGCAGCCGCAGGATGTGAACAAAAAAATCCTGAACTATTTGAACCGACCAGGGCGCCTTTGATTAAGTCTAGTCCAGAGAAGGACCCAGCATAAAGTCAACGGGTTCGAAGCCCCTGTCTTCCAGTAAATCTAAAATATCATCCCAGCTATACTCTGAATCTTCTTCCACTTTCGCAATTAAAGCTGTAACGTAACGATAGACTTCATGTTCAGAAAAATCATCGGGGATTCGTATAAGACGAATATTTTCAGCTTCGTTTGCGGGCAGTATCATTAGCTTGTTATTCATTTAATTCTCCGAATTTATCGTCCCAGTTCGCTAGTTAAAGCTACCGCATCCTCGGCACACCGCTTCTCTGCTCCTCGGTAACTGTTCCTGCGTTACCCTACTACCGTACGTCCTGTACATATGCTGTCGCCCCTTACCTACATCCATGTAGGCAAAACTATGCACTTTCAGTGCAAGACTTTAGTGTGATATTGTCATCCTGAACGATAGTGAAGGATCTTAACACTGGCCTTCAAGATCCTTCACTATCGTTCAGGATGACAGAAATATATTATATCGATGTTTCTAAAATGGCGGTGTTCTTAAAGAGAACGATTTTTAATCGTTATAATACAACCT
>Ga0164315_10002506_pt1 | contig 14070 bp, 7 predicted proteins | sample GuaBasSedimGuay6_FD_113737 | JGI IMG/M metagenome (GOLD analysis project Ga0164315, IMG submission 113737) | Subseafloor sediment microbial communities from Guaymas Basin, Gulf of California, Mexico - Guay6, Core 4569-2, 0-3 cm | ecosystem: Environmental > Aquatic > Marine > Hydrothermal vents >... | reverse complement strand
CAAAAAAACCTTTGACGAAATGATGACCAACGCCAAAAATGTTATCTCTTCATTTCCTTCGCATAAGCACAAGCCGCTCGAATAAAACCCGAAAATAACGGATGTCCATCACGCGGTGTTGAAGTAAATTCCGGGTGAAATTGACAGCCAATAAACCAAGGATGATGGCCGTTTTCTATCACTTCTACAAGGTTACCATCTGCCGACATGCCCGCAAACACCAAACCCGCTTGTCGCAACATGCCCATGTAATTGTTATTAAACTCATAGCGATGACGGTGGCGTTCACGGATAATCTCCTTTCCATAAGATTCATACGTTTTAGTACCCTTCATCAAATGACAGTTTTGTCCCCCTAAGCGCATTGTACCGCCTTTATCAGCGTTTTCGTCGCGTTGTTCCATACCACCCTCGTTTGTCATCCATTCGGTAACCAACGCAACGACAGGGTGAGGTGTATTGGGTTCAAATTCCGTACTATGTGCCCCTTCTAAGCCAATTTTTCTGGCAAAGTCTATAACAGCAACTTGCATCCCCAAACAAATACCCAAGTAGGGTGTATTGTTTTCTCGCGCAAATTCTGCCGCGCTGATTTTCCCTTCAATACCACGATCTCCAAAACCGCCAGGGACTAATATCGCGTCGACCTCTTTTAAACAATCCGTGCCTTGCGTTTCAATTTCTTCGGAATCCACGTAGATAATATTGACTTGAGTGCTAGTATGTATGCCAGCATGAATCAATGCCTCAGTAATGGATTTGTAAGCGTCTGTTAAATCAACGTATTTTCCTACCATTGCTACGTTGACGCTACCATTTTTGGGGTTATCCATCGCTACCAAAACTTTTTCCCATTCAGACAACTCTGCTGGTGGGGTGTTTAATTTGAGTTTGTCACATAAGATTTTATCCAACCCTTGTTGATGCAGCAGCAAAGGAATGCGATAAATCGAGTCAACATCTACCACCGAGATCACTGCCTGTTCATCGACACTGGTAAACAAGGAAATTTTTTGTCGTTCCCCTTCAGGTAGCGGGCGGGTAGAACGACAAAGCAAAATATCGGGTTGTATGCCAATGGAACGCAACTCTTTAACTGAGTGCTGGGTGGGTTTAGTCTTGAGTTCACCGACAGAAGGGATATAAGGCACTAATGTTAAATGAATAAATAACGTCCGCTCATGGCCTAATTCGCGACCTAATTCGCGGATGGCTTCTAAAAAAGGTAGAGATTCAATATCCCCCACCGTGCCACCAATTTCTACCATAGCCACATCAGCATCACCAGTGTTGTTAAGGAGACATTGTTTGATTTCGTCGACAATATGAGGAATGACTTGTACAGTGGCACCTAAATAATCACCGCGCCGCTCTTTACGGATGACGTTTTCATAAATGCGCCCGGTGGTGAAATTATTATGCTGCCCCATGGTAGTACGCACAAAGCGTTCATAATGGCCTAAATCAAGATCAGTTTCGGCCCCATCGTCAGTGACAAACACTTCGCCATGTTGAAATGGACTCATTGTGCCCGGATCAACGTTAATATAGGGATCTAATTTCAGCAAAGTGACTTTGAGTTGACGCGCTTCAAGGATAGCACCTAAAGAGGCGGACGCTGTGCCTTTACCAAGTGAGGAGACTACGCCGCCGGTAATAAAAATAAATCGTGTCATAATTTTTGAAATAACGCGTTGTGCTAAAAAATATAGTTGAGTCCCCTTCAAAAAGTCATTTATTTTGGTAATGGGTAATGGGCAGAAGGTTAATGGGTAATGGGCTAGGGTGTGTACTTCGAGCTTTTTTTAGCTGGTGTTTGTCAAAGGCCTTGAAAAGGTTTGCATAAAAAATGTGGTTAAACAACCCCTTCGGGGTTGCCACCCTTTGAATCTTTGAAATATGGGTTATTTGACAAACACAAAACGAGTGCAGGATCGCTCCAATCCCCATACCACCTTAGCCAACGGCTAAAGCCGTTGTCTAAAAGCTTAAGTACCCTAAAGGGCACTACAAAAGAGGGTTAGTCGGCTTTAGCCTTTTTCGCTTTCAGACAACTGCTTTCGCACTTTGGCGCGAAAGCAGTTGGCTGTGGGGGTGGTATAGAGATTCCCGCTTTAGTGTACTAGTAATGGGCTTAGGCAACTCACAAAAATTAATATTTAACTTCGGTTGCTCAAACTCCAAACTTTGCTCCAGTTGGAGCAAAGATTGGACTCATAACTCTACGCATAAAGCTTCTCGTGTCATTTAGAACGGCTCTATAAATCTGGCACCCCCATAATATTTTTGAGCACAGATCGAAATTACAAAAAACGCCGCTATTGAACACTGTTATAAGCATAGTGCGTAACATGAGCACCTAATATGGTAACTACTCAGCCCTGAAAGGGCGCTTTATTAAAGCCCAGGGCTGCGCCCTGGGAACCCATTTTAATGCGCCCAGAAAGGGCTATCACATCATAAACACCTGCACCTGGGGCGTTGCCCCAGGCTATAATAATTCGCACCTTCAGTGCTGAGTAGTTACGTAAAAACCATGAAATCACACCTATTACCTCAAACCTATTACCCATGGGTTTTAATGCGCCCAGAAAGGGCTATCACATCATAAACACCTGCACCTGGGGCGTTGCCCCAGGCTATAATAATTCGCACCTTCAGTGCTGAGTAGTTACGTAAAAACCCTGAAATCACACCTATTACCTCAAACCTATTACCCATAGGAAATTTTAGACTTGTCTTACGGGAACTCATAGTTACAGTGTTCAGAAAAATTCTACGCCTGACACTTTTGAGGTTTGACACACCTCGAAAGTCTTAACAGGAACAATTTCTGAACTCATAAAGTTCTGAACTTCTGAATTCCTAAATTCCTCAAAATATCTTGGCGATGCGAAAACCAACACTATTGTAGCGGTAAGACGGCTTGTTTTGAAAACGGAACGTTGCACGCACGTTCTCCTTTTTTATAGACCAAGCACCACCGCGAATAACACGAAGACTGGTGCTATTTTCAGGGGTTATGCAATCTTGCTCTTTGCCACTGTATTTTGCTTCATATTCTGAACAAGTCCACTCCCAAACATTGCCTACCGTATCAGATAAACCAAAAATATTGGCAGAAAAAGAACCAACAGGTGCGGTTTGTTTATTATCCCACTGACTACCGCAACTATCACAGTTAGCTTTATTGGAACCAATATCACTCCCCCACCAATATTTAGTATCTGTCCCAGCCCGTGCAACATATTCCCATTGAGCCTCAGTGGGCAAACTATATTGTTGCCCAGTTTGCTCACTTAACCATACAGCATAAGCGGTTGCATCTTCCCAAGAAACATTAATCACCGGCCGATTACCCCGTCCCCAACCTTCATCTGAAGGCTTTTTTCTACCCGTGGCTATCGCAAAGCGATCATAGTCAGCAAAAGTAACCTCATAGCGCCCCATCGCAAAGTGCTTCATAGACACCCAATGCGCGGGTTTTTTATCGCCATCACCTCCGCCCTGAATGTTCCCCATACGAAATAACCCTGCCGGAATGAGCACCATTTCTGGCCCCAAACTACCCTCTTGTAAGCGATCACGAAAGATATTACCGGGTATTTTGGTCTCTGCTTTTGCTATGGCTTTTTTGAGTTTGGCAAGGTGTACCGTTTTTGTTGTCATCTCCTGTTGTAATTTGGTTAACAGTTGCTCCTTGGCTTTTTTTGCGCGAGAAACTTCTTTTAATAGTTGTTGTGCTTGTTTAAGTGCTTTTTGCACAGCGGCTTTTTCCGATTTTAACTCGGCTAAATGCACAGCTTCGGCTGCGGCTTCTTTGTGCAGTATTTCGTTTTTAATGGATTGTTGCTGTCGCAACTGTGCCAAACGTTTTTCGGTAAAAAATACATAACCTACATTAGAAGCTATTGCCACCACAACTATCACTACGCCTGATAAAACCAACCACTTGAGCCTTCTTTTAGCAGGCTCAGGAAATACTGATGATTTATCTAAATTCCTTAATTTATATTTAGGCAATACTTTTTTTGCCCACAGTTTCACCGTTTGAGGGCGATCTTTCTCCGCGACTTGTAATGCCCAATCAATGCCTTTCAACAAACGCCTAGAATAGCGTTTGCGACCTATTTGCACCACGGGCGGTAATGGATCTGTATCTTCGCAGAGCTTGATGGCATTAATTCGTTCTGGAGCCTCTACCGGTGTTTTGCCAACAATCGCACGATACAGCACCGCGCCCAACGCATAAATGTCGGTCCAAGGCCCTTGACGACCTTTCGTTTGATATTGCTCAAACGGTGCATAACCGGGGGTAACAAGCGTCGTGACGCTACGGCTACGGCTTCCCATGGCATAGCGTGCCGCGCCAAAATCAAGTAAAACTGGGCTGTTGTCTTTATCACGCAAGTAGATGTTATCAGGTTTGATGTCTCGGTGCAGAAAACCGGCCTCATGCACCGCATGTAAACCTTCTAACAACGGCAACAAAATGTTTATGACTTCGGCTTCGGTTGCCGTCCAACCGTTTTTTAAGGCACTTGACAGGCTTTGTCCTTGCTCATATTCCATGACTATATAAGCGGTATTATGCGCTTCAAAATAACGTAACACCCTGACAATGCTAGGGTGTTGAAAAGTTGCAAGTGCTTGCCCTTCGTGAAGAAATCGTTTTAAACCCCAAGCAAAATTTTCTTCATATTTTTTAAATTTGGGTTGGATATTGTAACTCTCTTCCCTGACGACTAAATCATTAGGAAAATATTCTTTGATAGCGACTTGATGATTCAGCTTAGTATCTAGGGCAAGATAAGTAATGCCAAATCCTCCATGTCCAAGAATAGATTGGATCTGGTATTCTTCTAATTGGTAACCCGTCGGCAGGGCCGTACGATTTTCGATAGCAACATTCATAAGTTTCTCTGTTATTGACCTATTCCTCTAACGATGCGAAAACCTACATTTGTATAGCGGTTTTTAGGATTGCTCCAGTAGCGAGCAGATACACGCCCGTCCCTTGACTGGTGAAGCCAAGAACCACCACGTTCCACACGATAGCGAGTACTATTTTGACGTGTTATGCACCGCTGCTCTTTGCCGCTATATTTTTCCTGATATTCTGAACAAGTCCACTCCCGAACATTACCTGCCATATCGTACAAACCCAAGGGATTGACGGCAAAAGAACCCACCAGGGCCGTTTTTTTATCATCCCTTATGCCACAATCCTCACAGTGTTCCCGTTTCGATTCAATCTCATTGCGCCGTCCAGATTGAGTTACCGTTTTGGCTCGTGCTGCATATTCCCATTCGGCCTCATTTGGCAAACGGTATTTTTGTCCGGTTTGTTGACTCAACCATACTGCATAAGCAGTGGCATCGTACCAAGAAACATTAATCACCGGCCGATTACCCCGCCCCCAACCTTCATCTGAAGGCTTTTCTCTATCAGTAGCGATAGCAAAGTGATCATATTCAGTAAAAGTCACTTCATAGCGTCCCATCGCAAAGCTATCCACAGACACCCAATGCACGGGCTGTTCATTGTCTTCGCCCCGACCATAAATATCTCCCATACGAAATCGCCCCGCCGCAATCCATACCATTTCAGGGCCTAAACTGCCGTCCGGTAAGTAATCACGGAAAACATTGCCGGGTAATTTAGCTTCCAATTTTTCTTTAGCTGTTTGAGCTTGTTTAAATTGCCATTGTGCGGTTTTAAGGATTTTGTGTAGTTCTGCTTTTTCCGATTGCAATTGCGTTAAGTGCTTTTGTTTAGTTTCTATCGTGATCTGTACTTGTTTAAGTTGCTGTTGTGTTTTTTCAAGGGTTTGTTGTAGAACAGCCTTTTCTCGTGCAGCGTGTTGTTGCAATTTTTGTGATTCTGATAGTTGTTGGCGCTGTAACTGTGCCATGCGTTGTTCAGTATAAAACACATAACCCACATTTAACCCAATTGCCACTATAACACCCGTCAAAACCATGCCGAATCGTTTAACAGAATATATGGGTGATTTATTTAAATTCAATGCTTTAGGCTGACTAGGCAACAATACCTTGGCCCACTGCCGGACAGTTTGGGGACGGTCTTTTACAGCGAGTCGTAATGCCCAATCAACGCTTTGCAATAAACGCTTAGAATAGGATTGGCGACCTATCTGTATAGCGGGTGGTAACGGATCTGCCTGATGGCGCAGTTTGATAGCATGAATTCGCTTCGGGGCATCTACCGGAATTTCGCCACTTATCGCACGATACAATACCGCCCCCAACGCATAAATGTCTGTCCAAGGCCCTTGATGGCCTTTAGTTTGATATTGTTCAAACGGTGCATAACCGGGCGCAACGTTCGTCGTGACACGGCGGCGACGCTGTCCCAAAACGTAACGCGCTGCACCAAAATCTAGTAAAACCGGGCTGTAATCTTTATCACGCAAGTAGATATGATCTGGCCTAATGTCTTGGTGCCAAAAACCGGCCTCATGTAGTGCCTGTAAACCTTCTAACAGCGGTGGCAAAATGATCATAATAAAAGCTTCAGCTACCGTCCCACCATTTTTCAACACAGTCGATAAACTTTGCCCCTGTTCATATTCCATAACAATATAAGCCGTGTTCTGCGCTTTAAAATAACGTAATACGCGCACGATGTTAGGATGTTGAAAAGCGGCGAGTATTTGCCCTTCTTGAAAAAATCGTCCTAAACCCCAAGTAAAATTATTTTTATCTTGTTGAGATTTGGGTTGAACACGGTAGCTATTTTCGCGGATGACTAAATCAGAAGGAAAATACTCTTTGAGTGCGACTTGACAATTGAGCTTGATATTATAGGCAAGATAAGTAATGCCAAATTTTCCATGCCCAAGAATAGATTGGATACGATATTCTTGTAATTGATAACCCCTTGGTAAGGCATAACGATGTTTAGTGGTAATAGTCATGGCTGAGTATTCAGGTATTTTTCATGAAAAACAATTTTAACTTCATAAACGCTGGTTAGGCAAAAAAAACGATTCCGATGCAAGGCAATCGCATGACATTATAAATCAATAACTAGACTCCCCTCCAAAAAAGTGAGATCGACGATGGTAATAGATCAATTATACTTGATGATCAAGTTCTTAGTGAAAATCAGGACGATAAAGCAGAGCGAAGCGAGGCCTTTTAATACTAAGTCATTGTTTTTACTTAATAAAAATAATAGGACTTAGATTATTTTCACTAAACCTTATAAATCAGTGTGTTATAAATACAACTTGAGCATTGAGCTGTATCGAGTCTAAAAATATTTAGGAAAAATACTTTCATTATATTGAAGTCCTAAACCAAAATACTTCTATTACCTCAAACCCACTACCTATTACCTATTACCCATTACCCATTACCAATGACGATTTTAGACTTGTCTCATGGAAACTCATCACTTTGATGTCAATCAAGTTTTAATTAAATATTTCCAATCGTTTGTGGAATTGGGTTCTCTTCAGTCCGTTTTTCTTAAAAACGAACGGAAGAGAATTGAGAATTGGGAATTGGGAATTTTTAGGTGAGCAACTATCGGGTAGTCCCTACAAACCAGTGGCTGTCTTAAAAATCAATGAGCAACATCGGGACAGGATGAGAGTTAAGGGGGGCACGCGAAGTGCCTTGGATTTGACTCGATCTTATTACCGGCTTGCTCACCAAAACTAAATCAGTACCTCCATCAGTTTGTAGGGACTACCTATTTAATCGCACCTGTTAAAAAATTTGGTTTATCAAAAATAAAAACCTTCGAGGTTTTCAAAACCCCGAAGGTTTGGAACTCACATTTATAAAATATAAAATTTGCTGGAAAGGGAAAAGAGCAATTCCAATTTCATCATTAGTGGCTCCCAAATCCCTATTCTATTGGAAATCTGGAATTGGGAATTAGGAACTAGAAAATATTTTCCCCATTTCCCATTCAATTGCCCATTAACCCCAAGGCAATTATCCAATTATCAATTACTGTTCACCAATGACCAAAATATCATAAAAACGCCGGACATTTTTGACAAATTGAACCGGTTCATGTCCTCTGGCATAGCCATGCCTAGTTTGCTTGTACCACCGCGGTTGAGTCAACTTGGGCAAATGTTTTTTGACATCTACCCAACGGTTGCGATTACCACCGAGTTGCTCAGTGAGTTTGCGTGCATCTCTAACATGTCCTAGCCCAACATTGTAAGCAGCTAACGCAAACCACGTTTTGTCGGGTTCTTGAATTTCTCTAGGAATGCGCTTTTTAAGTGCAAAAAAATATTTGGTGCCACCTTGGATGCTTTGGAAAGCATCGTTTCGGTTTTTGACACCCATTTCTCGAGCCGTCGATTGGGTTAACATCATCAAACCTCTTACCCCGGTACCAGAAACCGCTTTGGGATTCCATTTGGATTCCTGATAACCAATCGCAGCCAATAAACGCCAATCTAAATCATAGCGTTTAGCCATCATTTCAAAAGATTCTTGATACTTGGGTAAACGTTCCTCAATTCGACGAATAAAAACGCGAATGTTGACATAATCAAAATCTTTAGCATCATCAATGTGACCATAATAACGTTCTATCAATTGCTCCAGATCACCTGACTGTTGCAACCGATTAAAAAATTGAATGGCAGCAATATATAGACTGTTATCAGTGCCATAACGGGGAAAAGCCCACGCCAAATGGCGTTGTTCAGACAATTCCAACGCAATTTGTAATTCTGGCTGAAATCGCCGCTTTTGGGCAACTTCGTTAGAATCAACCAATGTGTATTGAATCTCTTTTTCCCAGACTTGTTGAAGTAGTTCACTGGGTTCGGCATCCGACTGTTCTTTCCAAGTCAGTTGAGGGTAGTCCCTTCTCAACGCTTTGAGAATATCAATTTGATTACCCCCGCTAGCCACATTCAGGTAATGATTAGCGGTAAAATCAGCTAAACGGCTTGGTGGTTTTGGGAAACCTCTCCGGTAAACAATTTGTTGAGTGACGCTTTGATAATGAGGGCCAAAACGCACTAATGATTGACGCGGTTTACTTATGGTTAAACCAGCGGCGGCAAAATGAACTTGATGGTTAGTTACCTGAGATAAAATATCAGTCAAGTTATTGGTCACATCGAGATGCAACCGAACACCCAATTCCTCTGCAAAGCGTTTAGCAAACTCATACTCAAGTCCAGCCTTACCGTTTGGCCCATCGTAATAAGTTGTCAGTCCATAACGGGTTACAACCAGCAATTCGCCGTTTGCCTTAATTTGTTCCAACAGGGAGTCTTCAGACGAATAAAATAAAACAATGATTCCTAAATAAAGTGTTCCTAAAAATTTCATGCTATTTACACCCCAGTTAAATTTATACTTATCCAGAAAATTTAGATCTGTACGATTAAAAATGGTTAAACGAAAGGTACGCCCGACAGATGATGGTTTTGTGCGTTTATTTAGCACTGTGCCAAAATCAGCCGTCTGTCGGTAAGTTATTGATTTTACCTCATCTATAAAACCTCTTATGTTTAACCGCACAGTGCGAAAAATTTGGTACGAAAATCTTCAAAGCTTGGCTTGAGCTTCGCTGTTTGGTGCAATATTGTTCTGGACATCTTTAAGAGGGCGAAAAAACACCCCGCACCCACTCCTCCCCAAACAAGAGAGGCAATCACTCGATAAAAACCCCGTGTAATGTTTTTATTGTTTCGATAAATAGTGCGTAATGAATGAAACATTGGCAAGGGAGTGAAGCCTAATTGAGAACCTAAATAAGGATTAATATTTTAATATATTATTATTTTAGTATTTTTTTAAACTTAATGCCTAGAAAACCTTGTTCCAAAGTGCAGCCCGTTTTTAGTGAAATCAGTATTCATCAATAGGTTATAGATAAAAGTTAAAGTTTTACATTAAATTTAACGCTTTGATTTTTAAAACATGCGATTACCTTAAGCTCGAAAATCGGTGTTAGGGATTTACCAAAAAAATAATACACCCCTAACCCTCTTTTGAGGGGAATAAAACTGCGGCAGTCCCCTCTCGATAGGGAGCTTGCTATACCGTTCATTCCTATTAAAAAGGGCTAGAGGAGTGTAAGGATTGGGGAAGTTAAAGCTATTTTTTCGCTATTTATTAATTAGACAAACGCTGACATAGATTCATAATTTATACTGAATAGGGTTATAAATAAAAATTATAGTAACTACTCAGCCCTGAAAGGGCGCTTTATTAAAGCCCAGGGCTGCGCCCTTTTCACCAATTTTAATGCGCCCTTTCAGGGCTTTTAATAAGCATCAAAGGGGCTGAGCACCTGCCGCAAAGCCCCAGGCTATAATAATTCGCACCTTCGGTGCTGAGTAGTTACAAATTATAATAATTAATCAAACTGGACGTATTTATTATTTTCCGGGATTTTATTAAGCATCTGATAGGCACTTCAAAATAAAGTCTCTTATAGCTTTTCAGTTATCAATTATAAATTCCACCCAAAAGTGTTTGCGCGCAAAAACTATCGTTACGAAATCAGTTCTAGGCTAAAGTTTTTTCTACACAAAAAACTTTAGCCTGGAATTCAAAGCCTTGAGATTTGCTATATTCCAAATCAACCGATTATTCTTCCAAACGATATAAATCAATGAATGATAAAAATAACCAGTTTTTGGGGAATACGCGCAAGTATGTATAAATTGCGCTTTTGTAATTTCTCATAAGCTCACGAAATCTGGCAGCCCAATAAGATTTTTGAGCAAAAATATTTATGGTGAAATGACCGAAAAAACTCTAGAATGACGGTGTTCAGTATATCACTCAATGATCAAGTTTTTTTTGGTTCACATTGATAAGAGTTTTGGGTTCATATCAATAATAAAAAGGGGGTTAGGGGGATTTTTTTAAAGCCATCAGTGTGACACAACCAATTAACTTAAAGTATGAGAGAAAAACTTGAACATCAAGTATCGGAGAAATTGACTGAACTTTTGTTGCCTTTTAAAGTTCAGGCAACGACGTTGGCTTTTTCTGAGCCTGTTGACTTGAGTGCCCGTTGGCTGAGCCTGTTGAAGCCAATGCCAATATTTTAGGAACGTGCATAAAACAACTTATAAAACGTAAGGGTAACCACAAGGGATTACCCCTACGGAACCGAACTTCAGGTAGGGGCAATCCTTTATGGTTGCCCTAGTTGTATTAGGCACGTTCCTTACCACTGTCATAAATTGAGCTTTTTTAATTTGGATATCTATAAAATAAGTATTTGAATTTTAATTAAAAATTAAATTTAACTCGGTGTAACTCTGGGGAACGAAGTGCCCTGAAGTGTGTATACCAAATCTAAGTGTCCCGTTTTGGGTGGATAACCTCACCACGTAAAGAATTGGGCAAAGCCTCAGTAATTCGTACCTCCACAAATTGCCCGATTAAAGAAGGAGTCGCCGCAAAATTGACCACTCGATTATTTTCGGTGCGCCCTGCCAATTTTTGAGGATTTTTGCGCGAAGGATGCTCAACTAAAATTCGCTGCACAGTGCCAACCATAGATTCACTGATCGCATAAGCCATTTCTGTGATACGGCTTTGCAACTGAGCGAGACGCGGTTTTTTAACAGCTAACGGTACTTCATCAAGCATACTCGCTGCCAGTGTGCCGGGGCGGGGGCTATAAAGAAAACTAAAAGAATGGTCAAATCCAATCTCTTCAATTAATTGCATAGTTGCCTGAAAATCCGCCTCTGTTTCCCCCGGAAAACCCACAATAAAATCAGTAGATAAACTTAAATCAGGGCGCACCTCTCGCAAGCGGCGAACTTTTTGTTTATATTCCAAGGCCGTATGTCCTCGTTTCATCAGACTTAAAATCCTATCTGAGCCACTTTGCACCGGTAAATGTAAATGACTGACTAATTTTGGAATTTCCGCATAAACTTGAATGAGACTATCGGACAATTCTAGCGGGTGGGACGTGGTATAACGAATCCGTTCTATTCCATCAATAGCAGCAATATAAGTTATTAACAAAGCCAAATCGGCAATCTCGCCATCCGCCATCCGCCCCCGATAACCATTAACATTTTGTCCTAACAGCGTAACTTCGCACACCCCTTGTTCAGCTAATCTTACAATTTCAACAACAATATCATCAAACGGACGGCTAAACTCGGAGCCCCGTGTGTAAGGTACGACACAAAAAGTGCAGTAATGGCTACACCCCTCCATAATGGACACAAACGCTGTGACTCCGTCGGCACGCGGTGCTGGCAAGCAATCAAATTTTTCGATTTCTGGAAAAGAAATGTCAATCCTTGGCTTGCGAGCGCGTTGCACGTCAGATAGCATAGCAGGCAAGCGATGCAAGGTTTGTGGCCCAAAGATTAAATCGACATAAGGGGCCCGTTGCACAATGGCCTCGCCCTCTTGGCTGGCGACACAACCACCCACCCCAATCACAATGTCGGGCCGTTTTTCTTTTAAGTTACGCCACATCCCCAACTGTGAAAAAACTTTTTCTTGGGGTTTTTCACGGACAGAACAAGTATTTAGTAACAACACGTCAGCTTGTGTAGGATCATCGGTGAGATCTAACCTGTGAGAGGCTTGCAAAGCATCCGCTATGCGTGAAGAATCGTATTCATTCATCTGGCAGCCGAAGGTTTTGATATAGAGTTTGCGTTCCATAGAAGTCAAAAATAGGGGGAATTAGGTGGGAATGGGAAAACTTGGCACTGTGGTCGTTAAGTGGGAAAGCTTCAATTTCAAGGGCTTGCGCTGGGGATTGCCCCTACAAGGATAATTGATATTGTAGGGGCAATCCTTTATGGTTGCCCTTCATTTGATAAAATCCCATTCAACGACCCCAGTGCCGAAAACTTGGAATGAATGGATAATAAATGCTTGATTTTATTACCATAAACAATTTAAAAACCACGTCAAAAAGGCTTGATAACCGACAACTCTGTAAAACGGTGTATAATCCCGTCCGTTGTTACTTGGCAGACTAAGATCAATCGCTTAATCCCTCATCATCATAACCATAAATTGTTAATGTGTATAGGCATGAATGTTTTATATTTTAACACAAAAGCGTCCCTGTGTTATACTGTGCTGGCCTTGACTCAGGGCCTCGTCAAACTGGAAAATAACACACTGATTATAAAGTGTTTTTATGGAAAACCGGGGGGTGCAAATACCCTAATTTATAACTTATGGTTTTATTCATTATAATTTTAGATATCTTGCTACGTTATGTTGATTAAATCAATAAGTTACATCAGACTTTGACGATGCCCTGCCCTGATCTTAGGCGATTTGTGGAAAAAAATGTACCATTTCATCCAAACTGAGTACAGCTCCTTTACGGATTGTTCGGATGCGAAGTACAGTGGATTAAGGTAAAGTACAACTTTTTTTTTCTGGAACGGATTTTTTTTTAATCCGCTGTACTGAAACTAAAGTTGGGACTCCAGTTAGAGGGGCGGAGTCCAAACGAGGCCTCGTTTTTAGTTTGGAAATCGTACTTTTTGTATAAGAGGTATGCCAAACCTTTGAGGTTTTGACAGGTGCATTGCTATTTTCCCGCAGACAGGGGACAGGGGACCATAAAAACGATAAATATTTTATGAAACAATAATTTATAACATAAAAAACCACCGTTTATTCACTTAAGTCCTTCTGTGACATTATAAAGACATTTATATCTTTCACTTTTCTTCTAGTTCCTTTTTAAGGTATTGGCTTTTAATAGCGGGAAAAAAGAAATGCGCCCGGTTTTGACTTACGGTGGGCATTCAACTGTTCCTCAGCAATATGCAAAAGCATACCGCATTGCCAGAAACGTTTGTTAGAAATCAAAGTGACTTGGCAAACTGATGGAATCCTAAATAACACGATGTTTTTGAATTTATTAACTAAATTAGGTTTGGTGGATATGCACAGCGATATTCACCCTATATAAAAAAACTATGTACAGGACAAAAAAGTGTTCAAGCCGTGATGCTATCGCTTTTTTGGCGATAGTATCACTCAAACCCTCGTGAAAAAGTTTGTGGTAATAGTCTCACTCAAACGATAGTGCTGGTGGTT